>Ga0070739_10005453_pt1 | contig 14496 bp, 13 predicted proteins | sample Coa_R1_7_FD_66445 | JGI IMG/M metagenome (GOLD analysis project Ga0070739, IMG submission 66445) | Surface soil microbial communities from Centralia Pennsylvania, which are recovering from an underground coalmine fire - Coalmine... | ecosystem: Environmental > Terrestrial > Soil > Unclassified ... | reverse complement strand
TGCTCGCCTTCCGAGCTGGCAACACGCAGAAGCAAATAGGATATGAAGAGTCTCGCCAGAGCCGGCTCCTCGCGAAGGCGCCGAAGCATTGGCCCTTTGGGGACACGGACAATCGCGGACTCCAGGACTGCGGTGGCCGATGACGTGCGACGCGCGTCTCCTTCAAGACACCCTTCCCCAAAGCATTCTCCGGCGCATAGCACCGCAATGACCGCTCTCTTGCCGTCGAGCGCAACGCTAAGCTTCACCGAGCCATCCTCGACCCGGAAGATCGCGTCGGCGGCATCGTCTTGGGAATAGATGGGTTGTCCCTTGGCATAGTGGACGGTGGTGGTTTGTGCAACGTGCTTGTCGAAGCCGCTCGAACTAAAGGTGGAGATTTTCTTTGCCATGGTCCTTAACTGCTTTCGTCGTAATTCAATCTTAGCCTCCATCGCATTGCAGCACTGAGCAAGAGTGCTCATCAGGGACGCAGGCTATGACCGGGAGATCGTTATTGTGGTCGTATTGTCAGCCTCATTGCTTGTCGCAAGAAACATTGTGGCTTGTCGCAAGAAGCATTGTGTGCGGCCGAGGTGAATTCTTCACACATGCAGCTACGGCACCACGAGGTTAAATGTGTGTCTCCACGAAACCAATTCTTCTTCGTGAGTTCTTCTGGAATTCTGCCTCGGATGTGGGATGTTCAATTGTGCGCGGAAAAGCCTTCGCCTGGAGCCGTTTGCTACGTGAGATTCACATATCGTGATACGATACTTTCGTTGACAGATTGGCTGCTGGCGCCGTGGCACTGTTAGCGAAAAAGAAATTGGTTCATTTGCGGATGTTGATTGTGGCCATCAACTGCGCTTACCGGCCAGTGAGCAATTTTGACCGGTCGAGCCACGGTTAACGGCGTTAACCTGACTGCGAAGGTGGGCGTGGGTCGTAAATATCCTCGTTCTTCAGAGCAACCCGCCTTACATTTTAACGGCTTCTTGGGAGCCAATTTTCCGCGCACAGAGTAGTGGCCGAGATTGGAAGAGCAATGGACACCCACGAGTACAAGCACCTCCGCGACCCGGAAGATCGCGTGATCGACGAATGCAGCCCCGAGCAGCGCAAAGACAAAGAGATGGACAACACTCTTGCCGACAGCTTTCCGGCTAGCGATCCGCCAGCTTGGCAGTTCGAATAAAGATTCTTCGGTTCGTCAGAAAGGAGTGATATATGGCGACAACACCGGACATCACTGGGGGCTTGGATTGCGACGAATCGCCGAAGAGCAAAGCGGCCGGCGAGAGGTTGCAAAAGCTGATTCACAAGGCATTCGCCAGCGTCGGTCCTAGCGGGCAGAGAGCAAAAAACTTCCTGAACGGAACCTGGATCGGACATCCACTACACGTAATTCTCACTGACATTCCTATCGGCGCATGGACAACCGCCCTGATTTTCGACGCGTTGGACTTAGCGAGTGGCCGCGATGGTTTTGCCAAGGCAGCCGATACTTCCGTGGCAATCGGCATCGTAGGAGCACTTGGCGCAGCGGTCACCGGTATCACCGATTGGCAGGATGCGGATGCGCCAGCACGGCGCCTGGGCATGATTCACGGCATCTTGAACCTGAGCGGCACCGGATTGTTCGCGGCTTCCTTGGTCTCGCGCAAGCGCAGGTCGCGAACGGCAGGGCGGTTCTTGAGCTTGCTGGGCTATGGCGTAATGACCGTCGCAGCGCGTCTGGGCGGGCAGATGGTGTACCAGCACAGAGTGGGCGTTGATCGCACCGCTGGGCAAAATTTCCCAGGCGATTTCGTATCTATCCTGGCCGACTCTGATCTGGCAGAATCCCAGCCCAAGCGCGTCGAGCATGAGGGTGTTCCGATTCTCTTGGTGCGCCGCGGAACCCGCATCTTTGCCCTGGCAGAAACCTGCTCGCATTTCAGCGGTCCGCTCTCGGAAGGCACGCTGGTGGACGACAGCATTGAGTGTCCCTGGCACCATTCCCGATTCGCGCTGGAGGATGGGCACGTGCTCAATGGACCCGCTGTACACCCACAGCCGTGTCTCGAAGCCCGTGTCCGCAACGGCCGCATTGAAGTGCGTAAGCCGGTCTGCAAAGCTGCCGAGTCCGCGGCCCAATTACCGAAATCAGCATAGGAAGGGAGTTGCCATGATCCGACTGAAGCGCGCGTATGATCCTGCCAGTCGTATGGACGGTGCTCGGTTTCTCGTGGAGCGCTTGTGGCCCAGAGGAGTCAAGAAGACTTCAATCAAAATTAAAGGTTGGGTGAAAGAGGTCGGGCCGAGCACCGAACTTCGCAAGTGGTTCAGCCATGATCCTGCCAAGTGGGACAAGTTCCGCAGCCGCTACTTTGACGAGCTGAAAGCCAATCCCGATGCCTGGCAGCCGATCGTGGAAGCTGCACGCCACGGCACCGTGACCCTGATCTACAGTTCGCATGACACGGAACACAACAACGCAGTGGCGTTGCAGGAATTTTTGCAGCGCCACCTGCGCACCAAAGCTCCGGCCCGCGAAGCGGCCGCCTAGGTAAGGTGCTGATTTTGCGAAGAAGATGCACCGCCTTTGTTGGGAACGGTAAGAAGATCAAAAATCCTTCATCGAGGTCATGTAATGCCTAGCCTTAAAAGTAACCGCGTGTTGCAGCATCCTGGAGAAGCAAAGAGTGATGAGAGGCAATTTGAAAGCAAAGTCAATGTACCGGAAAAAAACCGTCGCACGCTGATTGATCTGCTGAACGCCCGTCTCTCGGACACGATCGACATGCAGACCCAGGCGAAATTTGCCCACTGGAACGTAAAAGGGGAAGACTTCTATCAATTGCATCTGCTGTTCGATTCCATAGCGGAGCATGTGGAGAACGCGGTCGATTTGATCGCCGAGCGTGTCACCGCTCTGGGCGGCCGCGCCAATGGCACTGCACGGCAGGTGGCTGCCAATTCCAGCATCGAAGAATATGACCTTAACGTGATGCACGGCATGGATCATGTGCGCGCTTTGCTGAAAAGCCTGGCATCGGTGGCAAATGCTTCGCGCGAGGCAATAAAGCAGTGTGCCTCTTTGGGAGATGATGCCACCGCCGACGTATTCACCGAGATCATTCGCGCCGCAGATAAAGACATTTATTTTTTGCAATCGCATTTGCAGGGTGGAATCACAACCTACGGTCATTGACATTGGCTTTCGTAGCTGTTGAATCTCCATCTATCGCTCGCTTCTCAACCGCTAATTCAGATTTGCGCTGCAGCTCTGATTCGATGTTTGCGCCTCTCTGAATTGGCAACCGAGGTACGTAATGAAAACACATGAGTCCGAATGCCGGCCCAGTGAAGACACGGGTCATCTCAGCCGTTTGCCCGATCTGGCGGCTAACGTGCTTCAGTTCGATCTGTTCGAAGAAATAGAAGAGCTTCGCAAACAAGAGTCATGGCAAAGAGAGACGGGAAGAAGCTCGAAAACCCTGGTGAAGCAGCAGGACTTCCGTATCGTGCTGGTGCTGATGAAGGCAGATACGAGGATGCGTGAGCATCAAGCGGACGCTAGGATTTCGATCCAGATATTGAGCGGTCGTATACGCATCCATCTGGAGGGTCACAGCATTGAGCTGACGACGGGCGGACTGCTGGCACTCGATTGTGGCTTACGACACGACGTCGAGTCGCTGCAAGAAAGTGCGTTCCTCCTGACCATCTCCTGGCCCAAGGAGTATGCAACCTGGCCGATCGAGGACGCGGCTCAGAACGCGAAGTGACGAACCTCGAAGTAGGCTCAGGTAATGCACATTCGCCGCGCGACACTTTTGGGGATAGGGCTGCCGTTTCTGGCGGCCGTGGTCGCAGCTTACATTCAATGGGCCGCTATGGGTCTTCCGCCAGTGCCCGCCAGCGCGTACTTTCCTGGAGTTGGCAATCCACAAGGCTTTCCTTATTGGATCGGGATTACGCATTACATCAATTTGATCTTCCTGATTCTGCTCATCCGCAGCGGCTTGCAAATACTGCTCGATCATCCACGGCTTTACTGGAATGTGGGCTGCACACCGGGTACCGAGTGGATCCGCTTTACACCGGTAGTTATGCCTACTGGAACTGCTAAGGATGATGCTCGCTATCTCTCGCCGTTAGTTGGCTTGCCTGGTGGCAAACAAACACTGGGCATGTCACGGCACTGGCATTTTCTTAGTGTCGTGTTCTGGGTTGGGAATGGCGCCGTTTATCTGGCACTTCTGTTTGCCACCGGCCAATGGCGTCGACTGGTTCCGGTATCGTGGCAAATTCTGCCTGACGCCTGGGCGGTGTTCGTTCACTACGTCACGTTCCACATGCCTGTCGAACCTAACACGTATTATCACTACAACGCACTCCAGCAGTTGTCGTACTTCGGCGTCGTGTTCATTCTGGCGCCACTCAGCATTTTGACCGGACCATCAATGTCACCGGCGTTGGTCAATCGGTTTACTTGGTATCCGAAACTCCCTGGCAACCGGCAAATTGGCCGCTCCCTTCACTTTCTGGCGATGTGTGGTTACGTCGCATTCATTATCGCCCACGTTTGCATGGTTGCGATTAGTGGGTTTGCCCACAACATGAACCACATCGTTTTGGGCAACGACAGTAACCAATTGATGGGCGTTTATCTCGGAGTCGTGGGGTTGATTGTGCTGCTGGTGGTGAACGTCTTTGCGAACTGGGCATCATGGAAACGATCCCGCGCGATGCAACACGTCAGTGCGACAATCCTTAATCCTATCTTTTCGCTCCTGCTCGATCGCTACGCATCCAGGACCGAGTACCAGGAAGCGGATATCTCGCCGTATTTTTGGCTCAACGGAAAGCCGCCAACATCGGCCGCTTGGAAGACCGTGGCTTCAGACGATTTCCGAACCTATCGCCTAAAGGTATTCGGTCTCGTGGAGAACCCGCTCGATCTATCGCTCGCGGATATTCAAGCAATGGATAAGAAGACACAAATTACTCTGCACAACTGCATTCAGGGCTGGTCGGGCATTGCGGAATGGGGCGGATTGCAGATGGCGGAACTCATGAAACGGGCGAAAGTGAAGCCGGAAGCAAAGGTCGCCGTCTTCTACTCCTTTGGTGAAGGTGGAGAAGGAGGGCAGTACTACGACAGTCACCTAGTTGCTGACCTGCGGCATCCGCAGGCGGTGCTGGCATACGAAATGAATTTCAAGCCTCTCTCCATCCCTCACGGCGCGCCGTTGCGGCTGCGGTCCGAGAATCAGCTCGGCTTCAAGATGGTGAAGTGGATCGAGAGCATCGAGTTTGTTGAGGACGTCAAGCCGATTTACAAGGGCGAAGGAGGGTACAACGCCGACAACGAATTCTTTGGCTCCATGGCGAACATCTGAAGTGCAAATGCGAACAGCCGCCGCCCGCCACGCAATTCATTTCGGGCTGGCATTAAGCCGAGCCGCCTAACGACCTATCTATCGATCCCTTACAGGCCAGTCTGCCATGTCCTGGGTCGCGGCGCGGTTTGAAACGCACAGGGGTTGAATTTACGTTTGTTCTGTTTTTAGCAAACAAAGCGCGATACAAGGTGCACAATCTCAACGGGCAGACCTCGACTCCTTGTTGACGCAATATGGCAGGCCGCCACAACTCCGATTTGTGCTCCACGGCACGCGACTTGATGGCAGATAACGACGCAAACCGCGCTACATTGCATCCTCTGGCTAACCTCGCCTGTAAATACGAGGAGCAAGAGCTCAACCACGATTGTCACAAGCCACAAAAAAGAGGTTCGGCGGCGCCCACACCCGCTTGGATTTCCAACATCTTGGCGAGAGGGGAAAGACACATGCCTGCGCTTTCGCCAATGGAGAGACTGAATCGGCGGAATCCGAATTTACATTTGAATCTCGGCCCACCCAGTCTTCGCCAATTCGGCGAGCCGGATCTCGCGACGTGTGTGCGGTATTATCGGCAATTTTGGAATACGGTGGCCGACTCACCCGATGATGGCGTCGCTATCCTGAAGGAGTTCCTCACAAAGCACGCGACGGAATGGGACTGCTCTGGGTGGGTCTGGGCTGCGACCGGTTATCTGATGCACATGTTTCCCAACCGGCAGGGAGAAGCGCGTGCAAAGTCCTGGATGAATTTCTACTGGCGCTTTCGCAAAAGCCCCAAGCATCAAAAGGATCTCCAGAAGATTTGGTCTCTGTTCCGGGCTCATCAAAAACTCGGCTCGCCACACATCCCGCACCTGAAGGCAGTGATCAGGTGGATTATCAAGGCGTCGCAGACCGGGGCCGGTGGTTCGTGGGCTGACTTCGAGAAGGTGCGTCCTAAGCATTGCTCGTGTATTAGAGAGCGCAGCTTCGGCTTGCTGAAGTCCGCGTTACGAACCGTAGAGCGTCAGGATCATCCAGGCGGGGGTGCTTGGCCAGCGCCCTCCACAGTTTTGTTGCAAGCCGTAGCTACAGCGCATAATGTTTCGGTGCGCGAGCTTGCCCAATTCCGCGCTGATGCAAGGAAGCGATCCAAAAACCTGCACAAATCCGTTCCTAGCCCGGAAATCAGTTCGTAACACGCTGAGGCACTAAGCACTTCAGCAGCGCACCCCTTCCTACGCGTCACTCCTGGCCGATTCGTCTATGTCACAGTCGGGACATCGCAGTTGAACGATTCAAGAAACCCCGAAGGAGCATAGAACGTGACCGAGAACGTTGGCATCAAGGAAGCCGCCGATTACTTGGGGTGCAGTGTGGCTGCGCTCCGTACCTGGAAACGTCAAGGGCGTGGCCCGAAGTATTTCCGCCTGGGGAAACTGCTTCGGTACCGAAGGACGGATCTGGATGAGTGGATCCTCGATCAGCTTTCAATCGCCACCATGACCCCCACCACCACCCCAACGAAGAACGGCGAAAACCCACAGCCGGAGTTCGAACCACAAGGGCACACCCCGCACTCGTCTCATGAACCCATATTGTCCCCTTTATCGCGCCCGGATTCGCGATTGGCATTGCTGCGCCGGCGACGCGCTCAAGAGCAGTAGTCCAAGATCGGGCTGTCGCGTTCTCAGGCAGCCCGAGTTGTTCGCCATGAGGAGGATTCTTGCCAGCGAAACCTAACAATCCGATGTCCCTTGATCCGCAGCGGCGCCCAACAGGGGAATGGCCGCGCACCGTAATGCCTCCGGTGTGCGACGAAGAGCCGTACCCTCGTTACAAGCCGGGTGAATACCTCGTGCGGTGTCTTGGGGGAGTCATTTATCGCGACCCGCGTTTCAAGTCGCACAAATGCCGTTTAGACTTCCAGTTGCTCGACGAACCGGTAGAGGTGTCGGCTTTCTTTCACCTCGGGTGCAAAGAGCAGCCCGTAGCCGGGCGCGGTTCTGAGTACCGTCGGGTCTGGGTGATAGCGAACGGATCTCAGCCGCGCAAACGTCAACGCCTGTCGCTAAGAGTCTTCAAGGACAAAATATTTCGTGTTCGTATTGACGACACGCGAAAAAGACATGACGGGAGGGCACATCCTGAAGCCGAGGTCTATTCGACGGTAAAGGAAATCTTGGCGCGCACGTGGCCTTGAACCCCTCGCACGCCCCCAATCTGGTAAGCACCTAATCAGCAAATCAACCAATCAAGCGAGGCATGGGGTAACAGGGTTATTTAGAACCACTTGTCAGCGTTCTTGACGAATTTCCGGTTCCCAGCCTTGGACCGGAATGTAGTGAATGGCACCCCAGCACTACCAAGCGCGGGGTGAGTTTCGGACTCACCCCGCAAGGCAAACCGGTGCATCGAGCACGGCATTTGTCAGTATGAATCTTGGCCGAACGGCAACCCAACCCGCCCTAACGAAACGGGACGAAGCAACCAATGGATATGTTTTTGTCCGTTCCGCAACTAACCTATCGAGTTAGGATATTGGCACGTATGAAATGCCCGATCCACAGAATTCCGTTGGTTTGTTACTGCCCTGCCTGCCGCGGTGCGAGGAGTTCGAAGCGGAAAGCAGCCTCATCTCGCGCCAATGGCAAGCTCGGAGGTCGTCCGAAGGGAAACGGAACAAAGAAAGGCGGTGCGCGGTGATTTACAAACGTGGGAGGGTGTATTGGTACAAATTCGTCTGGGATGGCACCACAGTACGCGAGACCACCCGCCAGACAAACGACAAACTCGCCCGGAACATGGAGGCGGCGCACCGGACGCGTCTCGCGAAACAACGCGACGAACAAAAGGTAAGGTCTGAACAACTGGGATGCTCAAGAGCAGAACTGGCCCAGTGCCCTGAATGTGAGAAGTGGTATGACCGGCAACAAGCTGTCGCCGCATCCGATGGGCACCTCGTGTGTAGCGACGCCTGTCATGACGCTTCGGACCGGAGATCTCGGACCATCCCAACTCTGAGGAACTTCTGTGAGGAGCGTTTTGAGCCCTGGGCGAAAGCAACGTTCGAGGACACGTGCCTGAACAACTGGTATTGGTTTCGCGCCGGCACCCGAAGGCTGAAAGCTTACCCGGCGATCGCCGATTGCAGACTCGACCGAATTACGAACGAAAGCATCGCCGGGTTTGCTACCCATGAGAAGACCCGGTCGCAGAACCGTGGCAGGGACAAGGACGACGGCAGGCGTGGACTCGCTGTTAGCTCCATCAACAGCACCATCCGTGTGCTGCGGAGGATTCTGCGGCTTGCCGTGGAATGGGGGGTCATCGATGTCGCACCGAAACTGGTGCTGCTACCTGGCGAGCGGCGCCGTGAACGGGTTATCACGCGAGAAGAGGAAGCCCTATATTTGGCTGCGGCGCCGCCGCGATTAGCCGATGTCGCAACCGTTCTCGTCGATACGGGCTTACGCCCCGACGAGTGCTATCGGCTGCGCTGGGAGAACATTAGCTGGACAAACGCTCGAAATGGCTCCTTGCTGGTAACGCACGGCAAGACGCCTTCGGCGCGCCGCATGATCCCGATGACGTCAAGGGTCAAAGCGGTGCTGGAAATGCGCTGGGAGAACGCTAACAGGCCTCAGGAGGGTTGGGTATGGCCGGCACCGACGTTGAGTGGCCACATCACTCACGCAAGCCTAAAGAAACCACACACGCGCACGTTCCGCACGATCAACGCGGCCGTGAAGCAGGATGAAACAAAACCAGAGCAACGAATCCGAACGCACGAGAAAAGTGAGCCGGCACGTCAGCGCATCCGCCCCTTCATTCTTTATGCATTCCGCCACACATTTTTGACCCGCTTGGGGGAGTCTGGTTGTGATGCTTGGACGTTGGCAAGGATCGCTGGGCATAGCTCAATCTCAATCTCCAGCCGCTACGTCCATCCATCAGATGATATCGTTGCCGACGCAATGGCGCGCCTGGGTGGGCACAAAATTGGGCACAACACCCAAACGCGCCAATTGGATGATCGCAAGGACGAACCGGAAGTGAAACAAACCGAAGAGGAATTCTGGCGCGCCCGGAGAGATTCGAACTCCCGACCTATTGCTCCGGAGGCAATCGCTCTATCCAGCTGAGCTACGGGCGCGCTGCTCTTCAATTATACACAGCGTTTCTTCGCCTCCTCCGCGCTGTGCCCGTCATGGTCTAAATGATTTCACTGATCTTCCTCTGTGGTCTCGGCGTCCTCTGCGCTTTTCATGTGTGCGCACGTGAGGTGAAGTCAACTCGCCTACACTCCGTCGCATCCGACCCTCGGGGTTGCGAGTTGCACGATGGCCAGCCTGAGTGAGCAGACCCAGAACGCGCTCGATGAAGGCCGTACTCTTATCCTCGGCGCCCAGGTCCTCGTCGGCGCTCTTTACCGAACCGGTTTTGAACCCGGCTTCGATCAGTTCCCCAATAGTTCAAAAGCCATCACCGTTACCGCCCTGGGGATCGTGCTCATAGCCATCACCCTGCTCATCGCCCCGGCGCCCTACCACCGCATTGCCGAAGAAGGCCGGGATGAACCCTTGTTCAATGACTTCGTTCTGCAAATCATGAAATTCGCGCTCCTGCCCTTCGCTTTCTCACTCGGGATGACCATTTACGTCGCCACCGCAAAGGTCCTCGATGTCGCGGTGGGCATCGCCTTGGGCGTCACCTCGACTGCGCTCGCCATTTTCTTTTGGTACGCCCTGGAATTACTCCCCCGCTTTCTCAAGAACGCATTGCCACGCGCCTGGGTTAAATTTGTTCCCGAACCTGAGCAGTCCAACCCGCGGAATAGCGGCCAAAAGAGGAAAAAAAATCAAATGCCCGAGCACAAGCAACAAGGCAGCCAGGAAGACAGGCAGAAGGAACTCGATTACCAGGTCCGTCACGTCCTCACCGAAGCCCGCATGGTCCTGCCCGGCGCACAGGCCCTGCTCGGTTTTCAGTTTGTAACGTTTGTGTTAACCGATTTCGACAAGCTGCCGCAATCTTCTCGCCTCGTCCATCTCGCCAGCCTTGTCTTGATGGGCATTTCCACGGTTCTCTTGATGACTCCCGCAGCCTTTCACCGTCTCGCCGCGCATGGCCGCAATACCGAAAGCTTCACGCGATTCGCCGGCAAAATTCTGATCGCTGCACTCGTACCCCTGGCCCTCGGGATGTGCGGCGACTTGTTCGTGGTCCTCCGCAAAACCACCCACTCGAGCGTGATTGGTATCGCGGTGACCGCCGCTATACTCGCATTTTCTTTCGCGCTGTGGTTTGCCTATCCGATATACCGCCGCGGCGCGGCCGCCTAGCATAGGGCAGCTGAACCGATCAGGAATGCAGCTCAACAATTTAAGAAGAGTAGAGAAATAAGGTGGGCAGTCTTCTCCCTCGGCGCAATAAGCTACCCGAGAGGCTTTCTTTTCAATAGCGGCTGCCGCGAAAACCACCACTACCGCGGCTACCGCCCACGCGATCCGTTTTTGGCTTCGCCTCGTTCACATTCAGCGTTCGGCCATCCAGGTTCGCGCCATTCAGCGCCGCTATTGCCTTCTCCGCCTCAGCTTCGTTCGTCATTTCCACGAACCCAAAGCCGCGGGAACGGCCCGTGTCACGATCGGTCAAAATGCTGACTCGCTCCACCGTCCCATAGGTGGCGAACAGCGCGCGCAATTGCTCCTCGGACGTATTGAAATTCAGGTTACCCACGAAGATGTTTTTCACCGGGATCCTCGGCCCTACCAGAGGTATTTGGCTGTGGGCTGTCGTCGCGGGCGGAATCAGCGTAGCGGGATATGCCGGTCGACAAACTCAGTCAAATGCGAGCAAAGTATAGCAAGGGGGAGTTTCTGAAGCGGTGATTTCTTTGTCCGATAACATACAGAACACGACATTTCGTGTTCCATTTCGGGAAACTGCGGAAAGTCGCTGAAAAATGCAACAGTTACGCCCTTACCCTACCCATTCTCTTCTCCGCTTCGGCCAGTTTTAATTGCCCGATGGTGCCTTTCAGTACGTCGGCCGAGTGTTTGAGTTTCCCGATTTCCGACTCGTCCAGCGATACGTGCAACACCTTCTCGATTCCATTGCGGCCGACGACCGTCGGAAGACTCAGGCACACGTCGCTGATTCCGTAGTAATCATCCACCAGGCTCGACACCGACAACACCGTATTCTGATTCCTTAGAATGGCCTCCACGATCCGCAGAATGCCCGCCGCGACCGCGTAATACGTCGCACCCTTGCGCTGAATAATTTGGTATGCCGCGTCCCGCGTCCGCTCAAAAATTTCCCCCATCGCGCGCGCATCATATGCGCATCCCCGCACCGCGCAGAACTCGCGCAACCTCATCCCCGCGATGTTTGCCAGCGACCACACTGGAACCTCGCTGTCCCCATGTTCCCCGATAATGTGCGCATGCACACTGCGCGTATCCACGCCAAAGTATTCGCTGAGCAGATAGCGAAAACGCGCCGTGTCCAGAATCGTGCCTGACCCGATCACCCGCTCCGCCGGCAATCCCGACATCTTGTACGACGCATACGTGAGCACATCCACCGGGTTCGTCGCGATCAACAGAATGCCGTGTGGGGTAGTTTCGACAATCCGCGGCACGATCTGCGCAAAAATATCAGCGTTGCGTTGTAGCAGCGCCAGCCGCGTCTCGCCGCCCGGTTTTTGATTAGAGCCCGCCGCAATGACTGTGATCGCGGCCCCGGCGCAATCTTCGTAACCGCCCGCCCAGATGCGCGTTGGATGGGCAAACGGCACCGCGTGATTCAGGTCCATCGCTTCGCCTTCAGCTTTGGACCGGTTCGCGTCAATCAGCACGATCTCCGCCGCCAACCCGCTCAGCAGCAGCGCATAGGCGAACGTTGACCCCACATTTCCCGTGCCCACAACTGCTATTCGCACCGGCGCCGAAAGCAGAGAACCATCTATTTCGACCATCCTCTTATGCTACCCCACACAAAACTCTTAAGAACGAGAACAACATTCTTACCGCGAGAACAACATTCTTAAGAACGATAACAACGTGGCTGCCCCACCCTCCCCGCCTTTGGGAACGTGGGAACTGAGACTCCGAACTCAGCGACACTTTGAACTCAACGATAACGTGGCTGCCCCACCTCCCCGCTTTTGGGAGGGTGGGAACTGGAATCCAAAAACTTGATTGGATCTGGATTTAAACGGAGCGGTTTAGAACTTCCAACCTTACGGTTTCAGCGACGCTTCGGCGGGTGACGCGAGAGGCACCACGCGAGGATTCGCCAGCGTCCCCGTGACATCGAACTGATGCAAAGTATCCCGGGTCACCCGCAGTGACAGTTGAATTTCGACCGCTGGCGCGGCCGGAGTAACCGTAAAGATCCGGTGTGTGGGCGTTTCACTCGCAATTTCCGGTGCCGCCGAGCGCTCGCGAGCTTTGACCACAATTCCGGTCGCGGTGCCACTCACGGCGTAGGTCGTGGAAGTAGTAATCAGCTTCCCGGACTCGATGCTCACGATGCGATTGCGCAATTCAAGCTGCCCCGTGAAGCGTTGCACATGCAACGGCGGATCGGCGCCCAGCCCGATGTGCCGCAACGTGCCCTGTCGCCAGTCAAAATGAAAGTCGCCGGCCGACGAAGCAAACAGCTCGGCGGCGCTCCACCCCGACATCGTGCCGCTGTACGTGAGCGACGCCGGACCAGTCGCCCAGGAATCACGCATGGCATCGGACAGCTGCGCGAGCGAAATTTTGTCCAGCGTGCCGCGTCCCGTGTACACCGGGGGCTTGGCCGTGAAGTCGGCCTGCCACTCCCCGCTGTGATGTCCGCCGAGAACATCGGCACGCAGATTCGATACCCGCAGCTTTCCGTGATCAATCTGCACGTCCGCCGCTACGTGCGTGGCATCCAGCGATCTCACCGTGAACTGATCGGCAGAGATCCGCCCTTGTGCCTCGATGCGCGCAAACAGCGACGTATCGGAACCGGTGAGCAACTGGTACCACGGACGGCGCTGGCGGCGTGGATCGAAGAGCTGATCAAGCTCGTCGGTCGCGAGCTCGTCGGCATGAAGATCAAAGTGAGCGGCACAGCCCGAGGGCATGGCACATCCGCGCGCCACCGAAACCGACCCCGTGAGGTGCGGTCCAACATCGCCGAACGACGCAGTCAGATTCTGAAGTTTCAGCTCTGTCGATGACAGGACAGCCGTTCCCGATGCGATCTCCAGCGGCGCGCCGACACCCTTCAGGTGCGCGGTGACCGCGCGAAGTTGCGCGCGGCCCGTGACCTTGATGGGCGCAAACCCTGACCACGCCCCGCTCAAATCGACATCGAGCTTCGCGCTCCCCTCGGCCGGCAATTGCGGAGCGTGCACGCCCAACGACCGCGCCACTTGCAGCAATCGCGATAAGCTGGCATCGCCGCTCAACGCGAGGTCGTAACCGGTGGACCCGATCCAACCGCTCGCCCTGGCCGGCGTTTCGCCCTCGAGCGGAACTTCAAACGGCCCCAGGTTCACGTAAAATTCGGGTGAACTCTCTTCCCAATCGTCATCCGCGTGCGGCGTTGGTTTGGTTTTGCGCGCGGCCGGTTTCGCCGCATCCTTCGGTTCAGCAAGCACAAACGGAATCACTCCGATGGCGAGATCATCCCCGAGCGTCCCGGAATGCAAACTGACTTTCTGTGTTTCGCCAGACCCGGACCAATCAGGCGCAGCGCCCGCCACCTTGCGAACCGCAACCGTGGCATTAAAAGTTCCCGCCGCGGAGAGATCATCCGGCAATCCTTGCTTCGCGAGCCGCGCAAACGCGATTACCGACTGCATGGGCAGGCGGACAGCTTCGAACGCCAGATCGTACTCGCGCACGCGTGGGAATCCCGCTGCCGTGCCACGCACGGTGATGAGTCCGCTCGACGAAGGCCCGGTGCACGCGATCTGCGAAAACACCTCGCTCACCGCGCTATACCGCGCCGAGCACCGCGCGATCAGCCGAAGCGCTTGCCCCGAAAGAATGTCGTACCGACGAAAATCCTGGATGGAAGTATCAGCCGTGATCGCCAGATTCGCCGGCGTCCCCACGAATGCGGCATCAACCTTCACTGCCCCGCGCCAGCC
>Ga0070739_10005451_pt1 | contig 14497 bp, 15 predicted proteins | sample Coa_R1_7_FD_66445 | JGI IMG/M metagenome (GOLD analysis project Ga0070739, IMG submission 66445) | Surface soil microbial communities from Centralia Pennsylvania, which are recovering from an underground coalmine fire - Coalmine... | ecosystem: Environmental > Terrestrial > Soil > Unclassified ... | reverse complement strand
CGGATGAACGGGTTCGCGAGCTTGACGATCTCGAGCAGGTAGACGACGTACAGGGAGGAGCCGAGCGCGAACAGGCCGACGACGACGTCGAGCGCCAGGTTGCCTTCGTTCCAGTCGCCGTGGGGATGCGGCGGCGCGAAGTGCGTCGCGAGCGCCCCGAGCGCGAGGGCGGCGCACCAGACGTAGAGGTACGCAACCGCGCGGCGCTGCGAGAAGCCGATCGCCTGGAAGCGGTGGTGCAGGTGCGCCTGGTCGGCGACGTAGATCGGCCGGCCGTGCTTGATCCGCCTCGCGACGACGAAGCTCGTGTCGAGCAGCGGAACGGCCAGCACGAGCAGCGGCAGCACGAGCGTTGCGAGGGCGGCGGTCTTGAGCAGGCCCTCGACCGAGACCGACGCGAGCGTGAACCCGAGCAGGAGCGCGCCCGAGTCGCCCATGAAGATCCGGGCCGGATAGAAGTTGTGGCGCAGGAACCCGACGCACGCGCCGAAGACGCTCGCGGTCAGGATCGCAGCGTCAGGCCGACCGAGCGAGAGGTCGATGACGGCGAACGAGCCGGCCGAGATCGCGCAGACGCCGGCGGCGAGCCCGTCGAGGCCGTCGAGGAAGTTGACCATGTTCATCACCGCGACGATGCCGAGCACGGTCAGGGTCGTCCCGACCGCAGCCGGCAGGGCGTGCACGCCGAGCACCGGGAACGTGAACCGGTGCACCCAGACGCCGAACCCGACCGGGATCGCCGCCGCGAGCACCTGCCCGGAGAGCTTCTCCCACCAGCGGAGCCCGCGGAAGTCGTCGACCGCGCCGACCGTGGTGGCGACGGCGGCGCCGAGGAGGATGCCACGCATGCCGCCGTGGATCGGCAGGAACGCGAGCGACGGGAGGAAGATGCCGAGGAAGAGCGCGAGCCCGCCCAGCCGGGGCACGCCGTGGCGGGTGCCGCGGCGACCCGGCTCGTGCCGCTCGACGGCACCGAGCACGCGCGCCATGCCGCCGACGGCCGGCGTGAGCAGGACGACGACCAGGAGCGCGACGAGCGCGCTCCAGATCACGTCGAGGTGACGGCTCAGCTCGTGCCAGACCAAGCCTACGGCTCCTGGTTCCGGGTGGTCGACACGAGCCGGCACATCGCGTTTCGCTACTTCGTTCCGTAGAGGCGGTCGCCTGCGTCGCCGAGGCCGGGAACGATGTAGCCCTTCTCGTTCAGGTGCAAGTCGATCGCGGCGACGACGATCCGAACGTCCGCGTGCTCGCGCTGGATGTGCGCGACGCCCTCGGGCGCCGCGATCAGCGCGATCAGGGTGATCTGGTGCGCCCCGACACGCTTGAGCGTGCCGACGGCGGCGGCGGTCGAGTTGCCGGTGGCGAGCATCGGGTCGAGCAGCAGCACCTCGCGGTCGGCGATGTCGGCGGGGAGCTTGACGTAGTACTCGACCGGCTCGAGCGTCTCCTCGTTCCGGTAGAGGCCGAGGAAGCCGACGCGGGCGACCGGTATGAGCGAGAGGACGCCGTCGAGCATCCCGACGCCCGCGCGCAGGATCGGGCAGACGGCGACCTTCTTGCCTGGGATGCGGCGCGCCGTCGTCCGCCCGAGCGGCGTCTCGACTTCGTACTCCTCCAGCCCCATCTCCTTCGTCGCCTCGTAGGTCAGGAGCAGGGTCAGCTCGTTGACGAGGCGGCGGAACATCTCCGTCGTCGTCTCGACGTCGCGAAGGAGGCCGAGCTTGTGCTGCACGAGCGGGTGGGTGACCTCCGTTACCGCCACGTCTTCTCCGGCGAGGTCCGGCGGCAGCCGCTGGAACGAGACTGCAGCCGACTGTCCACAGGTGGACCGAATCGCCTGCTCACGGCCCGGGTCCGAATCGACATGTCCGTGGGCAGCCGCCGTGACGGAAGTGTCGCAGACGTTCCACAGGAACGACTAGGCGACGTAGGTCGCGTAGCCGCGGAAGCCTGGGTACAGCGGCCGGCGCTCGCAGAGAGCGGCGACGCGCGCGCGAAGCGCCGGCAGGTCGGCGTTCCCGCCGAGCGCCGCGACCATCAGCCGGCCCACTTCCCGGAAGTCGCCCTCGTCGAAGCCGCGCATCGTGCACGCCGGCGTGCCCACGCGGACGCCGGACGTGACGAACGGCGAGCGCTCGTCGAACGGAACGGTGTTCCGGTTGACCGTGATGTTCACCTGCGCCAGCCGCGCTTCCGCGTCCTTGCCGGTCCACTCCGAGCGGCGTAGGTCGATCAGGAGCAGGTGCGTATCCGTTCCGCCGGTGACGAGGTCGAGACCGCCTGCCAGCAGCTCGTCCGCGAGCGCGTCCGCGTTCCGCCGGATCCGCGCCTGGTACTCGCGGAAGACGTCCGTGGCGGCGATCCGGAAGCACGTCGCCTTCGCCGCGATCACGTGCTCGAGCGGACCGCCCTGCATGCCGGGCATGACGGCGGCGTCGATCGCCCTGGCGTGCTCCTCCTTGCAGAGGATGAAGCCGGCGCGCGGCCCCGACAGGGTCTTGTGCGTCGTCGAGGTGACGAAGTCGCAGTGCGGCACGGGGTTCGGGTGCAGCCCGGCCGCGACGAGCCCGGCGAAATGCGCCATGTCGCAGAGCAGGAGAGCGCCGACCTCGTCGGCGATCTCGCGGAAGCGGTCGGCCTCGACGGCTCGTGGATACGCCGAGCCGCCGCAGACGATGATCTTCGGCCGGTGCTCCTTCGCGAGGCGCAGCACGTCGTCGTAGTCGACCCGGTGCGTCTCCGGGCTGACGCCGTAGTGGACGACGTTGTAGAGCTTGCCGGAGAAGTTCACCTTGTGACCGTGCGTGAGGTGCCCGCCCTGGTCGAGGCGCAGCGCGAGCAACGTGTCGCCCGGCTCGAGGAACGCGAAGTAGACGCCCATGTTCGTCTGCGCGCCCGCGTGCGGCTGGACGTTCGCGTGCTCGGCGCCGAATAGCTCCTTCGCGCGGTCGATCGCGAGCTGCTCGATCTCGTCGATGACCTCGCAGCCGCCGTAGTAGCGCCGCCCCGGGTACCCCTCGGCGTACTTGTTCGTCGGCACCGACCCGACCGCCTCGAGCACCGACGGCCACGTGAAATTCTCCGACGCGATCAGCTCGATCTGTCCGCGCTGCCGCTCGAGCTCGCGGCCGAGCAGCTCCGAGACCTCCGGGTCGAGGTCCGCGAGACCGGCCGTCTTCAGGTGCTCGAACGTCTGCTGCACGACCGCCATGCCTGGATCGTACTAGCGCCTCAGGCGGGCGATGGCGTCCGCGCTCGGCGCCGCTCCTTCCCGGAGCACGACCGGCTCCTGGCCCGTCAGGTCGATCACCGTCGACGCGGTTCCCGGGAGCCGCCGGCCCGCATCGAGCTCCGCCGCGCACGCCGCACGGATCCGCAGCGGGACCTCGTCCAGGCTCGCCGCCGGCGGCTCGCCCGGGTCGTTCGCGCTCGTCGCGGCGACGGCGCCGACCGCTTCGACGACTGCCTGGACGACCGCGGGCAGGTCGGGGACACGGACGCCGATCGTGTCCGGCCGCTCCCCTGCGAGCCACGGGTAGCGGCGCGCGGGGTTCGGCAGTACGAGCGTGTAGGCGCCGGGGAGCACGGCACGCACGACGCCCTCTTCGAGCTCCGGCACGTGCTCGAGCAGCGACTCGACGGTCGCGGCGAGGAGTGCCGTCGGCTGGCGCACGGCTCGCCCCTTGAGCGCGTACAGTCGCCGCACCGCCGCTTCCCCGGGCGCCGAGCAGAGCCCGTAGACGGTGTCGGTCGGCAGGAGCACCGGCTCGCCGGCGCGGAGCGCGGCTACGGGGTCCAGCGCGCCTCCACCACGCGGTCGCGTCCGGCCAGGTCGCGCGTGACAGCGACGCCGTGGTAGCCGAGCTCGGCGAGGAGCGTCGCGACGGCGCGCGCATGCAGCTCGTGCACCTCGAGCGCGAGCGCACCGTGCGCCGCCAGCACGCGGCGCGCGTCCCGCGCGATCGCCTCCGTCTGCCCCTCGTCGAGGAGCGCCTCCCGCGGCTCCCAGTCACGCACCTCGGGCTCGAGCGACGCGAGCTCCTCCGCCCGCACGTACGGGGGGTTCGAGACGACGAGATCGAAGGGGCCGGCGAGGCCGGCGAGGAGCGGTGCGTGGACGAGCTCGATCTCGAGCCCGAGCGCGTCTGCGTTCTCGCGCGCGAGCGCGAGCGCCTCGCTCGACACATCGGTGCCGGTCACGCGGGCTCCGGGCCGCTCCAGTGCGAGCGAGAGCGCGACGGCACCGGTGCCGACGCCGACCTCGAGCACGCGCGGCGCCTCGATCCGGTCGAGCAGCTCGAGCGCCCGTTCGACGAGGATCTCGGTCTCCGGCCGCGGCGCGAGCGCACGGGCGTCGGTTCGCAGCGTCAGGTGCCGGAAGCCCCATGCGCCGAGCACGTACGCGAGCGGCTCGCGGGCGGCGCGGCGACCGACGAGCCGTTCGACCGACGCCGCCTCGTCGTCGCTCAGCGGGCGATCCTGCTCCGTGTAGAGGTCGAGCCGGGTAAGCCGGAGCGCATGCGCGACGATGCGCTCGGCGTCGAGTCGCGGCGAGTCGACGCCGGCGCGCTCGAGGTGCTCGGCGGTCGTCCGCAGCGTCTCGCCGAGCGTCACTGCTCGAGCGCGCGGCGGCGTTCCTCGGCGGTGAGCGAGTCGGTGAGCTCGTCGAGGTCGCCGGCGAGGACGTCCTCGAGCCGCACGGTCACCTTGACGCGGTGGTCGGTGACCCGGTCCTGGGGGAAGTTGTACGTGCGGATCTTCTCCGCCCGCTCGCCCGTCCCGACTTGTGCTTTGCGCGCGGCCGCCTGCTCGGCCCGCTGCCGCTCGCGCTCCGCCTCGTAGAGACGCGCGCGGAGAACGCGCATCGCCTTGTCGCGGTTCTGGAGCTGCGAGCGCTCGTCCTGCATCGCGACGACGATGCCCGTCGGCAGGTGCGTGATCCGGACGGCCGAGTCGGTCGTGTTCACGGACTGCCCGCCGGGGCCTGACGAGCGGAAGACGTCGACCTTCAGATCCTTGTCGTCGATGTGCACGTCGACGTCTTCCGCCTCCGGCATGACGGCCACCGTTGCGGTCGACGTGTGGATGCGACCCTGCGACTCCGTCTCCGGCACGCGCTGCACGCGGTGCGTCCCACCCTCGAACTTGAAGATCGAGTAGGCGCCGTCGCCCTTGATCGCGAACACGCCTTCCTTGATGCCGCCGCCTTCCGACGCGCTGACCTCGAGCTCCTCCCACTTGAACCTCCGCCGCTCGGCGTACCGCTGGAGGATGCGCGCGAGGTCGGCCGCCCAGAGCGCAGCCTCGTCGCCGCCGACGCCCTGCCGGATCTCGACGATCACGTCCTTGTCGTCGGCCGGGTCGCGCTCGACGAGCGACAGCTTCAGCTCGTCCTCGAGCCGTGCGACCTCCGCCTCGTAGTCGGGGATCATCTCGGAGAGCTCGGCGTCGTTCCGCGCCGCGTCGAGGTCCGCCCGCGCCTGTCGCCATGCCTGCGCGAGCTTGTACGGGCCCTCGAGCTCCTTCAGTCGGCGGCCGACCTCCGCTGCTTCGCGGTGGTCGTTGTAGACGGCCGGGTCGGCGATCCGAGCCTGCGTGTCCGTGTAGGACCGCTCGAGCTCTCGGACGAGGTTGTCGAGCGCCGCCACCTAGGCGAGCCGGGCGTCGAGCGAGATCTCGATCCCGGCGAGCGCCTGCGAGACCGGGCAGCCGGCTTTCGCCGCCTGCGCGGCGCGGTCGAAGTCCTCGGCGGCGAGCCCGGGGACGGTGCCGCGGACGGCGAGCGCGGAGCTCTTGATCCCCTCACCGGGTTCGAACGTCACCGTCGCCGACGTCTCGAGGCGCTCGGCCGTATGGCCCGCCTGCGCGAGCTCGTGCGAGAGCGCCATCGCGAAGCAGGCGGCGTGCGCCGCGGCGATCAGCTCCTCGGGGCTCGTCTTGCCGTTCGGGTCCTCCGCACGCGACGGCCACGAGACCGGCAGCTCGGGCAGCGCACCGCTCGTGTTCGAGACGACGGCGCCTTCCCCGTGCGTCAGGTCGCCTCGCCAGACGACCTCGGCCCTCCGCCGCGTTGCCATCAGGCGACCACCTCCACGCGACGGTCGGCGGGTGCGAGCCTGCCCTCCTTCTCGAGCACGTCCGCGAGGGCCTTGATCGAGACCTCGAGCTGGTCGAGCGTCGGCTCGCGCGTCGTCAGGCGCTGGAACCAGAGCCCCGGTCCGAGCAGCGTCATCAGCACCCGATTCTCGGCGTGCTTGCCGGCGAAACGGATCAGCTCGTAGGCGATGCCGGCGATCGGCAGCAGCAGGCCGGCGCGCGTGACGATCACCCACTGCCAGGGAAGGCGCCCGAAGGGCGCGTACACGAACGCGCTCAGCACGACGACCCAGAACAGGAACGACGTCCCGCAGCGGGGATGGATGAGCGAGTAGCGTTGCGCGATCGCCGGCGTCAGCTCCTCCCCCGCCTCGTAGGCGTTGATCGCCTTGTGCTCGGCGGCGTGGTACTGGAAGACCCGCTTGAGCGACGGGATCAGACTGAGCAGCGCGAGGTAGCTCGTGAAGATCGCGACGCGAATCACCGCCTCGGCGAGCACGAACCACGCGCCGCTCGAGATCGGCAGCAGGTCGGCGAGCAGACCGGGCCCGATCTTGAACACGGTCAGGGCGAAGCCGATCGCGACGGCGAACGAGAAGAACGTCGCCCAGCGGCCGATCTCGGCGGGTTCCGCGTCGCCAGCCGCTTCCTCCTGCAGCGCGTAGTGCTGCGAGACGGACAGCGCGCGGAAGCCGATCGCGAGCGACTCGCCGAGGGCGACGACGCCACGAACGATCGGCAGCCGCAGCGCCCAGTGGCGGGCGGCGATCGGGTCGATCGTATGCGCGACCTGCGCGATCTCGCCGTCTGGCTTGCGCACCGCGACCGCCCAGTTGCGCGGTCCGCGCATCATCACGCCCTCGAGGACGGCCTGGCCGCCGATCGCGGCGGCCATCAGCTCGAGGCGGCGCGGCCGGCCTTCTCGAGCCGGCGCTGGAAGCGCTCGACGCGGCCCCCCGTGTCGACGAGCTTCTGCTTGCCGGTGTAGAACGGGTGGCACTGGGCGCAGATCTCGACGTGCAGCTCGGGCTTCGTCGAGCGGGTTACGAAGCTGTTGCCGCAGGAGCAGTGCACCGTCGAGAGGACGTACTCGGGATGGATGCCGGCCTTCATCTCGAGCCAGGATAGCGCTTCGCGGCCGCGGAGCCGCGCTGGCGCACGGCCTCGAAGAGGAGGACGGCGGCGGCCGTCGCCGCGTTGAGGCTGTCGGTGGTCGCACCGCTGGCGATGGGGATCGCGACGGTTCGGTCGGCTGCGTCGAGCCACGCGGCGGGAAGACCCGCGTCCTCGGCGCCGACTGCGATCGCCGTCGGGGGCGTGAGGTCGGCGTCGGTGTACGTCATCGCCGCGTTGGGCTCGGCGGCGACGAGCTGCGCGCCCAGGCGGCGAATCTCCGGAAGCGAGGCCTCGACGACCGGCAGCGTGAAGACGGCACCGGTCGACGCGCGAATCGCGTTCGGGTTCCACGGGTCGGCGGCGGTCTCGGCGACGACGAGCGCGTCGGCGCCCGCAGCCTCAGCGCTGCGCGCCATCGCGCCGAGGTTCCCCGGCTTCTCGATCCCCACCGCGACGAGGTAGAGGGTGCCGTCCCTCGGCAGCTGGCGGTCCGGCGCCTCGACGACCGCGATCACGCCTTCGGGCTCGGCGCGGTATGCCATCTTGCGGAGGACACGCACGCTGACCGGCTCGGCGTGCTCGTCGCGCCAGTCGAGCAGCTCGGGGGCGTAGTAGGTCGCGACGAGGCGCAGCCCCGCCGCGCGCGCGCGCTCGACCTCACGCGGACCCTCGGCAACGAACAGGCCGCGGCGGCGGCGCTCGCGGCTCCTGCGCAAGGCGAGCACATCCTTGACGCGCGGGTTGTCGAGCGACGTGATCACGTGACGCTCTGAGCTGCGACTCGATCAGACCTGTCCGGCGGCGACCTGTCCGGCGGCAGCCGCCGTGTCGGAAGCACAACAAACCGTCCACAGACGATGCGGTGGACCCGCCGCGATCGCATGATTGGCGCTGTGCACAAACCGCGAGTAGAAGTCCCCGGTGGGTACTATCACGTTTGCACGAGAGGCAACAACAGGCAGCCGATCTTTCTCGGCGACCTCGACCGGACGTTGTTCCTGATCGGGCTCGAGCGCGCGGCGCGACGGTATGGCTGGAGGATCTACGCGTATTGCCTGATGACGAACCATTACCACCTACTCCTCCAGCTTGGCGAACGTGGCCTGTCGCAGGGAATGTGCGAGCTCAACGGTGGTTATGCCTTCGGCTTCAACGCGCGCCATGGCCGATCAAACCACGTCTTCGGCAGACGGTTCTGGAGTGATCTGATCGACGACGACTCGCGGCTGGTGACCTGCTCGCGTTACGTGGTGCTCAACCCCGTTCGAGCCGGGTTGCGTTCAGGTCCGGCTTCATGGCGATGGAGCAGCTATCGCGCATGTGCCGGCCTCGAACACGCGCCCGCGTTTCTCGCCACCGCGAGCCTGCTGGCCGTCTTCGGCTCCGACCCGCGGAAGGCCCAAGCCGCCTACCGGAGCTACGTCGAGAAGGGACCTGTCCAGCGGCAGCCACCGTGGAGAGAGGGCCACACGCCGGCGCTACGTGAGCGTGTACTCGGGGCCCGAGCCTCCTTCGGGCGGGGTTAGGCGGCCGCCTTTGGCTGTTATCGCTCCGCACTGGACGCAGTTCGAGGACGCGACCTGTACGTCGACGGTGCCGTCTGGGTGCTCCTCCCCCACCTCGTAGACCTGCGCCGGGCACATCCGCACCCACAGCTCGCCGAGCTCGCGCGGAACCGGCGACGCAATGCGAATGTGGCTCGGCTGGTCCTCCCGCGTTCTGTTGCCTGATAAGAAAACGGAGGAGAGCTTGTCGAACGTCAGCTTGCCGTCGGGCGCGGGAGCACGGCGGCCCGCGCCCGTCACGACCGGCTGCGCCGCGTCCGGCTCGTTCCGGCGGTCGCGAGGCGGGAACCGGCCGCGCGTCAGCGTCATCGCACCCGCAAGCGCACCGCCGAGCCACAACCCGTGGCCGAACGCCTGCCGCACGTTCCGCACCTCGCGCAGCTCAGCCCAGATCCACGACGAGCGGAGGGCGGCGTCGTACGACTCCAGCTCGCCCGACGCCGCCGCCTCGGCAGCGAGCCGGCCGGTCTCGACGGCGAGGTGAACGCCCTTCAACGCCGGCACGTTGACGAAGCCGGCGGCGTCCCCGCAGAGCAGCAGCCCCGGCGCCGAGCAGCGACGCGGCAGCGACAGGAAGCCGCCCTCGGGGATCGTCTTCGCGCCCCATTGCACGCGCTCGCCGCCATCGAGCAGCTCGCGGACGAGCGGGTGCAGCTTCAGCGACTGCAGCAGGTCGTGCACCGACAGCTCGGCGTCCGCGTAGTCGAGCCCGACGACCAGCCCCAGCGAGACGAGCTCCTCGCCGAGCGGGTAGATGAACGAGCCGCCGAACTCGCGCCACCTCGCCGCCGTGCGCAGCGGCCAGCCGAGCGTGTGGATCACGCGTGAAAGCGGCCGCGCGACCCGCCAGACCTCCTTGACGCCGAGCGCCCATACCTGCGCGTTGACGCCGCCGAGACCGAATCGCGCCACCGCCGCGCCCGTCAGGTGCCCCGCCGTCCCCTCGGCGAGGATCGTCACCTTCGCCCGAACGTCGCTCCCCGGCTCGAACCGAGCCGTCTCCTCGGCGTCGCGCCCACGGCCCTTGTCGCCCGTCCGCACCCCAACCACCCGCTCGTCGTCGACGAGCAGCGCGACCGCCGCCGTCTCGGGCAGCACCGTCGCGCCGCCCGCCTCCGCGCGCTCGGCGAGCCAGCGGCCGAGCTGCGACAACGAGACGACGACGTTTCCCTCGTTGCGCATCGTCGGCGGCGTCGGCACGCGCACTGCCCGCCGCTGCGTCAGCAGGTACACCGCCTCACCGGGAACCTCCCCGTAGCTCGGGAAGTCGCCGACGAGCTCCCGCAGCGGCCCCGGCCGTACCACAGCGCCGGAGAGGAGGTGCGAGCCGACCGCCGTGCCCTTCTCGAGCACCGCCACCGAGAGGTGCGGCGCGAGCTGGCCGAGCCGGATCGCCGCCGCGAGCCCGGCCGGCCCGGCACCGACGATCGCCACGTCCACCTCGACGGGTTCGGGATCGGTCGGCGCGCCGAACGGGTCGACTGCCGGCGGCGGGTAATCGGCGGGGCGGATCACGAACGACGAGCGCGCACGAGCTCCGTCAGCTTCGGGACGATCTCGTGCAGGTCGCCGACGACCGCGAGATCCGCGAACTCGAAGATCGGCGCGTGCGGGTCCTTGTTGATCGCGACGACCGTCCCCGAGCCCTGCATGCCGACCTTGTGCTGGACCGCGCCGGAGACGCCGATCGCGACATAGAGCTTCGGCGAGACGGTCTTGCCGGTCTGACCGACCTGCGCCGCGTACGGATACCAGCCCGCGTCGACGACCGCGCGCGTCGCCGCGACCGCGCCGCCGAGGACGCGGGCCAGCTCCTCGACGAGCTCGAAGCGGTCGGGCGCGCCGAGGCCCCGGCCGCCGGCGACGATGACGTCGGCGTCCTGGATCGACGGACCGCTCGACTCCTCCACGGCCTGCTCGACGAGCTCGACCCGCGTCGATCGCTCCCCGAGCGCGATCGGCACCTCTCGCACCTCGCTCGCGCCGCCGCCGCTGCCGGCGTCGAAGGCGCCGGCTCGGAAGAGCGCGAGCGCCGGCGTCGTCGCCCACGCCACGTCGACGTAGACGGAGTCGTCGAGCGCCGGGCGCACCCCGACGAGCGCGCCGCCGCGAACCTCCGCGTCGACCAGATCCCAGTTGAGGCCGGCGTCGAGCCGGGCCGCGAGCCCCGCCGCGACGTCCGACGCGAGCACCGACTGTGCGAACAGCACCGCCTCGAAACCTTCGTCGCGAACGAGGCGCTCGAGCACGTCGACCCGCGGCTGCGGGAGCGGTGCCTCGAGCAGCGCGTGGTCGGCGACGAAGACGACGCCGCCGAGCCGGTCCGCGAGCGCGCGCACGCCGGAGCCGGCGAGCAGGGCGGCCACGTCGCCGCCGAGCGACTGCGCCTTCGCGAGCACGCCGAGCGACGCCGGCGTGACCGCGTCGCCGTGCTGCTCGAGGTAGACCAGCGTCTTCACAGCAGTCGCTTCTCGACCAGGAACTGGACGATCGCCTCGGCTGCGTCGCTCGCCGAACCGTTCTCGACGCGCCGTCTCTCTCCGCGCGGCGGGGGCGGGCGGAGCGCGAGCACGCGCGTGCCCGAGTCGCGCGCGCCGCCGACATCCGCCGCCGACAGGACCTCCTGCGGCTTCGCCTTCGCGCCCATGATCCCCTTCAGCGACGGGTAGCGCGGCTCGTTGATCGCATCCGAGACGGCGACGACCGCCGGCAGCGGCGCGCGCAGCGTCTCGTAGCCGAGCTCCGTCTGCCGCTTGCCGCGCACAGCGCCCTCCTCGACCGCGAGCTCGGCCACTTGCGACACCACCGGCAGCCGCAGCCGCTCCGCCACGGCCGCCCAGAGACACGCCCCGTTCCCCTCAGGCGACTGCTGCCCGAACAGCACGAGCTCGGCCTGCTCGCGAGCGAGCGCACCCGCGAGCGCGGCCGACGTCGCGAGGAGGTCGGCGCCCTCGAAGGCAGCGTCCGCGATCAGCACCGAACGGTCGGCGCCCATCGCGAGCGCCTTCCGCAGCGCCTCACCGGCGCGCTCGGGGCCGAGCGACAGCACCACCACTTCGCCGTCGTCGCCGCGCACGCGCAGCGCCTCTTCGACGGCGTGCGCGTCGTACTCCGAGAGCGCCAGATCGCCGCTCCGGTCGAGGCGAAACGTCTGCGGGTCGAGCGGAGCGCCGGTGGCGGCACTCGGCACTGCCTTGACGCAGACGGCGACCTTCACGGTTCGGGCGAGACAGTACTGCGCTGCACCCGGCGGCGCCCGTCACGCCGGCGCGTGCGCGCGCAGGAACTCGACGATCTCGGTCGTCGGCGCGCCGGGCGTGAACACCTCCGCCACCCCGAGCCGCTTCAGCTCGTCGACGTCGTCACGCGGGATCGTGCCGCCGACGACGACGAGCACATCGTCGGCCCCCCGCTCGCGCAGAAGGTCGACGATCCGCGGCACGAGCGTCATGTGCGCGCCGGACAGGATCGAGATCCCGACCGCGTCGGCATCCTCCTGGATCGCCGTCTCGACGATCTGCTCCGGCGTCTGGTGCAGTCCCGTGTAGATCACCTCCATGCCGGCGTCGCGCAGGGCGCGAGCGATCACCTTCGCGCCGCGGTCGTGCCCGTCGAGACCCGGCTTCGCGATCACGACCCGCTGCTTGCGCATGCTCAGAAGACCGGTGTTTCCCGCCAGACGCCCCACACCTCCCGGAGGGTGTCGCACATCTCGCCGAGCGTCACGTACGCACGCGCCGCGTCGACGATCGCCGGCATCAGGTTCACGTCCTCGCGCGCCGCGTCGGCTCGCAGGCGCAGCAGCGCGGTCGCGACCGCGCCGTCGTCGCGACGGGCGCGCACGGCGCGAACGCGCTCGACCTGCGCCTGCTCGAGCGCCGGGTCGATGCGCAGGAGCTGCGGCGGCGTCTCGTCGTCGCTGACGTAGCGGTTGACGCCGACGATCACCCGCTCGCCCCGCTCGACCTCGCTCTGGTAGCGGAACGACGCCTGGGCGATCTCGCGCTGGAAGAAGTTCTGCTCGATCGCGCCGACGACGCCGCCGAGCGCGTCGATGCGCTCGAAGTACTCGTACGCCTGCCGCTCGAGCTCGTTCGTCAGCGCCTCGACGAAGTACGAGCCGCCGAGCGGGTCGGCGGTGTTGACGACACCTGTCTCGTACGCGATCACCTGCTGCGTGCGCAGCGCGAGCCGCGCCGCCTCCTCCGTCGGCAACGCGAGCGCCTCGTCGTACGAGTTCGTGTGCAGCGACTGGCAGCCGCCGAGCACCGCCGCCAGCGCCTCGACCGTGGTGCGGACGACGTTCACCTCCGGCTGCTGCGCGGTCAGCGACACGCCCGCCGTCTGCGCGTGGAACCTCATCAGCAACGACCGCTCGTCCTGCGCGCCGAAGCGATCGCGCAGCTCGCGCGCCCAGATGCGGCGGGCGGCGCGGTACTTCGCGATCTCCTCGAAGAAGTCGATGTGCGCGTTGAAGAAGAACGACAGCCGCGGCGCGAACTCGTCCACGTCGAGCCCGCGCGCGAGCGCCCACTCGACGTACGTGAACCCGTTCGCGAGCGTGAACGCGAGCTCCTGGGCGGCGGTCGAGCCAGCCTCGCGGATGTGGTAGCCGGAGATCGAGATCGGGTGCATGCGCGGCAGCTCGCGCGCCGACCACTCGATCATGTCGGTGACGAGCCGGAGCGACGCCGCCGGCGGGAAGATGTACTCCTTCTGGGCGATGTACTCCTTGAGGATGTCCGTCTGCACCGTCCCGCGCAGCTCGGCCCGGGGCACGCCCTGCTGCTCGCCGACGCAGACGTAGAACGCCAGCAGAATCGCCGCCGGCGAGTTGATCGTCATCGACGTCGACACCTCGCCGAGCGGGATGCCGGCGAAGAGCGCCTCCATGTCCGCGAGCGAGTCGATCGCGACGCCCTCGCGCCCGACCTCGCCGAGCGAGCGGGGGTGGTCGGAGTCGTAGCCCATCAGCGTCGGCATGTCGAACGCCGTCGAGAGGCCCGTCTGCCCGTGCTCGAGCAGGTAGCGGAAGCGCGCGTTCGTCTCGACGGCGGTGCCGAAGCCGGCGAACTGCCGCATCGTCCACAGCCGACCCCGGTACATCGTCGCGTAGACGCCGCGCGTGTACGGGAACTCGCCCGGGTCGCCGAGGTCGCGCTCGTAGTCGACCTCGACGTCGTCAGCCGTGTAGAGCGGCGCCACCGGGGTGCCGGAGATCGTCGAGTGGAGCTCGCGCGCGCGCCGATCCTCCGTCGCCGCCATCGCGACGCATTCTAGGAAGCGGGCGTCGGCTGCCGCGCGGCGGGCGACGGCGATCCGATCTCTACCTCAGCTCGAGGTCGAGGCTATCGACGGGTCGCAGCTCATCCCGAAATCACACCGGCCGGAGCCCCCGAAGGAGGCTTGAGCCGACCTCGGCGCCTGCCGATGGCGCAGTCGGAGAGCAAGGCGGAGATGACGAGACGTGCGGTATCGCGGCTGCCCATTGCGGTGCGCCCGGGTCGGGGACGCGCGGCGTCTGCGTGCGGTGCAGCGGCATTCCTGCTCTCCGGTCTCGTCGCCTTCCTGCTCACCGCCGCCGGCTCCGAGCGCGGCGCCGCCGGCCAGTCCTACGTCGCCTCCGTGCTCGGCGCGCCGACGACGACGGCGAGCCTCGTCCGCCAGCCGGCGCGGGGAACCCGCGTCGCGATCGGCCACAGCGGTTACGCGGTCAG
>Ga0070739_10005450_pt1 | contig 14501 bp, 13 predicted proteins | sample Coa_R1_7_FD_66445 | JGI IMG/M metagenome (GOLD analysis project Ga0070739, IMG submission 66445) | Surface soil microbial communities from Centralia Pennsylvania, which are recovering from an underground coalmine fire - Coalmine... | ecosystem: Environmental > Terrestrial > Soil > Unclassified ... | reverse complement strand
ATTGGGTACGCCCGGAGCGTGCTGGATGAAAACCTTCACGCGGCCAAGCCAGACATTGAGCAGATGCTCCCAGTCGCCCGGCGTCTCGCGGAAAACCACGCGCGAATTCGGATAGACCTCGAACGTGCTTCCATCGGAGAGGACCTGCAGCTTGGCGAAGCCGTCCGGGCCGGTGACGATCGTCTGCTGCGCTTTCACCGTGCAGCTCGTGTTGATCACCTGGCCGGTGCACGCCGAGAGGGCCTGCAGGTACGGTCCGTTCTGGAGCGAAACCTGGCCGGTCTGGTACACCACTTTGGCCCCGGAATCCTGCGCATGAAGCGGCGCGAGGCACACGGCGAGCGCCGCTGCGGCGAGCAGCGTGCGAACGGTCCGCGGGAACAGGATGCGCCGGAGCATAGGACGCGTTTCTACCGGACTCCGGAGTCTGAATCCGGGCCGGGCACGAGACGTATTCAGTCTAGCACCAAACCTGCATCGGCAAGCCGGGGACCGCGATTAAACTTTACTCACAAATCCCTGACTATACAGAGTTTTTGAGCTTCAACCGATGGGTTTTCGTGAAGCATTTGGGGTAGAATGGGACTCAGCCGTGTGGCATAAGGGAACAATCCGCGCGGGTGTGCTGCTTCTGACGTTCGCAGCCGCCGCTCTCGGCCAGACAACGCCGGATTGGCGCAAGGTGGGCGGATCGGCCGTCGATCTGTCGCTGGCCTCGCCTGCAACCGGCCCGGTGGCGCAGGTCTGGTTTTCGGCGTCGGGCGACGCGCTGCTGGCCCGTACGGCTTCCGGCAACGTGTTTCAAACGCGCGACTTCGAATCGTGGACGGCTGTCGATTGCACGGTCTCCTCGGCCTGCCAGGCGCCGGCGCCCACACCGGTCGCCGCCGCCCGCATACCGGAGCCGGGCGCGACCGTGATCCAGGCCGCCGGCGATGCCGTCCGCACCTATTCTCTAGGCCGGCAACTCTACCGCTCCGAGGATGGCGGCCGCACCTGGCAGAACCTGACGGCGTGGCGCTCCGATTCGGTGATCGGCACCGGGCAGCACAGTCTGGCGGTGTCGCCCGCAAATCCGGACCAGCTCGCCGTCGCCAACGATTTCGGGGTGTGGCGGTCCATGGATGGCGGCCTCTCCTGGAGCGGCCTGAACGAATCCCTCCCCAATCTCGCGGTGCGGCGCATCCTCTCGACGCCGTCGCGAGGCGCCGGCACGCGCGTTGCCGCGGACGGAATCGGCGTGCTGGAGCTACCGCCCGGCGGGTCGGTGTGGCAGACCGCCGCTGGCGTGCCTGCCGATCCCGAAGCCGCTCTGCGCCAGCGGTACGCCGCGGCGGCCGGAACCGAGCTTTCCGCGGTCGCCCAAGTGCGTCAGTACGTTTACGCCGGCACACGCGACGGGCGCATTCTGGTTTCGATGGACAGCGGCGCGACCTTCCGCGAGACGACGATGCCGCAGGGCGCCGGGCCGGTGGTGCGCCTCTTTGCGGATCCGGTCGAGCCGCGCGTCGCGGTGGCCGCGCTCGGCGGCTCCGGTCCGCGCATTCTCCGCACCACGCTGTTCGGCAACTTCTGGGATATCCTGGATGGCAATTTGCCCAATGCGGCGGTTCACGCCGTCACCGCCGACCGGGCGGCCGGAGCGATTTACGCGGCCACCGATCGCGGAGTGTTCCTGGGCCGCGCGGATCTGGAAAACGCGAGCGCGCCGGCGGTCGATTGGATCGACCTCACGCGGCAGCTCCCGGCGGCGCCGGCCACGGATGTGCAGCTCGATCCCGCGGGGTTCCAGCTCTATATCGCGCTCGATGGGTACGGGGTCTGGGCTACGGCCGCCCCGCACCGGATCGGCACGCTGCGGATCGTCAACGGCGGCGACTTCAGCACGCGGGCGGCGGCTCCGGGCTCGCTGCTCAGCGTGATCGGCGGGCGGGTCGATTCCGCCTCCGCGGCCGGATTGAATTACCCGGTGCTTTCGGGCTCCGACGACGAGACGCAGATTCAGGTGCCCTTCGATGCCGTGGGTCCCAGTGTGGCGCTGGCGCTGCGAACGGCGCGCGGCACCGTGACGCGCGACCTGGCCGTGCAGCCGGTGTCCCCCACGATCCTGGTCAGCCAGGATGGCGCGCCGATGCTGTGGGATGCCGATAGCGGCTTGCCGCTCGACTACCGCAGCCCGGCTCATTCCAACGGCCGGCTGCAGATCTGGGCCACCGGGCTCGGCCGCGTGAAGCCGGATTGGCCGGCGGGAATGCAGGCGCCGCTCGAGAATCCACCGGCGGTGGTGGCTCCGGTGAGCGCTTTTCTCGACGGAAAACCGCTGCAGGTCACGCGCGCGACGCTGGTGCCGGGGTATATCGGATTTTATCTGGTCGAGGTGCAGTTGCCGGCCATTGTCAACGCCGGAACTTCGGAGCTGTATCTGTCCGCCGGCGGACAGGAGTCGAACCGGGTGCAGTTGACACTGGAACCGTAGCGCTTCCGCACCATATTTCACACCTTCAGCTCTCCGCGGGTTGCCCGAAGGGGCCGGGCTTTGCGATAAAGAGAGCAGGGAATGCGGATGCCGGTTCGTCCCGAACGGAACCGGAACAGTTTGCATTCTCCTGGAGGGAGGGTATGGAACCTGACCTCGAAGGGGCCATCCGAGAGGATGGCCCTTTTAGCTTTCCTGCCCCGATATGCGCAAACTCTTCGCAACTGCCAACGATCCCACGATGACGGTCCTGCGCCTCGCGCTCGGAGCCGTCTTTTTCACCCACGGCGCGCAAAAAGCCCTCGGATGGTTCGGCGGCCCGGGATATAGCGCGACCATGGGTATGTTCACGCAACGCATGGGCTTTCCCGGGTGGCTCGCGATTCTGGCCATCGCCGCGGAGTTCCTGGGCGGCCTCGGGCTGATCCTGGGCTTCCTGGCCCGGATCGCCGCGTTCGGGCTGTTCGTGGACATGCTGGTGGCGCTGTTCAAGGTCCACCTGCATAACGGCTTTTTCATGAATTGGACTGGACAGAAGCACGCCGAAGGCTTCGAATTCCACATTCTGGCGCTGGCCGGGCTGCTGGCGATATTGGCGCACGGAGCCGGAGCCGTTTCCGTTGACCGTGCGATCGCGGGCGGCCGAAAGACCGCCGCCGCGGGCCGCCGTTAATCCAGGCTTTTGTGGAAGCGTGCGGCGCTGAGCAGCAGCGTCGCGATGCCGTAGATCCCGAGCGCGGTCATCTGCGGCCACAGGACATCTGCGCCGGCGCCCTTCAAGAATAGACCCCGCACAATCTCGATGAAATACCGCAGCGGATTCAGATAGGTCAGCCACTGCACGGCCACCGGCATGTTGCGGATGGGAAACGCGAAGCCGCTGAGCATGAAGGCGGGAGTCGAAAAGAAGAAGTTCATCATCATGGCCTGCTGCTGCGTCTGGGAAACGGTCGAGAGGAACAGGCCGGCGCCGAGCGAAGTCATCAGGAACAGGATGGAGCAGGCAAACAGCAGCAGCGGGCTGCCGCGGAAGGGAATGTGAAAAATGAGCAGCGCCGCGCCCGTGATCATGAAGACCTCCAGCAGGCCGATCACCGCGAACGGCAGGGTTTTGCCCAGCATCAGCTCGATCGGCCGGATGGGCGTCACCATCAACTGCTCCATGGTGCCGATTTCCTTTTCGCGCACGATGGCGAGCGCCGTCAGCATCAGGGTGATGATCAGGACGATATTCGCCACCACACCCGGCACGAAATAATTGCGGCTATAAAGATCGGGGTTGAACCACACGCGCGTGACCGGCACGACCTGCGGCGCGCCGGTGCTCGGCGGGCCACTCGGGTTGCGCGCCAGCACGCGCACGTTCTGAGTGAGCGGCATGACTTTGCTCGAATAATCCGCGATGACCTGGCCCGCGTACTCGCTGACCAGCGACGCGGTATTGGAATCGGTGCCATCGACCAGCACCTGTACTTCCGTCGGCCGGCCGCGCCGCACGTTGCGTTCGAACTCAGGCAGCACGCGTACGACGGCCTGCGCCGCGCCGCGGTCGAGCGCGCCTCCGGCCTGCTCCTCGTTGGCCGGCTGCGCCACGACGTCGAAGCGGCCCGAACCCTCGAACGCCGCGCGCAGGTCGCGGCTGAGCGGCGTGCGGTCCATATCCATCCAGGCGATGCGCACGTGGTCCACGTCCATGTTGACGGCGAAGCCGAAGACCAGTAACTGGATCAGCGGCGGCAGGAACAGCAGCGTGCGCATGCGCGGCTCGCGCAGCGCCTGAATCAGCTCTTTGCGAATGATGACGCGAATCCGTTCCCACATAGGCTCACACCAGTTTCTGCCGCATTTTGCGCGTGGCCAGCAGGAAAACCGCCGCGGCGTAGATCGTGAGAAACGCCATTTCCATCCACAGAAACTTCAGGCCCACGCCCTTGAGAAACACGCCTTTCATGATGGTCACGACGTAGCGCGCCGGCACCACGGCGGTAACCGCCTGGATCACCTTCGGCATCGTATCGATCGAATAAATGAACCCGGAGAGCAGAAACGCCGGAAGATACGAGCTGAGCACGCCCATCTGGTACGCCTGCAACTGCGTGCGCGCGGCGGCGGAAACGAACACGCCCCAGAAAAGCGCGCCGAACAGAAACAGGCAAATCGCAGCCATCATCAGCAGCGGGCTGCCGCGAAACGGCACGCCGAACACGAGCAGGCCGACGACCAGCGCCACAGCCGCGTCCGCCAGCCCGACCACGAAGTACGCCATCATCTTGCCGAGCACGATCTCGACCGGCCGCAGCGGCGTCGAAAGCAGTTGCTCCATCGTCCCCATCTCCCACTCGCGGGCGATGGTGAGCGAAGTGAGCAGCGCCGCGATGATCTGCAGGATGACCGCGATCAGCCCCGGAACCACGTAGTTTTTCGATTCGAGCGAGCTGTTGTACCAGACGCGGAGGCGCGCGTCGATGGGCGGCTTCAGTTGCTCGCCGCCGCGGCGGTTGAGGATGTCCGACCGCATCTGGATCGAGTAGCCGCGCACCAGGCTCTCCGCATAGCCCTGCACAATCGACGCCGTATTGGAGTCGCTGCCGTCGATCAGCACCTGGACCTGCGCAACCTGGCCGGCATCGAGATGGCGCGAATAATCGCGCGGGATGACCACCGCCATCAGGATGTCGCTGCGGTCGATGGCGCGCTCGATCGAGCGGTAATCGGAGACGTAGCCCCGCACGTCGAAAAAGCGCGAGCCGGTGAACTGGCGGATGAGATCGCGGCTGGCCGAAGTCTGATCCTGGTCGTAGATCAAGGTAGGGACGCGGTCCACGTCCAGGCTGAGCGCGTAGCCATAGAGCAGGAGCATCATCACGGGCATGAGCAGCGCCATCGCGAGGCTGCGGGCATCGCGCGTGATGTGGTGCAGCTCTTTGATGAAGATGGCTTTGAGGCGGCGAAAGCTCATAGAACCTCTCGGGAGCCGGGGCACCCTCTTTGACGCAGAGACACAGAGACACAGAGGAACGCCGTATTGTTGTGTTTCTCCGTGCCTCTGCGTCTCTGCGTCAAGAAGGTCATGCCGCTCTCCTCTCCTCGTTCTCGATCATGGCGACGAAAACATCTTCCATCGAAGGCTCGATCCGTTCGAGCCGCCGGACCGGAATGGATTGCGCGGCGAGTGTCTGGCGGATGCGGTCCAGGGTCTCGCCGGGCGCATCCACGGTGACGTGCAGGCCGCTGCCGAAGACGGCGACGTCGAGCACGCCGGGGACGCCTTCAAGCGCGCGCATCGTATCGAGCGGCCGGCCGGTATCGAGCTGCAGCAGGGTGTGGGAAGTGAGATCCGCCTTGAGCGCGGCTGGGGTGCCGAGGGCGATTACCTTGCCGCGGTACATCAGAGCCAGCCGGTCGCAGTATTCGGCTTCGTCCATGTAGTGCGTGCTGACGAAGATCGTGTGGCCGGTGCGGGAGAGGTCGCGGATCAGCGACCAGAACTGGCCGCGCGCGATCGGGTCCACGCCGGAAGTCGGCTCGTCGAGAAAGAGCACCGGCGGGTCGTGCAGGATGGCGCAGCCGAGCGCGAGGCGCTGCTTCCAGCCGCCGGAAAGCTCGCGCGTGGTGGCGCGGCTGCGCTCCGTCAGGTTCGCCATTTCGAGCACGTAGGCCTTGCGCTCCGCCCGCAGATGCTGCGGCACGCCGTAGATGCCGCTGAAAAAATCGATATTCTCTTCGACGCGGAGATCGTCATACAGAGAAAACTTCTGCGACATGTAGCCGATGCTGCGGCGGATCTCCTCGGGCTGCGTGGCCACATCGAAGCCGCTCACCGAGGCGCTGCCGGAGGTCGGCCGGAGCAGTCCGCAGAGCATCCGGATCGTGGTCGACTTGCCGGCACCGTTGGGCCCGAGAAAGCCGAAGATCTCGCCTTTGGCAACTTCGAGCGAGACATGGTCGACGGCGACGAATTCGCCGAACGTCTTGACCAGATCGCGGATCTCCACCGCGTGGCCGTTCGGGGGGGCGTTAAGCGGCACTTTCCACCTCCCGGATGGTCTTGATGAAGGCGCCTTCGAGGTTCGCGGAGGCGGTGGCCTGCTTCATGGCTTCGGGCGCCTCGCAGCGGATCAGCCGGCCGCGGTGCATCATGCCCACACGGTTGCAGCGCTCGGCTTCATCCAGGTAGGCCGTGGTCATGAAAATGGTAATGCCTTCCTTGAGGAGCTGGTAGAGGATCGCCCAGAAGTCGCGGCGCGACACCGGGTCGACGCCGTTGGTCGGCTCGTCCAGAAACAGGATCTGCGGGCGGTGCAGCAGCGTGCACATGAGCGCCAGCTTCTGCTTCATGCCGCCGGAGAGCTTGCCGGCCTGGCGCGCGCGGAAGGGCTCCATGCGGGTCATGCGCAGCAGTTGCGCGCTCAGCTCGCGGCGCTGCGCGCCCACGATGCCGAACAGGTCGGCGTAGAACTCCATATTCTCGTCGACGGTGAGGTCCTGGTAAAGGCCGAAGCGCTGCGCCATGTAGCCGATGTGGTCCTTGACGTCCTGCCCGTGGGTGGCCACGTCGTAGCCGGCGACGCGCGCGGAGCCCTCGGTGGGGTCGAGCAGCCCGCACAACATGCGCAGCGTAGTGGTCTTTCCCGCCCCGTCCGGCCCGACCAGGCCGAAGATCTCGCCGGGCTCGACCGCCAGGTTCAGCCGGTCCACCGCGGTCAGCGGTCCGAACCGGCGCGTAAGGTCGCGGGTCTCGATGATCGCGGCCATTTACCGCCCCAGCACAATCTCGGCATCGGCCGGCATGTTGGACTTCAGTTCGTGGTTCGGATTTTCGACCTCGATCTTGATCCGGTAAACCAGCTTGACCCGTTCCTGCTGGGTCTGGATCTGCTTGGGCGTAAACTCGGCCTCGCTCGAAATGAAGCTGACGCGGCCGCGATAGACCTTGCCGGGATAGGAATCCGTGGTGACGCGCGCCAGCGATCCGATCTTCACTTTGGCGAGATCCGTCTCGTTGATATAGCCGCGCAGCCAGGGGTGATCGATATCCCCGATCGTTACGACGGTGGTTCCGGGCGCCAGGATTTCGCCCACATCCGCCGCCTTCACCAGCACCACACCGTCCACGGGCGACTCGGCGACGGTGTCGGAAATCTGCGTCCCGATGAGCGCCAGGCTGGCCTTCGAGCGCGCGGCTTCGGCGCGCCGCGTGGCCAGCTCCTGTTCGCGGCGCTTCAGCTCGAGCGCGTTCGCTTCGGTCATCTTGAGCAGCGCGCGGGAGCGCTCGACCTGCGCCGCCTGCGCCTCGATCTGCTCGATGCGCGGGCCGGCGAGCACCAGATCCAGCCGCTCCCTGGCGGATTTGAGGGAGGCCGCGGTGGCATCGGCGCGGTCGCGGTACTGATCGAATTGCGCGGCGGAGATATCGTCGTTTTTGATGAGCGTCTGGCCGCGCTCGTAGTCTTTCCTGGCGCGATCCGCCTCCGCCTGCGCGGCCTCGACGGCGGCCCGGGCATCCTGGATCTCCTGCGGGCGCGAGCCGTGCTTGAGCTCGGCCAGCCGCGCTTCGGCGGCCGCCAGGTCCGCTTTTTTCTGTTCGATATCGGCCGCCAGCGTGGCCTTTTGCCACTGCAGCGAGGTTTCCGCCTGCGCCAACTGGTATTCCGACGATTGGAGGCCGGCGGTTTCGCGCTCCTGCTGCGCGATGAGCTGGTCGCGGTCGAGGCGGGCAATGACCTGGCCCTTGCGGACGGTATCGCCTTCATCGACGGCGCGCTCGATCAGGCGTCCCGCGGTCTTGAAGGCGATGTTGACCTCCTCCAACTCGATATTTCCGGAGACCACGATGCGGTTGGGATCGCCGTGCTGGAGATTGCGGTAGGCGAGGGTGCCGCCCACCGCCACGAGCACGATCACGAGAATGGGTACGATTCGCTTCTTCATTGCTGCGGCCTCCCTGTAGCCTGCGCCAGGTCTACGCGTGCGATGTTGTAGAGATAAAGCGCGGCGGTCTGGTTATCGCGCGCGCGCTCGAGGCGGGTCTGCGCGTCGGTGACTTCGATGCCGGTCGCCACCCCGGCATCGTAGCGGCGCCGCGCCTGCGTCAATTCCTGTTCGGCCAGTTCCAGGCCCTCGCGCGCCACCTTGACCTGGTCCTCGGCCGATTGCAGCTCATCGAGCGCCAGGCGCACGTCGAGCTCCACCTGTTCTTTGAGATCCGCGGTCCGCACCTGCTCCTGGCGGTACTGGGACGCCGATTCGGCGCGCCGGGCGTCGCGGCGGCCGCCATCGAAGATCGGCACCCTCACGGAGAGGCCGTACGTTCGGGTGGGGAGCGAATTTTCGAGGCCGGTGCCGATCGTGCCGTAGTCGGCGAATGCCGAAACGGAAGGCAGGCGCTCCATTTTGGTCGCGTCCGCGGAAAGCCTGGCCTGCTGCTCGCGGCGCTGCTGGGCGATCAGATCGGCGCGCTGCTCGAGCGCTTCGGCCCGCGCCTGCTGGAGCGTCACCGCATCGACCGGCGTGTATTCCAGCTTGTCGGTGAGGCGCAGGTCCGTATCGAGCCGCATGCCGATCGTGCGGAGCAGTTTGAGGTTAGCCGCGCGGCGCTGGTTCTGGGTATCGAGAAGATGCTGGCGGTCGTTGGCGAGCTGCACCTTGGCGCGCGTCACCTCGATGCCGGTGCCCGTCCCGGCGGCCTTCTGGTGCTCGGCCTGCGCGAGCACGGCCTCGGACAGCTTGACATTGGCCTCCGCGGATTCGACATCGGCCTGCGCCTTCTGCGCCGCGAGATACGCCCGCGCGACCTGCGCTGCGACCGTCTGCCGTGCGTTGGCGACGTCGCCTTTTGCCGCGGAAACGCCGGTCTTCGAGGCCTGGAAGCGGCGAATGGAGCTGAAATCGAAGATCGTCTGCGAGCCGGTGATGCGCGCGTCCGAGGTGTTGAACGGCCCGACCAGCGAGGGGATCTGGAATCCGGGGATCGGAATGTGAAATACCTGGTTCAGCCCCAGAGCCGCCAGGTTTTCCGTCTGGCTGCGGATCGTGTAGGAGCTTTCGAGATCGGGCAGGAGCGCGCCCCTGGCCTCCGCCGCGCGCGATTGCGCCTGCTTCAGCGCCTCTCCGGAAAGCTGGACGCTGGTGTTGCCCTCGGGCGAAGTCGCGATCTCGATCGCGCGCCGCAAGCTCAGATCGAACCCCGCCGGCGCCACCGGATCCTGGGCGAATGCCGCCGCCGCGGCCAGGCCCGCCAGCACAAGCGTTCTCATGCGTTCACCTCCGCCGGCTTGACCGCCGGCGCTTCGAAGCCCGCCACCAGAAAGCGGATCAGGTACCCGATCCGCGTTTCGAAATCTCCTTCGGCCTCCGGACGGCCGCACATGGTATGGGACATGGCGCCAATCAGGAAGTGCCGCCTCCAGCCGAACTCTTCCTCGGTAAGTTCGGGCACCGAACGCCGAAGCTCCGCGCAAAAACGCTCCACGACCGGCCGGAAATGCTTTTCCACAATTTGCGGCATGAGACCCTCGCCCAGAACCCGCCCCATGACCCGCACGAACTGCGGGTCGGCGTTGGCCACCTTGGCTACCGGCAGCAGGAACGCCTTCAGAATCGTTTCGACCGGCACAGGACCCGGAGCCGCCGCGGCCTTCGCCCGTTCCAGCAACTCCAGCCGTTTTTGATTGACGGGATCGGCCTTACGGTGAATCAATTCGTCCAGCAGCTCTTCCTTCGACCCGAAATGGTAGTGCACCGACGCCAGATTCACCCCCGCCTCCGCGATGATCTGCCGGAGCGATGTCGCCGAGTAACCCTGGCCGGCGATCAGCCGTTCCGCGGCATCGAAAATCCTCTGTTTCGTGTCAGTCATTCGATCGTTTCAAACAAGTGATTCAATTATACGATTAGCTAAGCTTTTGTCAACAAGAAAAACACGGACCGGCGGCGCGTGCTGTAACTGCAAGCTGGGGAAGGGCCCCGGTGAGAGCGGTGGAATGTACCGGCCTTCTCCACGGCCGCTGGAAGGCCAATTGCACCACGGAAGGCAGGTGGGAACTCGAATCGAGCTCGGACGCGTTGTACTGCCGAAAAGGAACACAGGAACTATGCCGGACCGGATTTCTCAGTGGTGGTGCAAGACGATGCACACGAGAGCGATGTGGCCGATCCACGGGCGCTACCTCTGCCCGACCTGCGGCCGGGTGTACCGGGTCGCCTGGGAGGCCATACCGCGAAGCAGCGAATATGCGGTCAGCCTGGAGGACCGGCGCAAGAGGGGTTCGCCGTTGGGCTGGAGTTGGCGTTCTCTATGGCGCGGCTCGCCGGTTCGGAATTTCCTGCTGCGCAGCTTTTCGTTCCGGAATGCGCCGGTTCGGCATTCCAGCCGGCACACCGAGGCGCTCTGAGGGCGCCTGTTGGCGGGGTAAGAGGGCGCCTGTTGGCGGGGTAAGATAGGGCTCTGCGGCTCGGCATCCATGTATTCACCGGCGGTTCGCTCGAAAGAGCGGCTCTGCGGGCCGTCGAGCTGGGCGCCAATACCTTCCAGATCTTTTCGGCGAGCCCGCGCATGTGGCGCGCCGGCGTGCCGGACCCGGCGCAGATCCGGGCGGTGCGGGCGATCCGCGAGCGGCACGACCTGCGGCCGCTGGCCATCCACGCCAACTACCTCGTGAACCTGGCTTCGCCCGACCCGGTGATCCGCGCGAAATCGATTGAATGCTTCCGCGGCGAGGTGGAGCGCGCGGCGGCGATCGGCGCCGAATTCCTGGTGGTGCATCCGGGGAGCTACCGCGGCCAGGCGGTGGAGGAAGGGATCGGATCGTTCGTGCTCGGCGTGCGCGACGCCACACGTGGCCTCGCGCCGCGGGATCTGACGATCCTGATCGAAAACACCGTGGGAGCGGGCGCGCAGCTCGGCAGCCGTTTCGAGGAGCTGCGCTCGATGCGCGAGCTTTGTGCCGGAACGGTGGGGGTTCCGGTGGCTTTTTGTCTCGATACGTGCCACCTGCTGGCTGCCGGATTCGACCTCTCGCGCGCGGCCGGATTGCGGGCGATGCTGCGCCGTGCCGAAGAACAGCTCGGGTTGAACCACATCCTCCTGATCCACGCCAACGATTCGCGGGCGCCGCTCGGTTCCCGCATCGACCGGCACGCCGGCATCGGCGAAGGGCATATTGGCCGCGAAGGCTTCCGGCGTCTGCTGCAACACCCGCAACTGCGCCGGAAGCCGTTTATTTTAGAGACTCCCGTAAAAGACGTTGGTGACGACCGCCGCAATCTGGAGATGCTGAAAGCCTTAGCAGCGCGAGCGCGCACATCGGCACGGCAACTGTAGCATCCCAGGCCGGGCTCCAGCCCCTACAGACAGGCACGCCGGAGCAAAAACGAGCGTGCACACCCAAAAAGAAGGAACTTCAGGTTTCTATGCGGACCCTTTCTGTCTTGTTTTGCCTGATCGCGGCAGCGCAAATTCCCATTGGTGCGGCAGACGACGGCGGCCCTCGTCCGGACAATCACCAGACCATTGCCCGGCACGCTCCGCCGCAAAAAAATCCGGCGGACATCCGGGTGGATGTGAACATGGCGCTCGTGCCCGTCACGGTGATGGATACCTACGGGCACAACGTGACCGGCCTGAACCGGGAAAATTTTCGTGTGTTCGATGAAACCGAACCGCGCGACATCATCTCGTTCGGTTCGGCGGACGCGCCGGTGAGCGTCGGCCTGATCTACGATGCGAGCGGCAGCATGAGCGATAAGTTCCGCATCGCACGCGAGGCCCCGGCGCAGTTGTTCGCGCAGCTCAATCCGGAGGACGAAGCGTTCCTGGTGACCGTATCGGACCGGCCCGAACTGCGGCAGGATTTCACCTCGCGGCTTCAGGAGATCACCAACACTCTCCTGTTCGTGAGTCCCCGCGGGCAAACTTCGCTCGTCGATGGCATCTACATGGGCCTGCAGCGGCTTCGTAAGGCGCACAATAAGCGAAGGGCGCTGATCGTGGTTTCCGACGGCGGCGATAACAACAGCCGCTACAACATCCGGGAGCTGGCCAACCTGGCGGCCGAGGCCGATGCCCAGATCTTCACGATCTGCCTGTACGGGAATCCGCAGAGCCCCGAGGAGTTGACCGGGCCGGCGCTGCTCGACCGTCTCTCGCGGGTGAGCGGCGGAATCAACTACATGATCACCGATGTGAACAATATGAAATCGGCGTTCGGGCGCATCGGTGTGACGCTGCACCACGAGTACATGCTCGGGATCTATCCGGCTGATGGCGCGCCGAGCGGAAAATTCCGCAAACTCAAGGTCCAGGTGCTGGCGCCGGCCGGTATTCCGAGGCTGCAGATTTACGCACGAAGCGGATATTACGTGCCCTAGGGAGGCGCACGTGAGCCGCAACGGCGGGACCAGGGGGGTCGGGAGAGCAAGCTCCCTAGCCCCTAACCTCTGCGTTTCAGGCCCACTTCTCCATCAAGGGTTGATCGAAGATGTGCTCCGGGACGCCCTGGGCGAGGGCGGCTTCCCGGGTGCAGATCCAGTATTCCGGTTGCCAGCGTTCCTTGCGGTCGTACGGTGGACGGTAAACAAAAAACCCCGGAGAGCGGCGACGTACCCTCGGTTCGGTGCGCGTTTCCTTGCCCAGCGTACACGCTTCCCGAAGGGCCGTTTCGAAGCTGTCATAGGGCCCGTCGATATAATCGCGATGATTGATAATATGCCAGTCCATGGGCGGGAGAACTTACCTGCCTTACCAATAATTTGGATGAGAAAAGACGGGGTTTGGTTTCATTGGGGCGGCGGCCGGGGCTGCGGCGCGGGGCAGGACCTCGGACGGTAGCAGGCCTGCCGGGGGGCGGCGGGGAGCCGGGCTTGCTACGATGAAACTTACCCCGTCCAAGCAGCCCTATGCCGGAAAAGCCATACGACCACAACCAGATCGAACTGAAATGGTTCGAGCGCTGGCGCGACGCCGATTTCTACCGCGCCGAGGAGAATTCCGCCAAGCCGAAGTTCTACGTCCTCGAGATGCTGCCGTATCCGAGCGGGACGCTGCACATTGGCCACATCCGGAACTACTCGATCGGCGACGCTCTGGCGCGCTACAAGTGGATGCGCGGCTTCAACGTCCTGCACCCGATGGGGTGGGACGCCTTCGGCTTGCCGGCCGAGAACGCGGCCATCGCGAATCAGCGGCCGCCGCGCGAGTGGACGCTGCAAAATATCGCGGCGATGAAGAAGACGCACCGCCGCTTCGGATTCAGCTACGACTGGGACCGCGAAGTCTCCACCTGCGAGCCCGAATATTACCGCTGGAACCAGTGGTTTTTCCTCAAAATGCTGGAGCGCGGCCTGGCTTACCGCAAGCGCGCGCTGGTCAACTGGTGCCCCAAGTGCGCCACCGTGCTGGCCAACGAGCAGGTGGTCGAAGGCTGCTGCTGGCGGCATGAAGATACGCCGGTCGAGCAGCGGGCGCTCGAACAGTGGTTCCTCAAAATCACCGATTACGCGCAGCAGCTCCTCGATGACATGCAGCAGCTCGAAGGCGGATGGCCGGAGCGCGTGCTCACCATGCAGCGGAACTGGATCGGGCGCTCGGAGGGCGCGGAGATCGATTTTAAACTGCACGGGCCGGGGGAGCCGATTCCCGTCTTCACAACCCGCGTCGATACCATCTACGGCGCGACGTGCGTGATCCTCGCGCCGGAGCATCCGCTGGCCGAGAAGCTGCTCGATGCCGAAGGCCGGGCGCGCGCCAAGGCGATGGTCGATGCGCGGGCGGGCCGCGATCCGGGCGATATCGAAAAAGAAGGCTTCTTCACGGGCCATTACGCCGTGAACCCGTACAGCGGCGGGCAGGTCCCGGTGTGGATCGGCAACTTCGTGCTGATGGGTTACGGCACCGGCGCGATTATGGCCGTGCCGGCGCACGACGAGCGCGATTTTGAGTTCTGCCGCAAGTACGGGATCGCGGTGCGTCCGGTGATCCGGCCGGCGGATGGCGCGCTCGCGGTCGAGCCGGGAATGAAGGAGGCAT
>Ga0070739_10005449_pt1 | contig 14503 bp, 11 predicted proteins | sample Coa_R1_7_FD_66445 | JGI IMG/M metagenome (GOLD analysis project Ga0070739, IMG submission 66445) | Surface soil microbial communities from Centralia Pennsylvania, which are recovering from an underground coalmine fire - Coalmine... | ecosystem: Environmental > Terrestrial > Soil > Unclassified ... | reverse complement strand
TCTGAGTTCCGGGTTCCGGGTTGGATGGGAGTGCGGACAGCCTTGTCCGCGTGGGGGTTGTTGTAACGATGTAACCATTTAACCATGTAACCGTTCCGGGCTGTGTCGCCTTGTGTCGGATAAATGCGGCTTGGGAGCGGAGGCAAGTTTAAGGTTCCAGGTTTAAAGTTTAAAGTTGCCTCGGAACGCGGAATTTGACCACCGCCTGAAGTCGGGACTCCAAACACGGAGTTTATGCGGAATTGGTTATTTCGGCGGGGCGTTGGTCGTTATGATTTTCGAGGAATCCGCGTCGGGGTTGAGCACGGAGAGAGGAGCTTCTTCCGGCGCCTGTTTGACGGCCCCGGTTTTGGCAAGGCCGAGCTTGCTGCGCAACACGTCAGCCATTGCAGGTCGAAGCTGCCCAATCAGTTTCCCGTTGACCATCTCTCCGTTCAATAACTGGTTCAGGACGCCTTGCTTGAGCTGGGCCAGCGGACGGATGTGCAGGCGGGCTTCGGTTGTAGCGGTGCGATTGACCTTTTCCTCGTAATGGTTCCAAATTTTTTCGCACAGTTTATTCAAGCCGGTGAAGCGGTCGTCATCATCGTCAAGGAGCGAGAGGTAGGCGGTGCGTTCCAAGCCCTCGAGCAGGCCTTCGGTCCGGTCCTTGCCTGCGTCCTTGATCTCTTCATTGGCGCAGCCGATGGCGTAATCATCCAGGCTGATGTTCGCGGGAAGGGAATGCGGGTCGCCGTCCAGGATCGGCTTGTTCGGATATTTTTCGGCAAGATATTTGAACCAGGCAATGGCATCGGCCTGCCGATTGTAGATATAAAGCATGAAAACAGCCTGCCGCAAGAAATTGCGGTGCGCGGTCTCGATATGGTCGCGATTGGGCGGGTCTTCCACCATCTCCTGTTCGTAGGCGGCACTGACCTTGGGAATGATGTCGAGGTTGGGGCCGAATTCAAATTCCTTGGCGGTCTGGTTGGCAATGAGTCGCCCGCGCTGGAAGCTCATTTGCATGGATTGATAGATGACGCGACGGAGGGTAATGAGGTCCTTGGGATCGATGTGGCGCGGATTTTTCCTGGCTTCCTCGAGTCCTTTCGCGGCCCAATAAATGGCACTGGCTTCCGGCAGGCGCCATTCGAGCGGGCCGTATTGTTCGTCCACTTGCTTCATGAAAACCGGGTCCATCTTGTATTTGTCGCGCAACAAGGCGGCGCGTTTTTTTTGGTCATCGGTCTTGGGATTGATGAGTTCATCCCATTTGGGCCGGTCAAAACCAAAGATGGCGGACATTTCGTTCGCCCATTGTTGTTTGTAATAGAGGTGCGCGTCGTCCATGTTCTGCCCCATCTTGTGCTGGAAGAACCAAGCCAGTTCGCGATACATGAGGACGTCGTCGGGGTTGTAGCGCATGCCCTGGTCGCGGAGAAGTTCGATGCCGCCCTTGACCCAACGCCAGCGGTCGGGCGGGTCCTTGAACTTGACGGAAATGTTGTAGGCCATGTTCCAGGACTGGACGAGCCAGACCTGGGTGAAATGCGGTTCGAGCTTGGTGATCCAATCGGCGAGCTGGACCATTTCAAAAAACTTGTCGTTCTCCTGCAAGTCGCTGGCGCGAATCCAAAGGATGTTCGAGATGAGGCCGCGAAAACCGCCCAAGGCGACGGTGGTCAATTCGAGAACCGGCGGCGCGCCCTCCAGTTTGGTGTAACGCGTGAGGCCCAGCGCATCGCGCTCGCGCACCAGGCTTTGCTGGATGAACGAGACGCCCACCAGGAAGACCACGATGATCACGCCAAGGATTGATTTGTGCAGTTTCGGGGTCATGTCACTGCGTTCCTTGCGCCGTCGCCAGTTCGCGGCGGTTAAAGATGAAAATGCTGATCAACCCCAGCAACCCACCCATCAACAGGATGATTTGCCCCACAGCGCGCGCCAGTTCCTTCCAGGTGATGCTGCGCCCTGTGCTTAGCGAATCAATGGGCGAAAATCGCTGGGCGAGCTGGATGGTGTCCAGTATCGCGCGAAATGTCGGCACAACCACGTAATCGATGACCGAATGGCCTTTGGTCCCCTTTTCGGAGTCCCAACCCATGATGGTCCCATCCGAAACTACGTTGGAGAGCGTGCCGCTTGAAAAGGTGATGATGAGCAGCGCCATGGAAACAAATGCGGCCACTGGAAAGGAGAACGAGCTCGCTGCCGCCAAACCGATGGCGGCGAGCAATGCCATCCAGCAAAGGATGATGGCAAGGCCACGCACAAAATTTGCGCCGAAACCTCCTTGGCGATAAAGCACTTCCACGCCGTCCTCCAAAGTGAACAGCAGGGCGATATCGTTCAGGTTGCGAAAGCCGATGATAAGGTCGCCATTTTCGTCGAACAGATTGGGTGAAATCGGGAATTCATGGAACGTGTCGGAGGCGAGGCTGGGCATGAATTCGTGCCATGGACGGGTCTTTGGCGTGCCGGCGTACCAATCGCCCACGAAGGTGTTGCCGGTGGTGGCGGGGTCGCCCGTGACAAACTTGGTGCGGATATAAAGCGGCTGGTTCTTGAGTTCTTCGGCGGCCGATTGGCCCAGATGAATCTTCCAGATGCGCATGCCGCCTGGTGGAACGGCCTGCAATTCGGCCTTAACCTGGTCGGAAATTTGTTTCTCGATCGACAGCTCGTCCAACCCGGCCAGTTTGCCCTTGTCCTTCTGTTCCTTCAGGCGGCGCTGGGTTTCTTCTTCAATAAAAGCGTCCATGCCGGTTTCGCGCGCTGAACCGCGAGCGACAAGCACCTGGCTTTGGAGCCTGGCCATTTGCGCCGGAGGAAGTTTGCGGGCGCGAAATTCGAGCAGGCCGTAAATGCTTGCGCCGGCCAGCGCGAGCAAAGCGGCATCGAGCAGGACGATCCCCAGCCATTTGCCGAGCCAGATTTGCCACCGGGCGACCGGTTTCACAACGACCATTTGTATCTGGCAATCTTCGACATCGCGCGCGAGCGTGCCGCAGGAAAGCCAGAGTGTGCAAAGTCCGAGCAAGCCGGAGACTGCGCTGAGCGTATAAGTGATGACGATCTGCGCAAAACCTTCGGCGGTACCGTCGTCCTTGATAAGCAGCGGCAAGCCGACGACCGCAGCCAGCAGCAACGTCATGATGACCCAGAACAGCCGGTAACGAAACGCGGCCTTCCAGGTCAAACTTGCAATGGCGAAAAGTCGTTGCATCATTTAGCGCGTAAATTTGCAGGAACAATCAGTTCTTTGGTTTGCCCAAAAGCGACGAAAGTTTTTCGTTCGCTTTTTTCAAATCGACTTGCTCGGCGGGCGCGGGTTGCGGCGTGGCGGACGGCGTTGTCGCCGGGGCGGGAGTTTCACTTTCGTGAGAACGTGTAAGCGCATCGAGCTTTTTGCGGTCAACAGTGTCCGCTGGCTGCGGCGCGGGTGCAGGTTCGGGCGCGGCAGGACGCTTCGGCGCAGTCAAACGTTCCAGCACGCGGTCGGTGGCGGGTTTGGCTTCGGCATCGCCGCGCAGATATTCTGCCACGCGATGGCCGGAGGTCGCGCCGGAAGTGGATTCGGCCGCCTGGCGCGCTTTTTTGACCACGTCCAGAAAGTAGCTCTCGAGATTTTGGGTCGGGTTATCAATCCGGATTTTTTCGCCGTCAATGTCCTTGCGAATGATTTCGAGCGCGCGTTCGAGCGTTTCGCGTTGCAGCACCGGGGTGGTGATGCGCACGACATCGGGCGTGGCGAGCAGCTCCTTGAGCGTGCCCATGGCCTGGATTCTGCCGCCGTAATAAATGACGACGCGGTCGCAAACGTCCTCGACATCGGAAAGCAAATGGCTGCTGAGAATGACGGTCTTGCCGCGGCGGGCGAGCGCGATGATGAGGTCCTTGACTTCGCGGCAGCCGATGGGGTCCAAGCCGGCGGTGGGCTCGTCAAGGATGACGAGGTCGGGGTCGTTGATGAGCGCCTGCGCGAGGCCGATGCGGCGCTGCATGCCCTTGGAAAATTCGCCGACAGCGCGCGTGCGCGTCTGGCTCAAGCCGACCATTTCCAGCAATTGCTCGGAACGTTTTTCGCGTTCGTTGGCGGGCAGGCGGAAGAGGTTGCCGAAAAAGTCGAGCGTTTCGTGCGAGTTGAGATAGCGGTAAAGATACGATTCCTCGGGCAGATAACCGATGCGGGATTTGGTGGCGACGTGCCGCGGGGAATGGCCGAAAACTTCGATGTGGCCCCTGGTCGGATAAAGCAGCCCGAGGAGCATCTTGACCGTCGTAGATTTGCCGGAACCGTTCGGGCCGAGCAGGCCGAAAACTTCGCCGCGGCGCACCTCAAAATCCACGCCGTCTACAGCGCGGGCCTTGGGGCGGCGCCAGAAATCCTTGAAGATCTTGGTCAATCCGCGCACAGCGACGACAACGTCATTGGATTGCGGAGTGCGGATTGCGGAGTGCGGATTCGGAAGTGTAGCGGGGGGCATGGTATATATTTAATTTTGTTGCCAGGCTGTTCTGCGGAATAGAGCCGCTAAATCGGCTTTGGACATTTTCTTTTTGGAGATTTCAATCATAGCCTGATAAACATCCCGAGTTGCCGGTTGTGCATACACTCCGTTCATAGCGAGAAAACCAATGTGCTCCGCAGCCTTCCAGCATGCAGGCGATAGACTTCATCAAGTGACAAAAATATCGGCTCGCTCATTACTTAGCCAAAAGAGCGAACAACTCCCGGTTGTCCCGGAAAACAACTTCACAAGCTTCTTCGAACGATAGCTTCTTCCCAAGCCAGGGCTTCATATCGGTGCCCTGCTTGCCAACCAATTTTTCCGTGAGGCTAATCAACACTTCCTTCTGTTCGTTCACCGGAAGCTTTTCGAATTCGGCAATGATTTCCGTCGCGCTCATAAGTTCTTCACACCGTTGCCGCCGCCATTTCGGGCGCGGGCTTGCTTTTTTGACCGCTTGGACGAGCAGCCGGTTCAACGGGCACGGGCTGGAAATGCTCCAGTTCCTCGCCTTTGCGCACCAATCTCGCGCTGTTGAAAATCACCATCAACGAGCCAAGGTTGTGCATGATGGCGGCAACAATCGGGCCAACAATGCCAAAGGCCGCCAAGCACAGCCCGCTGATGATGAACAACACGCCGAACAGGAAATTCTGGTTGATCACCAGGCGCGTGCTGCGTGAAAGCTTCACCAAAAACGGCAGACGCCGCAGGTCATTGTTCATAAGCGCAATGGTCGCGCTGTGGATGGCCACTTCACTGCCCGCCGCGCCCATCGCGATGCCGATGTCTCCCGCTGCCAGCGCCGGGGCGTCATTCACGCCGTCGCCCACGACCGCCGCGCGATAACCCTTTTTCTTGATCGCATGGACGAATTCGACCTTGTTCTGCGGCAGGCATTCGCCAACCACTTCTTCGCAGCCGATTTCCTTCGCCACGCGCGCGGCAACCGGCTGGCGGTCGCCGGAAATCATGGCAATGCGCCGCACGCCGCATTCTTTGAGTTCAGCCAGCGATTCGCGGGCTTCCTCGCGCGTCTGGTCCTGCAAGCCGATCCAGCCGATACAATGGCCGGCTTGCGCGACAAATAAAAGGCTGAAACCCTCGGTCTCGTTCAAATCAACAGCCTTCAGGAAATCATCCTTCACGCCATTGTCCTTGAGCCATTGCGCGCGGCCAACGAGCACCTGCCGGCCCTCGACTTCGGCCTTGATGCCGCGGCCAGCGGTCTCGGCGAAATGTTTCGGCTCACCCAGCGGCACACCGGCTTCATCCGCAAGCTGCGCCAGCGCCTTGGCTGTTGGGTGATTGCTGTATTTTTCCGCCGAGGCGGCGACGCGCAGCAATTCGGCCGGTTGATGTTCGCCCAAGGGCGCGAGACGGCTCACAGCCAGCTTGCCGGTAGTGAGCGTGCCGGTCTTGTCGAAAATGAACGCATTGATGCGCGCCGCAAGTTCGATGTCGCTGACGTTTTTGATGAGAATGCCCAAACGCGCCGCTGCGGAAAGCGCGGCGACCATCGCCGTCGGCGTAGCCAAAATGAACGCGCACGGGCAGGAAACCACGAGCACGGCGATGACTCGGTCCAAATCGCGCGTGAACGCCCAGACGAGCGCGCCGATCACCAGCACCAACGGCGTGTAAAAGCCCATGTACTGGTCGATGATGCGCATGATGGGCAGCTTGGTTTTCTCGGCGGCCAAAATCAGTTCGCGCACCTTGCCCAAAGTGGTGTCCTGGCCCGCGCGGCTGACGCGGATTTCTAAAACGCCAGTCAAATTCTGCGTGCCGGCAAAAACTTCATCGCCAGGCTTTTTGTCCACCGGCAGCGATTCGCCGGTGATGTTCGCCTGGTTGAACGAACCCTGGCCGGAAAGGATCACACCGTCGGCAGCCACGTTGTCGCCGGGCCGGATGCGAATCACATCGTTCACGCGCAACTCTTTAGCGGCCACTTCCTCCTCGCCCTGTGCGGTGATGCGGCGGGCCTTGGTGGGCGTGAGCTTGATGAGCGATTCGATGGACTGGCGCGCGCCTTCCGCGGTGCGTGTCTCGATGAATTCACCCATCAACATGAAAAACGCCACCACGCCAGCGGTCTTGTAATCGCCGGAGGCGAACGCCGCCAGCACGGCGATGCCGACCAGTTCATTGATGGTCAGCGAACCGCGCCAAAGGTCCTTCACCGAGGTGTAAATGATGGGATAACCGAGAACGATGGCGCCGATCATCGCGCTGGCGCTGGAGATGCCGGTGGGTTTGTTGAAAATCCAGTCCACGATGAACGCGTTGACGACGAACACCACGCCGATCAACGTTTGCTTCAGGCGGATGGGTGTGTGTTCGTGATCGTGACCGCAGGAACTGCAGTTCTCGTCGTGCTCATGGTCATGGTCGTGATCATGGTGGTGATGCTCATGATTGTGATCATGCTTCGGTTCCTGCTGGCTCAAAAGCGATGTGACTTGCATAATTATCAGGGTTATGGATTGGCGGGCTGCGGCGGCGCCAAAGGTTCACGGCTCAATTGTAAGCGCAATTCGCGAGATTTGCCATCCGCACGTTCAGGGAGGTAAATCTTGTCTTCCACATTGGTCAGCACCTGGCCAATCTTCTGGGCCAGAAGCACATTCACGAACAGGCTGGGATCGGCGTTGTATTGCGGCAGCAAATCATTGAAACGCTTGGCTTCCGAGCCGACCGATTGCACGAGACGCACGCGTTCGGCTTCGGCGGAGTTGGTGATGCCCGCCGCCTGCCCGGCGGCATCGGCCAGTGTTTTGTTCGCGGCGCTCAAGGCGTCATTATGCAGCTTGTCGCGCGTGGAAAGCGCTTTTAGAACGCCGTCAAAGGCGTCCTGCAACTTGCGCGGCGGGATGCTCTGCACCTGACATTGTTCGACGACGATGCCCAATTTGTTCGTGTCGACCAGTTCGATGACACGCTGGCGGACGGTGTCCTGGAACCGCGCGATGTCGCGCGTGAGCACGTCATCCACCTTGAAACGCGCGGCGGCATAAAGCAGCGCGTTGTCGAGCGCATCCTGCACAGCCCTTGGACCGTCGGTGAACTCAAATTCGTAACGGATGGGGTCCTCGATGTGATACAAGAGTGTTGCGCGCGTGTGAATGATGTCGCGGTCGCCGGTGATGGCGTAACCGTCCCTGGCCGGATTGAGGGAGATGCCGGGCGGGTCTTCATTACCGGTCGCCTCCTTTTCGGGCGTGGTGTAATACCAGCCGGTGGTGGATTTGACGCTCTGGAATTGCGAGTAAGGGATTTGCTGCACGGAATCGATCGGCGCAGGAAACGACCAATGCAAACCGGGTCCTAACAATTCGGCGTTGTTTCTTTGCAAAGGCTTGCCGAACCGCAGAATGATGGCTTTTTTGCCCGGCTCAACCTTGAAAAATCCGGAGCCGAGGAACACCAGCACCAAGATGCCCATGATCCATTTGACGATGGTAAAGCTGCTCTTGAGCGCCTCGGCCAAGGCCTCGGAGCCGGCATCGGGCGGGGGTGTGGGCGGTTCGGGGGCGGCGATGGGCGCGCGCGGACGGATCAGTTCGCGCTCAAGCACGTTGCCGCGCTCCTCGTGATGATGATTATGCTCGTCGCTCATGCCGCAATTATTTCGGGGAAGTGAACAAATTGGTTGAGTAGCCCTGGAACAAATTGAAAGGCTGACTGTGCTGATCGAAGATCAGCGTGGTCCGGTCCCGCATGGACAATTCCATGGCGTTCAAGTCGAGCAGAAAATTCGCCAGCCCCGGATTTTGCTGGAACACGGCGAACGATTTCGCCGCTTCGGCCAGGGCTTCGCCCTTGATGCGCGTGGCCTGTGCGTCGGCGTTGGCGGTGATTTCGGTGCTCTTGGCATTGGCTGAAGTGCGGATGTTCGACGCTTCCGTATTGGCTTCGGCCAAAATACGGTTGCTGAACAATTCGCGCTCGGAGGTCATGCGCTTGAAGACTTCCTGCGTCACAGCTTCTGGAAAACCAAGCTTCTTGATCCCGAGAAATTCCATCTTGATGCCGTAATTTTTCTGGTTCACCTGGTCCTGCACCATGGTGAGGATTTCGTGCTCAATCTGGTCAAACTTGATCTGCTTTTCGTCCGTCGAAACAAAGTCCGACAACGGATGCTTGCCCACCACGGCGGTCTTGGTGCTGCGGATGATGCCGGTCAACGCCCTTTCGGCCTCCGCAATGGAGCCATTCTCGAATTTCGGGAAAAAAGCCTGCGCGTCGTTAATTTTCCAGCCGGCATAAACCATGGTCAGCAGCGTGAAACTGTCCGCAGTATACGCCTCGTCAAGTTTGTCATCGAAATTTTGGATGCGCTGGTCGAATGTGTGCGCCCATTGGATCGGTATGGGCCATTTCAGATAAAGGCCTGGCTTGTCGAGGGTGCGTGACGGCTTGCCGAACGTGGTGATGACCACCACGGTGGACTGGCGCACTTGCACGCAGGACAGGATGGCGAGGAAAATGAGGATCAGCAACGCGCCGATCCCCAATGTTGTATAATTTCGTTTCATAGCTTGGAATTCAAAAAATCGGTCCTATTTGCCTTTGGGCGGCGGAATTGTGGCCGCTTCAAGGAAGTCCTTTCGAATCTTGTCTTCAAGGTTCAGGATCACCACGTCCTGGGTATTGGTCGCCAGCAGCACGTAAGTGCGGGCGTTGGTGATGGACCGGGTGAAAGTTTCAAGATAGGCGCGTTCCGCGTAAACCGATGGCGCGGCCAGAAACGCGGGCAATTGATTGGTGAACAACGCCGCCTGCGCCATCGCGTCCACGCGCCGACGCACACTGTCCGCATTCGCATCGGCCAACGTCATGAAAGCCTGCGCATCGGCCTTGTTCGTGGCATTGATGGCATCCGTGCGTGCGGAAAGGATGGTGGCTTCCTTGGTTTGGAGCGCCGACACGACCTTTTCATAATCCGGCGCAACCTTCCCCGGCGGATGGATGTCCTGCAAACCAACAAAGACAATTGACGCGCCGAGATTGTGATTGTTCGCCTCCTTCTGGATGCGCGAACGCAATGTTTGCGCGGCGTCCCATCGGTCGTGCGACATGATTTCCTGCAAATCCACACTCACGAGATAACGGACCACTTCACGCGATGAAATGTGCGTGAGCAAACCGATCGGGTCTTCGTTATTGTAGGCCCACTCTGTGAGATTGGTGATCTGGAATTGCACCGGGATGCTGACAGTCAAAAGGCTGACCGGCGGGGCGCGATTGCCTGTGGTCTCGTCATTGGTCTGCTGCTCCTGCAACGCGGGCATTTCGCGGTTGGCGACGAGGAAATTCTCTTCTTTATTATGCGGCGTCGTCCAAAGGATGGTGTTTCCGGCCAGCGGCGATTCATCTGGAATAAAACCGATGTCGATGGTCTGGATTTGCTCGGTCGCGTAGCGATAAACGTGGTCAATTGGCCATGGCGCAACGAAGTTCAGGCCCGGCTGGAGCAGGCGCACGAATTTGCCGTTGCGTTCAAGCAGTGCCTGCTGCCCGGCGTCGATGAACACAAAGCAAGTCGAAAAAACCATTACGATGAGCTGGATGAGTATGAGCCGCGGAAGCCATTGCTTGAAAAGCTGGAAAGCCCAGGTTTCGGACACATTGAAACCGAATTGATAATTGAGCGTTTCCTTCGCCGTGGTGAAAAGAGCTTCGGGCTGGCCCAGGACACTGACGAGCCTGCTTTCGTACATGGGCTGCTGGACCTTGCCCTTCACGCGCGGGCGATAAATCTCAAGGATGAGATTGATGAGCGTTTCAATGCCGATGAGCAACAAAAGACAGACGAGCACGCGCGCGGCGTAAAGGTCGTAATCCGGAAAACCGAGCCAGACCAGCACGATGGCAATGATGACGATGGCGCTGAGATACGCGTTGAGCAGCAGGTAAGTCGCCCCAGGCCGCAACAGGCGCAATTTTCCCATGCGCGCCAGGCCGTTGGAATATTTGCCGAGCATGAACATGAGCAGGGCGAACACCGGGAAGATAGCCAGCGGGACGGTCATGTCATGGAGAGGCGTGCGGATGATTTTGCCAAGCCAATGCCAGAGAAACACGCCGCCACCGATTTGCAGCACGCACAAGAACACCGTGAAAACCGGCACAAAATAGCGTTCGAACTGCTCGCGCGAACGTTGCGCCGGAAAAACCTCCGTTTCACCAGTATTGAACAATGCGGAGCTGGAGGCCGAACGGGTCAATTCCTCGAATTCCAGTTTTTCCAGATGTTCGCGCTCTTCCAGCCGCATCTGGAACCAGCTTATGGCGGCGATCAGCACGCCGAGCCCGAGGAAAATCGTCGCCGTCAGACCGGCCAGCGTGTTGCTGTATTTGGCAAGGCCACACGCCGCCCCGCCTATCAACACCAGCGTGACCAGGTTGATCAGTCCATTTTTCTGTATTTTACGTTCCATGCTCAGGCTCGAATCAATTTTTTAACTCAATTCACGGTCTTCAAAAAGGATCAGCGCCGCCGCCAAGACCGCGCCGACATAACAAACGGCGTATCCCAGCGCCTTGCCCACATAACCCCAATAAAAATCCTTCCCGCCCGTGTCGAGACCGTCGGCAAGCCAAAAAAGTTGCCAATTCGGCGTCACCGTGTAAAGCGTCGATGCCCACCACGAACCCGCGTGCGCCTTCTGGCTGAACAGATATTGCGACATCAGTCCGAGTAGAAATAGCCCTGAGCATATCGCCAGTGTGGGTATGATATCAAGCCGCGTGGAACAGGCCAGCGCCAGCCCGGCCAGCACCCAGAGCGCGAATAAAATCAGCAGCGACGCCGGAATCAGCCGCCAGTCCACGCCCTTGGCGAACTCCTGCACCTGGCCTTTGTTGTTGAAAAAGCTGATGATCACGAAAGACACCGTTACCATCAACACCACGCAGAACACGGCGTCCGAAACAAACGTTCGGCGCAGAAAGAAATTGCTGAATCCGGCCATCAAATACCCAAAGGCGAGGCAGACGGCAAAAATGCTCAATGCCACCAGATCCGTAGAACCATAGGCATCAAACGCCATACGGCTGGCGAGCAAGGCGACGATAAGATTGACGTAAGTCAGGACCATTAGAGCGAGCGCAAGACCTACAAATTTTGCCAACAAAAATTGCGTGCGGCCAATCGGCTTGGACAAAACCGCAAGGGCGGTGCCTGACCTGATTTCGCGAGCGAGCGAAGCCGAGGCGCTCAGCACTGCGCCGAACAAGCCAGCCAAGAGCATCACTGCAAGCACGCTGTTCTTCACCAGCTTGGGCTCGTCGCCACCGGCGAAGTACAAGGGGACTGCGAGAAAGATTTCGAAGACAGCGGCACTGGTCATGAGCAGCAGGAAAACCGGCTGCCTGACCAATTCCATGAACGCGTTGGTTGCGATGGTTACAAATTGTCGCATTTCGCTGATACTGAGACCGGGTAGCCTATCAAGCAGAGGAATGATTGCAAATGCTTATTCCAGGACATCGGTATCATTGAAGAGCGTATCGGAAAGGAACCGTTTGAAAACTGTGCGTTTGCAGGCACAGCATGACAACCCTGTGGTGGTAAGCAGTATTCATCTTCCTTTGGATGATTTCGTGACTTTCACGTTCAAAACTGGCCGCATTGCGAACTCGCCATTTCGGTCCTTTTTCTGAATCGGTTTAAACAGATGTAGTCTGTTCGGCTGAGCGCCGTCATTAAACGCCCCGAACGAATGTCGTCAACAACGAGGGAATTACTCTTCCGCGCCACGTCAGGTTGTCCGCTACAGACCATTACACCAAAATCCAGTGCGTCATGGCACGAGAAAGGCTTATAGCAATTGGCGAAAACGTTGGTTAGCGGGATAAAAAAACGAAAATGGCGCATTTTGCAGCAATTTTGAAGAAAGCCGGTTGGGGCAGGTTCGGAAAAACTTCAATGAAGTATAAGAGCTTGCCAGATGACTGTCTTAAAAATGTACAGAGTGAAGCATCAAAAACGGCCTGAATCAACGTAACCACCTATGAAACTGTTTGGATCCTGGCGCAAAGAACCGGCACCCGCGACTGCGGAAGAGTCTGCATTCACCCCTGACGACCAGCCATCGATGTCGGGAAAATTGGGAGCAATGCCCATTGGCCAAGGCCGCAAAATCCTGGTCGTGGACGACAATGTTGTGGTTCTTAAGGCATTTGAACTCAAGATGCAAAGCCTGGGATTCACCGTCTTCACCGCGACCGACGGCGCTACGGCCGTGAGTTGTGCCCGCCAGGAGAAGCCTGACGTGATCGTGTTGGACATCAATTTTCCGCCCGACGTCGGCAACTCAGGTTTGCAATGGGACGGCTTCAACATCATGGAATGGATGAAGCGTTTCCAGGAAGCAGCGAACATCCCAGTCGTCATCATCACTTCCGGAGACGCGGAAAAACTCAAGGCCAAGGCGATGTCCTGCGGCGCGGTCGCATTTTTCCAAAAGCCGATCAACAACGAGGAATTCATTTTGACGCTCCGCCGCTTGATCGGCCAGTCCTCCAAAAAACCGGCGGCGCTGTGAGCCGGCATTAACCCGGCACAGGTTTTCCGATGATTTCCGCCTGGCGTCTTTGCCAGAGCGCCAGCGCTCCAACGATCGCCCAAAACACCCGCGCGAACATCGTCAGCAGCGAAGCCGCCACTGCATCCGCAGGCGAAATTCCGTAAAGGCCCAGCAAGGTCAGCACCGCGCCTTCGCGCAGTCCCATGCCGGCGATGTTCACCGGCAGGGCGCTTGCGACGGAAATCACAGGCAGCGTCCAAATCAAATGCCCCCAGGGCACGGCTTGATGGCTCACCGCTTCCACGCCAAACGCCAGCGAAGCCGCCAGCGCGAGTTGCACCGCCAATCCGCAAAATAATCCCTGCCACAAAATGCGTTGCGAAGTTATGAGCCTTCGTCCTCCGTTCACGAACGCCAGCATAGTCCGGCCAAATGCGGAGTGGTGTCCCGACCGTTTCCTCAAAATCCACACGATCAAAAAAATGGCCGCGAGCACAACCGCCAGCGCCAGCCAGCTTGCCGGCAATTTGAACGAAGCCGGGCCGAATTGCGCGAAGGCTCCATTGGCGGCCGCGAGCGCAAACGACGCGACCATGAAAATGATCAACCCTCCAAGCCCCAGCAAGCGGTCCAGCGGCGCAGCGGCCAAAACTTCCGGCATAGGCAAATGATGACGTCGCGAATACAGCGCCGATTTTGCGACGTCGCCTCCCGCAACGCCAAAAAACAACGTGTAAAACAAATGGCCGATGAGCGTCATCCGCAGCGTTGAACCAAAACTTCGCGCGCAGCCAGTCAATTGCAGCGTGAGGTGCCAGCGCCATGCCGATGGGAGGAGGACAAGAAAATAAATGGCGATCGTGGCGAGCAGCCATCCGATGTTTGCCGAACGCAACGCCCGCGCAAGCTGGTGAAGATCGATACGGCTGAAGACATAGAGAAGAGCCCCGATTGCGAGCAGCGCGCAAGCGATTCGCACCCAGGGCATGTGCTTTTCCGCCGAAAATTTTCCCATGATGCCAGAAGCTTAAACTGCAATTTCCCAAACTCCAAACATGGCCTGGCGAAAGAGCGCATCGGGGAAACTCCCCATGGCTCGTCCCACCACGGGAAGTAAATTTCCTGCAAGGAAAACGTAAACGCCTTAAATGCCTTAAACGAAACACTGACCTATGCAAAATATATCGAAACGTTTCATTCTCGCGGCAGGCCTCGCAGCCTCCGTCGCCGTTACCGGCCTGACCGGTTGCCACACTGAAGACCGCACCGCCGGTAATTACATGGACGACCGCATCGTCGCCCATCGGGTGGCAAGTAACCTCAATCACGACCCCGTTTATAAATTTGATGATGTGAGGGTGAACGTCTTCCAAGGCGTTGCCCAGCTCAGCGGATTTGTTGACACCCAGGCCCAAATCCGGATCGCCGCTGATCGCGCGGCGCGCACGGAAGGCGTTCGCGAAGTCATCA
>Ga0070739_10005446_pt1 | contig 14505 bp, 15 predicted proteins | sample Coa_R1_7_FD_66445 | JGI IMG/M metagenome (GOLD analysis project Ga0070739, IMG submission 66445) | Surface soil microbial communities from Centralia Pennsylvania, which are recovering from an underground coalmine fire - Coalmine... | ecosystem: Environmental > Terrestrial > Soil > Unclassified ... | reverse complement strand
CTCCGGCTGGCACAGCTCGGCGACCTCGTCCACCCACTGCCGCAGCCTCCGGTTCCCAGTGGTGACGTTGGTCGTCGATGTCACGGCGTGCTCCTTTGCCGAGCCGGGGCCCCCCGGGAGACGAGCCCGGAGACCGAAAAGTCTAGGACCGGTAAGGAACACGTACCCAAACGGAGCGACCGGTACGGCCGCTCGCGGTGATCAGACCCGCGCGGTCGGGAGCCCCATGTCGGGCTCGGAGCCGAGGCGCACGTGCGTTGCCCGGCCGTCGTCGTCGAGGTCGAAGACGACCCGCTGACCCTGGCGCAGGAACCGCAGGACCGATCCGTCGAGCGCGCCGGGCGCGAGGAGCAGGTCGGCGCGGTCCGTGTCCCGGACGACGACGCCCTCGCCGGTCGCCGGGTCGTACGCGCGGACGACGCCCTGCACGACCGCGTCTCGCGCCGTCAGCGAGCGGGCTTCTGCACCTTGCCGGACTTCAGGCACGCGGTGCAGACGTGGATCCGCCGCGGCGCGCCGTCGACGATGGCGCGCACGCGCTGCACGTTCGGGTTCCAGCGGCGCTTCGTGCGACGGTGCGAGTGGCTGAGGCGCATGCCGAAGCGCGGGCTCTTGCCGCACACGTCGCAGACGGAAGCCATGACCGAACACCTCGTGAGGGATCCCGGGGAACCGCTCAACGCTAGCAGGCCTCACCCGGTGGGCGATTCGTGCTGCAGGTCACGGCGGTACGCTCGACCCATGACGCGACCGGAGACCGCGCTTGCACGGCTCGGCGCCGGCGACCTGCGCACCGTCGTGACCCGCTTCCGTGACGCGTTGCGCGCGCACCAGGACGAGCTGAACCGCCTCAACGTCTACCCGGTGCCCGACGGCGACACCGGTACGAACATGGCGCTGACGCTCGAGTCGGTCACGAACGAGATCGGGACCGCGGACACGATGTCCGAGGTCTGCCACGCGATCGCGCACGGCTCGCTCATGGGCGCGCGGGGGAACTCGGGCGTGATCCTCTCGCAGATCCTGCGCGGTCTCGCCGACACGTTCCGCGATCTCGACGCGGTCGACGCCGGCGCGCTGGTGACCGGGTTCCGCCACGCGTCGGACGCCGCGTACCAGGCCGTCATGCGACCGGTCGAGGGCACGATCCTCACCGTCGTGCGCAGCGTCGCCGAGGCCGCCGCGGCCGCCCACGACGACGGCGCCGGCGACCTCGTCCCGCTGCTCGACCGCTGCGCGACCGCGGCGCGCGACGCCGTCGCCCGCACGCCCGACCTGCTGCCCGTCCTGAAGAGCGCGGGCGTGGTCGACGCCGGTGGGCGCGGCTTCACGCTGCTCCTCGACGCGCTCCTCGAGGTGACCGACGGCCGGCCGATCCCCGAGCCCGAGGTCGTGCACACGCCGCCCGCGGTCGAGGCGCACCTGCGCGGCGACGACGTGTCGTCGTTGCGGTACGAGGTGATGTACCTGCTCGAGGCCGCCGACGAGACGGTTCCCGCGTTCAAGGACGCGTGGGGCGCGATCGGCGACTCGATCGTCGTCGTCGGCGGGGACGGGATGTGGAACTGCCACGTCCACACGAACGACATCGGCGCCGCGATCGAGGCGGGCATCGAGGCCGGGCGCCCGTGCCGGATCCGCGTCACCGACCTGCACGAGCAGGTGGAGGAGGAGTCGTGGGTGCGCGAGCACGCGCATGATGGCGAGGGCGCGGTCGCGCACTCCTTCGCTCCCGAGGAGGTCACGACCGCCGTCGTCGCGGTCGCGGTCGGCGAAGGTGTGCGCCGGTTGTACTCGAGCCTCGGCGTGCAGGCGGTCGTCGCCGGCGGGCAGTCGATGAACCCGTCGACGCAGCAGATCCTCGACGCCGTCGAATCCGTCGCGGCGCGCAGCGTCGTCATCCTGCCGAACAACAAGAACATCGTCCCCGTCGCTCGGCAGGTCGCGGAGATCACGGAGCGCGAGGTCGCGGTCGTGCCGACGTCGTCCGTCGTCGAAGGGCTCGCGCTACTCGTCTGCTACGACGGCGCCGCGCCGCTCGACACGAACGTCAAGGCGATGGAGCAGACGCTCGAGCGCGTGCGCTCGGGCGAGGTCACGCAGGCCGTACGGGACGGCAGCTCCGACGCGGGCGCGATCAGTGCGGGCGACTGGATCGCGCTCGACCGCGACGGCATCCGCGCCGTCGCGCACTCCCCGGTGGAGGCCGTCGTCGCACTGCTCGACAACCTCGTCGACGACGACAGCGAGCTGGTCACGGTGCTGTGCGGCGCAGACGCGCGTCAGGCGGACGCGTCGCGCATCGAGCAGCATCTCGCGCTCGCGCACCCCCACGTCGAGGTCGAGTTCCACCAGGGCGATCAACCGCTGTACCCGTACCTCGTCGGCGTGGAGTAGCGCGCTTGCGCACACTGCGGGACCTCGCGCATCTGCCGCTGTCCGACGTCGGGATCCGGGAGCGGCTGCGCGAGCGGCTGGCGATCATGGAGATCGAGACCGCGCTCGACCTCCTGACGCACTACCCGCGCCGCTATCACGACCGGACGAACCAGTCGGAGATCGCGGCGCTGCAGGAGGGCGAGGAGGCGACGGTGTTCGCGGAGGTGCGTCGGATCTCGTCGCGCCGGACGCGCAACCGCCGGGCGATCGTCGAGGCCGCGATCACCGACGGCACGTCGTCGCTCAACGTGACGTTCTTCAACCAGCCGTGGCGCGAGAAGCAGCTGCCGGTCGGGACGGAGGCCGCGTTCTTCGGGAAGGTCGAGCTGTACCGCGGCCGCCGCCAGCTGACGAACCCCGTCGTCGACGTGCTCGGACGCGAGGGCGAGAACACGGCGACGGTCGTGCCCGTCTACCCGCAGTCCGGCAAGGCCGAGGTGTTCACGTGGCAGCTGCGCGACGCGGTGCGTCGCACGCTCGACGCCGTCGGCGAGATCGCCGAGCCGTTGCCGAGCTCGGTGCGCACCGAGCTGAAGCTGCGCGACCGCGACTGGTCGTACCGGCAGGTCCACCAACCGGACAGCACGGAGACCGCCCGGCAGGCACAGCGCCGGTTGCGGTTCGACGAGTTCCTGCGCATGCAGCTGGGCTTGGTGGCGCGCAAGCGCGCGCTCGACGCGGAGCAGTCGGGGATCCGGCACGACGTCGACGGGCCGTTGGTGACGCGCTTCCTCGACTCCCTGCCGTTCGCGTTGACGCGCGACCAACGGCGCGCGATCGACGAGATCCGCGCCGACATGGCGGGGGCGTCGCCGATGCACCGGCTGCTGCAGGGTGACGTCGGGTCGGGCAAGACCGTCGTCGCGCTCGCCGCGCTCCTCGCCGGCGTGCAGGGCGGCTACCAGGGCGCGCTGATGGCGCCGACCGAGGTGCTCGCGGAGCAACACCACGCGGTCGTGTCGCGCCTGCTCGACGGGCTGACCGTCGGCGACGACGCGACGCTCACGGGCGACCGCCCCGTGACGGCCGCGTTGCTCACGAACCGCACGGGCGCGGCGGAGCGGCGGCGACTCGCCGACGGGCTCGCAGACGGCTCCGTCGACATCGTCGTCGGCACGCACGCGCTGATCTACGGCGACCTCCCGTTCGCGCGCCTCGGGATCGCGGTGATCGACGAGCAGCACCGGTTCGGCGTCGAGCAGCGCGCGCTGCTGCGCGATCTCGGGCGCGACGGTCGTGACGGCGCGACGCCCGACGTGCTGGTGATGACGGCGACGCCGATCCCGCGCACGGCCGCGATGCTCGTCTACGGCGACCTCGACAAGTCCGAGCTGCGCGAGATGCCGCCGGGACGCACACCGATCGACACGACCGTCGTCGGGCCGAACCCGCTCGAGCGCGCGGCCGCGTACGAACGGCTGCGCGAGGAGGTCGCCCAGGGAAGGCAGGCGTACGTCGTGTGTCCGCTCGTCGAGGGGTCACCCAGGACGCAGGCGAAGGCCGCCAGCGAGGAGCTCGAACGCCTCGCGGCGGAGGACCTGCACGGGCTGCGGCTCGGTCTCCTTCACGGGCAGCTCCCCGCGAAGGAGAAGGAGGCCGCGATGGCCGCGTTCCGCGACGGCGAGGTCGACGTGCTCGTGGCCACGACCGTCATCGAGGTCGGTGTCGACGTGCCGAACGCGACCGTGATGATCATCGAGGACGCCGACCGCTTCGGGCTCTCGCAGCTCCACCAGCTCCGGGGCCGCGTCGGGCGCGGCGGAGGGAGGTCGTGGTGCTTCCTGTTCGCCGACCCGACCACCAAGGACTCCGAGGCCCGCATGGCCGCGATGGCGGAGTCGACCGACGGCTTCCTGCTCGCCGAGCGCGACCTCGAGATCCGCGGCGCCGGCGAGGTGTTCGGCGAGCGTCAGGCCGGGCTCGGGGATCTCAAGCTCGGGCGCATCCCGCGCGACGTCAAGTACGTGGAGGCGGCGCGCGCCGTCGCGGAGCGTCTCCTCGACGAGGACCCCACGCTCGCCCGCAACCGCCAGCTCGCGGAAGAGGTCGAGGACCTGCTCGGCGACGACGTCGAGTTCCTCTTCAAGAGCTGAGCAGCGGCGAGCCGTCGCCGTTCTGTGAAGCGTCAGGCCCACATGCTGTGCATGACGCTTCACGGAACGCGAGCCGGCGCGACGATCGTGTGCATGCCGCGCCACCGTCAGGCCCATCCGCGCGGGTTGCGGGTCGTCGCGGGCGAGGCCGGCGGGCTGCCGCTCGTCGCGCCGAAGGGCGCGCGCACGCGGCCGACCGCGGACCGGGTGAAGGAGGCGTTGTTCGCCGCGCTCGGCCCGGACCGTGTCGTCGACGCGTCCGTGCTCGACCTCTACGCGGGAAGTGGCGCGCTGGCGATCGAGGCGCTCTCACGCGGGGCGTCGCGGGCGCTCCTCGTGGACCGCGACCCGCGAGCCGTCGACGCGATCCGAGCCAACCTGCGCACGACCGGCATGCGCGAGCGGGCGCACACCCAACGCCGCACCGTGGCAGGGTTCGTCCACGACAGCCCGCCCGAGCAGGCGCCGTTCGATCTCGTCCTGCTCGACCCGCCGTACGACACGCCCGCCCGCGAGATCACGTCCGTGCTCGGCGCGCTCGCGCAGCCCGGATGGTTGGCGCCGGCCGCGACGGTCGTGGTGGAGCAGTCGGCGTCGACGCCCGTCCCGCAGCTGGTCGACGGGTGGGAAGCACGATGGGAACGCGCGTACGGGGATACGCTCGTGCGGATCGTCGGTCCGTGACCAGGCTCGGCCGCTGCGTCGCCCGCGGCCGGCCATCCCACGCGGCCATCGACACGGCCGTCCACCACGGCCGTCCACGAGGAGACCGCCCGCCGTGGCAACTGCGCTGTGCCCAGGATCGTTCGACCCCGTCACCAACGGGCACGTCGACATCATCGAGCGGACCGCGCGCCACTTCGACGAGGTGATCGTCGCCGTCATCCGCAACCCGCAGAAGGCACAGTCCCTGTTCACGCTGGAGGAGCGCCAGGAGATGCTCCGGGAGGTGTGTGCGCACCTCCCGAACGTCCGCATCGAGTTCTTCAAGGGGCTCCTGGTCGACTTCGCGGCCGAGCACGGCGCGGACGCGATCGTCAAGGGGCTCCGGGCGGTGTCGGACTTCGACTACGAGCTGCAGATGGCACAGATGAACCAGAGCCTGTCGGGGATCGACACGTTCTTCATCTCGACCAGCCCGCAGTACTCCTTCCTCTCGTCGAGCCTCGTGCGCGAGGTCGCGCGCTTCGGTGGCGACGTCTCGAGCATGGTCCCCTCCCTCGTGACCAAGCGGCTGGTCGAGCGCTTCGGCGGTGGTGCCCGTGATGAGTGACCACGTCATGCACACCGGCGCGCACGACACCGAGGCGCTGCTCCTGCGGATCCGTGACCTGGTCGAGGGTGGTCGCTCGATGCCGATGTCGGCGTCGGTGCTCGTGAACCGGGACGAGATCCTCACGCTGCTCGAGGACGCGATCGCGAACATGCCCGAGGAGCTGCGCCAGGCGCGCTGGCTGCTGAAGGAGCGCGAGGAGTTCCTCGCGCAGTCGCGTCGCGAGGCCGACGACATCGTCGAGGCCGGACGGGTGCAGGCCGAGCGGATGGTCGAACGCACCGAGGTCGTGCGGGAGGCCCGTCGCCGGGCCCAGGCGCTCGTCGACGACGCCGAGGCCGCGGCCCGCGCCCTGCGCCACGAGGCGGAGGACTACGTCGACCAGCGGCTCGCCTCGTTCGAGGTCGTGCTCGAGCGGACGATGCAGGCGGTCCAGAAGGGGCGGCAGCGGCTCCAGGTCGTGGTCGACCTGCCCGCCGAGGACGACGACGCGGAGCACGCCGAGTCGACGTTCTTCGACCAGGACCAGCCCTAGCGACCGCCCCGGCGCGGCCCGCGCGCGCCCGGCTGGAAGGATCTGGAAATCGCCGCTCACCTGCTACGATGGGCGGTCGCGCGGCGTCTCGCCACCCGCCGCGACCCGCCCATGACCTCCCTGCGCACCAACGTCGCTGACCTGCTCCACCGCCCCGGCTCGCGCCGGACGCTCCGGCTCGAGGTCCGGGTGAGCGGGCTCGCGGTCTCCGGATCGAGCGTCCCCGGCGACGCGCCCCTCGCCCTCGACGTGCTGCTCGAGCGCGTCCCCGAGGGGATCGTCGTGCGCGGTGCGGTGGTGGCGCCCTGGCGGGCGGCGTGCAGCCGGTGCCTCGGTCCGGTCGAGGGGTCCGTGCGGTGCGAGCTGCAGGAGCTCTTCGAGGCCGACCCCCTCGAGGGCGAGACGTACCCGCTCGAGCACGACCACGTCGACCTCGGGCTCCCGGTGCGGGACGCCGTGCTGCTCGAGCTCCCGGCCGCGCCCCTCTGCCGGCCCGACTGCGCGGGACTGTGCCCGCAGTGCGGCGCCGACCGCAACACCGCCCCCTGTTCGTGCGAGCCCGACCCCGTCGACCCCCGCTGGGCGGCGCTGTCGCAGCTCGAGCTCTGACCGCACCGCGACCGACCCGGCCCACGCCGCCGGTGCCCGCCCGGCCCGCCACCACGGCCGACGGGAGGGCCCGTGTCACAATCACGCCGCATCCGACGACCGAGGAGCGCCCCGGATGGCCGTCCCGAAGCGCAAGACCCCCCGCAGCAAGACCCGGACCCGGCGGGCGTCGAACTGGCGCCTCGCGGCACCCGCGCGGTCGCTGTGCCCGAACTGCGGGGCTGCGAAGCTGCCGCACACGGTGTGCGGCAACTGCGGCTGGTACCGCGGTCGTCAGGTCCTCGAGGTGGACTAACCATCCATGAGTCGCACCCGGGTCGCGGTCGACGCCATGGGGGGAGACCGCGCCCCGGACGAGATCGTCGCCGGTGCGCTGCGTGCGCACGACGAGGCCGACGTCGACGTGCTCCTCGTCGGCCGGGAGGAGCTGATCCGTCCGCTGCTGCCGGGCGGTGAGCCGCCCGACGGCGTCGAGCTGCTGCACGCGGGCGACGTCATCGCGATGCACGACGATCCCGCGTCGTCCGTGCGCACACGGAAGGACGCGTCGCTGGTCCGGTGCGCCGAGGCCGTGCGCGACGGGCGCGCGCAGGCGATGGTCGGCGCCGGCAACACCGGAGCCACGATGGCGGCCGCGCTCCTGCGGATGGGGCGGATCAAGGGGATCGCCCGTCCCGGGATCGGGCTCCTCATCCCGCGGCCCGGCATGCACGCGCAGCTGCTCGTCGACAGCGGTGCCACGACGGACGCGGACCCCGAGTGGCTCGTGCAGTTCGCGGCGATGGGCGCGACCTACGCGCGCATCAGGCTCGGGCTCGCGGAGCCGACGATCGGTCTCCTGTCGAACGGCGAGGAGCCCGGCAAGGGCGACGAGCTGCGCAAGAAGACGTACGCGCTGCTCGAGGGCACACCCGGGTTCGTCGGCAACGTCGAGGGGCGCGACCTCATGTCGCCGCGTCCGGACGTCGTCGTGACCGACGGGTTCACCGGGAACGTCGCGCTGAAGTCCATCGAGGGCGCGGTCAAGGCGGTCGCGAGCCTCGTATTCGGTGTGCTGGCGCGCGAGGACATCGCGGAGGCGGCCCAGGCGGTGATGCCGGCGCTGCTCGAGGTCGCCGCGGACCTCGATCCCGACGCGACCGGTGGAGCGATGCTGCTCGGCGTGAACGGCGTGTGTGTCATCTCGCACGGTTCGTCGTCGGCGACCGCGATCGTGAACGCGGCGCGCGTCGCGCGCGACTGCGTCGCCGCGGACATCGTCGCCCGGTTGGAGGAGGCGGCCGGCCGTGCCGGCTGAGACGCACGTCGCGCGCGGCCCGGTCGACCCCGACGACGTCTTCCGTGTCGTGCGCGCGCACCTCGCGGAGATCCTCTCCGTCGACGAGGACGAGATCACGCTCGACACGCGCGTCGTCGACGACCTGCACGCCGACGAGCTCGCGATCCTCGACCTCGTCGAGGCCGTCGAGGAGGAGATGGGGGAGCGGACCGTCGGCTTCGCGATCGACGACGACGACCTCGTGGACCTCCGGACCGTCCGCGACTACGTCGAGTACGTCCTCGAACGGATGCGGAGCACGCAGTCGTGAGCACGGACGACCACGACCGCGACGGCCTCGTCCGGCTCGAGGAGCGGCTCGGGTGGCCGTTCCGGGACCGCCGTCGCCTGCTGGGCGCGCTCGCGCACCGGTCGTGGTGCGCGGAGCACCCCGACACCGAGTCGAACGAGCGCCTCGAGTTCCTGGGCGACGCCGTGCTCGGCCTCGTCGTGACCGACCGGGTGTTCGCGCTCTATCCCGACCTCCCCGAGGGCGAGCTCGCGAAGGTGCGCGCCGCGGTCGTCAACGCGGAGGTGCTCGCGGAGCTCGCGGTCGAGGTCGGACTCGGCTCGGAGCTGCTGCTCGGCAAGGGCGAGGACGCGTCCGGCGGGCGCTCGAAGCCGTCGATCCTCTCGGACGCGATGGAGGCCGTCATCGCGGCCGTCTACCTCGACGGCGGCTGGTCCGCCGCGAACGAGCTCGTGCTCCGGCTCCTCGCCGGACGGATCGCGCTGGCCGCCGCCGGACCCGGCGGGCACGACTACAAGACCCGTCTCCAGGAGCTCGCGGCACGCCGGTTCGACCGCCTGCCGCGCTACCAGGTCGCCGGCCACGGGCCCGACCACGCGAAGCGCTTCGTCGCGACGGTGATGCTCGACGGCGAGGCGCGCGGAACGGGCGAAGGGCGTTCGAAGAAGCAGGCCGAGCAGGCCGCGGCAAAAGCCGCGTGGTTGTGGCTGTGCGCGCTGGACGAGTCCGCGAAGGAGGACGAACCGGTGGCCGCTGAGGGCAGGGAACACGAAGGAGAGTCGGATGCCGGAGCTGCCTGAGGTCGAGGTCGTCCGGCGCGACCTCGAACGCGAGGTGAGCGGCAAGCGGATCAAGGCCGTCGAGGTGAAGGGCATGCGCTCGATCCGGCGGCACCAGAACCGCAAGCAGTTCGTGTCGCGCCTCGAGGGCGTGCGCATCACCGGCGTGGACCGGCGCGGCAAGTACCTGTTGATGCGGCTCGAGGGCGGCGACGTGCTCGTCGCGCACCTCGGCATGTCCGGTCAGCTGCTGCGCGCGAAGTCCGCGAAGGAGGCCCTTCCGAAGCACACGCACGTCATCATCACGTTCACGCAGGGCGGGCAGCTGCGCTTCATCGACCCGCGCACGTTCGGCGAGATGTTCGTGACGTCGCTCGACGGCATCGAGCACGAGGTCGAGGAGCTCGCACACCTCGGTCTCGACCCGCTCGAGCGCAACATCTCGTGGGCCCAGTTCGGTCAGCTCATCGCGCAACGCCACACGAAGCTGAAGACCGCGCTGATGGACCAGACCTTCCTTGCCGGGATCGGCAACATCTACAGCGACGAGATCCTCTTCGAGGCCGGCCTGCGGTGGGACCGCATGACCGACTCGCTCACCGAGGAGGAGGTCAGGCGGCTCTACCGCGCGATGGTCGAGGTGCTGCAGGAGGCGGTGAAGCACCGCGGGTCGTCGCTCGCGGACGCGCAGTACGTCGACGTGTTCGGCAAGCCGGGCGAGTACCAGCTCCATCACAACGTGTACGCACGCGAGGGCGAGGCGTGCCGTCGCTGCCGGCGCCCGCTCGTGCGCCAGCGCGTCGGCAGCCGTTCGACGTTCTTCTGCGAGGCTTGCCAGGTGTGATCGGTGCACGATGAGGTCGTGCGGCGGCACGTGGTCGTGCACGGTCGCGTGCAGGGCGTCTTCTTCCGCGACTCGTGTCGTCGCGTGGCGCGTGATCTCGGTGTGACGGGCTGGGTCCGCAACCGGGCCGACGGCGCGGTCGAAGCCGCGTTCGAGGGCGCACGTGACGCGGTCGACGCGATGGTGCGGTGGTGTCACGACGGACCGCCGCGCGCCCACGTCACCGCGGTCGACGTCGACGACGAGCAGCCGGCCGGCGAGTCGGGGTTCGCGATCGCGTGACCGGCACCTCTGCACAGGTCCGCGGGGCCGTCCGATCCCGTCGCTACGCTCGCTCGATGATGTCGAGGGGGCCCGCGTGTTCCTGAAGTCGTTGACCCTCAAGGGCTTCAAGTCGTTCGCGGAACGGACGACGCTCGAGTTCGAGCCCGGCGTGACGGTCGTCGTCGGTCCGAACGGCTCGGGGAAGTCGAACGTCGTCGACTCGGTCGCGTGGGTGCTGGGTGCCCAGGGTGCCCGCAGCCTGCGCGGCGCCAAGATGGACGACGTCATCTTCGCCGGTACGGCGCAGCGCCCGGCACTCGGGCGCGCCGAGGTGTCGCTCACGATCGACAACAGCGCCGGTCTGCTGCCGATCGAGTTCTCCGAGGTGACGATCACGCGGACGCTGTTCCGCACCGGCGAGTCCGAGTACCAGATCAACGGCGCGCCGTGTCGCCTGCTCGACATCCAGGAGCTCCTGTCGGACTCGGGCATCGGGCGGCAGCAGCACGTCATCGTCGGCCAGGGTCAGCTCGACACCGTGCTCAACGCGCGCCCGGAGGACCGGCGGGCGATCGTCGAGGAGGCCGCCGGGATCCTCAAGTTCCGCAAGCGCCGGGAGAAGGCCGAACGCCGCCTCGAGGCGACCGAGGGCAACCTGCTCCGGCTGCAGGACCTCCTGCGCGAGGTGCGCCGCGGGCTCACGCCGTTGCAGCGCCAGGCCGACGCCGCGCGCCGTCACGACGGTCTCGTCGACGAGCTGCGCGCGATCCGTGTCCACCTCGCGGGGCACGAGATCGCCGGTCTGCAGACGCGTCGCGAGCGCCTGCGCGACAAGCGCGCCGAGCTCGACGGCAACGACGCGCGTGTGCGCGCGCGACTGCGCGAGCTGGACGCCGCGGTGCTCGACGCCGAGCACGCGCTCAGCGCGCTCGGCGACGACGACCTCGCGGACGCGCTCGTGCGCGTCGAGTCGTTGCGCGAGCGGGCACGCGGGCTGCGCGCGCTCGCCGCGGAGCGCCAGCGGGGGCTCGAGCGCGAGCTCGCGGCCGCCGCCGACACCGGCGTCGTGGAGACGCTCGTCGCCGACGCCGCCGCGGTCCGTGCCGAGCTCGCCTCCGTCGACGCCGAGGCCGCCGATCTCGCCGGTCCGACGGTCGAGCTCGAGGAGGCCGAGCGCCGGCTCGCGCAGGAGCGGGCGGCGCTCGCGGACGCGGAGGCCGACGACGTCGCGGAGCGGCTCGCCGCGGCGCGCCGTGACCTGCAGGCGGGGCGCGAGGCGTTGCAGCGCGGAGAGGCCGAGATCGGCCGCCTCGACGCGCGCCGCGCCGCGATCGAGGAGCGACTCGCGCGGCTCCGCGACGAGCAGCGCGACGCTCGGGCGGAGCTCGAGGCGGCCGACTCGCGGGCGAGCGAGCTCGCGGTTGCGGTCGAGGCCGCGGTCGAGCGCCGGCGTGCCGCCGAGGACGCGCGCCACGATGCGGAGACCGCTTCACGCGCGGCCGAGGGCGAGGCGCAACGCTGGCGCGCCCGCGCGGAGGCACTCGCGCAGGCGCTCGACGCCGCGCGCTCCGAGACGGGCGCCGCGCGCGTCGCCGGCCTGCCCGGCGTCGTCGGCCCGCTGGTCGACCACCTCGAGATCGACGCCGGCGCCGAAGCTGCGGTCGCCGCCGCGCTCGGCGACGCGCTGCGCGCGGTGGTCGTCGACGGCGGTGGCGCAGCACGCGCCGCGCTCGAGCGCCTGAAGGACGGCGACGCCGCCGGGCTCCTCCTCGTGCTCGACGCGCGTCACGCCGCGCCTGTGCAGGGCCGGCTCGTGCCGCCACGTACCCGCCCCCTCGTCGAGTGCGTCCGAGCGCGCGTGCCCGCGCTCGAGGCGTCGCTCGCGCGCCTGCTCGACGGCGTGATGCTCGCGGCAGGCGACTGGCACGACGCGCTCGACGTCGCGCTCGCCAACCCCGGCCTCGTCGTCGTCACGCGCGACGGTGACTGCTTCGGCGGCGCGCGGGCATGGCGCGCGGGATCGGACCGCGACGCCGGCGTCACCCGGGCCGCGCTCGACGAGGCGACCGAGCGAGCGGAGCGTGCCGAGGCGCGTCGTGCGGACGTCGAGGGCGGGCTCGAGGACGCGCGCGCCGCGGTTCGTGACGCGCAAGCCGCGGAGTCCGCCGCGCGCGACGAGGCACGCGCGAGCGCGGAGCGCCGGCAGCGCGCCGCGACGGTGCTCGAGCAGCTCGACCGCGAGTCGCACACGCGCGTCGCGGAGCTCGAGCAGGTCGCGTCGGAGCTCGCGACGGTGCGCGACCGGCACGTCGCCGACGACGCGCGCATCTCGGAGCTGCAGCTCGTCCTGCCTGGTCTCGAGCGGGCCGAGCAGGACGCACGCGCTCGCGAATCGGAACGGGCACGCGCGCGGGCCGCGCTCGCGGAACGTGAGCAGGCGACGGTCACGCTGCGCCGTGACCTCGAGGTTCGGGCCGCCGCGCTCGAGGAGCGTCGCGGGCTGCTCCGACGCCGACTCGCGGACGTCGAGGAGCGGCTGGCGCGCGACCCGGAGGCACAGGCGGCGGCCGAGCGTCACCGGGCGGCCCTCGCCGCGCGGGCGCGCGCGTGTGCGGTGCTCGTCGCGACGCTCGACGAGCGGCTCGCCACGATCGCGTCGGTGCACGACCGCGTCTCGGAGCGCCGCCGCCGGCGTTCCGAGGAGGCCGGTGCCGCCGGTCGCACGCTCGACACCTTGCGCAACGAGCGCGCCGGTCTCGAGCGCGAGCTCACGGAGCTGCGTGAGCATGTGTCGCGCACGGAGATCGAGGAGGCCGAGACGCGGATGCGTCTCGAAGCGGCGGTCGAGCGGTTGCGCACCGAGTACGACTGCGAGCCGTCCGTCGCGCTCGACGCTGCGCCGCCCGAGATCCCCGAGGGCACGACGCTCGCCGGTCGCGCGCGCGAGCTCGAGCGCGAGCTGCGGCTCATGGGTCCCGTCAACCCGCTCGCGCTGCAGGAGTACGACGAGATGCGCGAGCGGCACGACTTCCTGCAGCAGCAGCTCGAAGACGTGAAGGAGAGCCGTCGCGAGCTGACGCGGGTCATCAAGGCCGTCGACCGCGAGATCGTCACCGTGTTCGAGGCCGCGTTCGCCGACGTCGCGCGCCACTTCGACGCGCTGTTCACGACGCTGTTCCCCGGCGGCTCGGGCCGCGTGTCGCTGACGGATCCGGACGACATGCTCGACACCGGCATCGAGATCGAGGCGCGGCCGTCGGGCAAGAACACGCGCCGCCTGTCGCTGCTGTCCGGTGGCGAGCGGTCGCTCACCGCCCTCGCGTTCCTGTTCGCGGTGTTCCGGGCCCGGCCCTCGCCCTTCTACCTGCTCGACGAGGTGGAGGCCGCGCTCGACGACGTCAACCTCCACCGCTTCCTGGACCTGATCCACGAGTTCCGCGACGAGGCCCAGCTCGTCGTCGTGTCGCACCAGCGCCGGACCATGGAGGCGGCCGACTGCCTCTACGGCGTGTCGATGCCGCCGGGCGGGTCGAGCCGCGTCGTCAGCCAGCGCATGACCGGCGACGACGGGTTGCTCGTCGAGGCGACCGCCGCGCGGTAGCCGCGCGCGTCCGATGACGCCGGTCGTCGCGGCCACGCTCGTCGCGCAGAGCACGACGGACGCCGGTCGCGTCGCGGCCTGCGGGCCGCGCGGGCAGCAGGGTTGGCTGTGCTCCACGGTCTACGAGGTCAGCCACAACCAGCGCGCCGCGGAGATAGCGGACACGCTCTCGAAGCCGGTCCGCATCCTCGTGATCCTGCTCGTCGCGTGGTTGATCGTGCGCGTCGCGCGCCGTCTGGTGCGGCGTGGCTTCCGGCGCGTCGGTCAGGCCGACGAGCGCATCAGCTCGCTCCGGCGCCGCGCGGGATTGTCCTGGCTCGACACGGGGCCGATCCCGAACGTGCGCCGCGCGCAGCGCGCGGAGACGATCGGCGCGCTGCTCGCGAGCATCGTCGCCGTCGTCGTGTGGGCGATGGCGCTCATCAGCGTGCTGGACGCGCTCGGCGTCGCCCTCGGTCCGATCGTCGCCGGCGCGGGGATCGTCGGCGTCGCGATCGGCT
>Ga0070739_10005445_pt1 | contig 14508 bp, 12 predicted proteins | sample Coa_R1_7_FD_66445 | JGI IMG/M metagenome (GOLD analysis project Ga0070739, IMG submission 66445) | Surface soil microbial communities from Centralia Pennsylvania, which are recovering from an underground coalmine fire - Coalmine... | ecosystem: Environmental > Terrestrial > Soil > Unclassified ... | reverse complement strand
CTCAACGTGTCACGGCTCCCGTTTGCGCGATGACGCCGCGGCTTGCCGATTCCCCTTCGGTGCCGACCGTCCTGCCCTGACGTTGGGAGAGTTGTCTGCCCTGCCCTTGAGCGAGACGCTGACTCTCTTCAAGGATCTGAAACTGACAACGGCACAGCAGCAAGTTGCCGGTGAGTTGCTCCGCGAGGTACGAAATCGTCTGCAATTCCTTGTCGATGTCGGCCTGGATTATCTGACGTTATCACGTCCGGCCCCGACGTTATCCGGCGGCGAATCGCAACGCATCCGCCTGGCAAGTCAGATCGGCAGCGGCCTGACAGGCGTGCTGTACGTGCTCGATGAGCCGACCATCGGTCTGCATCCGCGCGACAATCGCCGGCTGCTTGCCGCACTGCAACATCTTCGCAACCTCGGCAACACGCTCGTTCTTGTCGAACATGACCGCGAGGTTATCGGTGCCGCAGATTACTTGCTCGATTTTGGTCCCGGCGCCGGCGACCGCGGCGGCGACATCACCGCACGCGGCAGCGTCAAGCAAGTGCTGCGCAGCAAAGCATCTCTTACCGGACAATATCTCTCCGGGAAGAAGTCGATTCCGGTGCCGGCCAATCGCCGGATGGCCGCAGCAAATCGGAATGGGAAGCCACCGCAATCACCCTCCGGCGGTTGGTTGACGGTCAAGGGGGCGCGTCAGAACAATCTGCAAAACATCGATGTCGCCTTCCCCTTGGGTGCTTTCGTCGCTGTCACCGGCGTCAGCGGCAGCGGCAAAAGCTCGCTGGTCAACGAAGTACTGTATCTGACGCTAGCCCGTCGTCTGCATCGCGCGCGCACGGCGGCGACGGCTCACGACGATATTCTCGGCTTGGAACGCATCGATAAGGTCATCAATGTCGATCAAGATCCCATCGGCAACACGCCGTCGTCGAACCCGGCCACTTACACCGGCGTCTTCGATCTGATTCGCCAATTGTTCGCCCAGCTGCCGGAAGCGAAAGTTCGCGGCTATCGCCCACAGCGCTTCAGCTTCAACAAGCCCGGCGGCCGCTGTGAGGCGTGCGAGGGCAACGGTCAAAAGAAAATCGAGATGCACTTCCTCCCCGATGTCTGGGTCGAGTGCGACGTTTGCCACGGCCAGCGCTATAATCCGGAGACCTTGGCGGTACGTTACAAGGAACACTCCATCGCTGACGTGTTGTCGATGCGCGTGCATGAAGCCCTCGATTTGTTCGGCAATTTGCCGAAGATTCGCCGCGTGTTGCAAACGCTGGCCGATGTGGGTCTCGATTATCTATCGCTGGGCCAGGCAGCGCCGACGCTCTCCGGCGGTGAGGCGCAGCGCGTCAAGCTGGCCGCCGAGCTTGCCCGACCCAGCACCGGACGCACCTTGTACATCCTCGACGAGCCGACGACGGGGCTGCACTTCGACGACATCCACAAATTGCTGGAAGTGTTGAACCGCCTGGTAGATCTCGGCAACACGGTCATTGTCGTGGAGCACAACCTGGACGTAATCAAAACGGCGGACTGGATCATCGATCTTGGCCCGGAGGCCGGCCCCGCCGGCGGCCGCATCGTTGTGCAAGGCACGCCGGAAGAAGTGGCGAAAGCAACCGACGTGAGCCACACCGCCGCCGCCCTCGCGCCGGTGCTGAAAGCTGGACCCCACGTCGAACGGCCGCGTTATGATCCTAACGCGGCCGAGGAACCGCGCGACGGCGACATGGATCTGGAAGCGGTCGGCAAGGACGCGGCGATGCCGTGGGAGGTCGACGGCCGCCGTTGGCACACGGTCGAGCGCGTCACCAACGAAGGCAAACCCTGCCGCTGGGAAGGACACATTCTCGACTGGATCGACGAGCGAGTCCACGAACTGGGCGAGTTCAGCGATACCGATTGGAGCCAGCGTTCTGTCGTCGAAATTGCCGCTCCGGTGCGGACGCAGGGCTGGTTTCTGCACGCCATGACGGGGATGGAATGGCTGCTGCGACTGGTCTTCCGCGTCGAGAAAAATCGCTTCAAAGACGCCGACCTGGTGCGCCGTCTCGGCATTCGTCCGCTCAACGAGACGCCGGGACTGGAAGTGTATGGCAGTGACGAGCGTGTCTGGACGACTGCTCACAAGGGACCGTGGCAATCGGTGACAGTCCTTGTGCATCGCCTCAGCGAAATCGATACGCCGTCCTTCCGCGAATTTCTGAAGGAGGCGGCCGCCTCGTTCCACAACAACCTCAAACGTCTGCGCACCAAGCCCGAAGACGTGATGCCGTGGAAGATCAACGGCGAGCGCTGGCACCTGGGCGACAAAGGTTTTCCACCCGGCAAGAAAGTTCGCTGGGAACGCACCTTACTGACGCGTTTGCTGCAACTGGTACGCGAAGTCGAACCCGACGTCGAAGTGCGCTGGGACGCGCGTGACGCCATTACGCTGCGTGTACCCGGTGTTAGCCGTGCCTGGACGCAGTGGCGGACCAAGAAGGCGATTGCTTTGGAGTGTCACTTCCTGGGGAAAAAAGGGCAATTCAATCTCAGCCAGATCGAGGATATCGGTATCTCGCCGAACATCAACACGCAACGCAAGGACGGTGATATGTTGTCGCTGCACTTCCAGAAGATCGATCAGGAGCAGGCGAATCGATTGAAGGAGCTGCTGACCGAGCATTTGCGCGGCTTCCGCGAGGTTTTCGGAAGACGCAGCGAGTAGAAGCCTACTTCTTTCGGCGACCGAACAGGCGAACATGTAGCACGGTCACGGTTTGCCCATCCGCCTCGATTTGGAAACGAACGGCCAGAGGAGGAACAAAGGTGATGCGACGACCACCCGGCCGAGATTCCCCATCATTGGCTGGATCGCTTGTCAATCGTTGCTCAAGGACATGACTTGCTGCCGTGATGGCCTGCCGTTGAGTCGAATCAGCCCGTGTCCAGAGATCAGTCAGCTCATCCAGAGCAACCTGGAGCCACTCGACCTGGAACATCACGGTTTCTCCAGACGCGCGAGAACTTCCGCTGTCGTATAGCGTTTCTCTTTGGACTTCGCTCGTCGATCCAGTTCTTCTTCGCTCACGTCGGGCGAAAGGGGTTCCCATTCTGCGAGATTAATGAGAGGAACAAACCGTCCGAGAACTTGTCCTGAATTGTCGCACAGCTCCGCCGGCTGAGAGAGAGCAAGCAGCTGGTTCGACAGGCTGGCATCCACGATGATTTGTGTCATGGGGAATCTCCTCGTTCGACAAACGCCATTTGCTGGCATTCTACTTTGATCGCATCGAGCCAGCAATGCCGAGCAAGGCGAGATTTGCTCCGCTTTGAAAGAGCTAGACTAGCACAATTAAGTCTATACTGACTGTCTTCTATCCATTAATAAGCCGCTTTTATGTCTTCATCTCCCACTGGCACCGTCCATTTGATGCTTCTCACTCGGTTCGCCTGAAGTAGCTGCTGAGGCCACAGGATGAGTACGACCAAGAGCAACGGACACAAACCAGGCCACATCGGGACCATCGGGGACCGCTTGGCCGTACTTGTGCAAGACGTGCAACATCCGCTGACTGCCGACAAGCTCCGGGCGCGTGGCCATCTGTACAAGCGCATCGGGCAGCGTTGTCATCAGATAGCGGGCCGTCTCGGCCTTGTCTTCGCCCACGCTCTTTTCGGCGTAGCTGCTGACGGCTTTCTCCAACACCCGCCCTTTGCTGAGCTTCCGCAGCGCGGCCAAATCCGCTTCGACGAGATGCAGCGCCGGATAACGATCCGCCCCGGACAACACTGCCTGAAAGCGCTCATCGCGCACGAAGTTGACCGTGTAGCGGGTCTGGCCATGAAGCGTGGCATCGACGTGGTGGAAGATTTCGTGATGCAAGGTCGTCGGCAACTGGGTGTCGCTGTAATAGGCGGCGGCCAGAGCGTTCTTGCCGTTGTAAATTCCGAAAAACCGATAGCCTTTTAACGGCTCATCGTAAGGACGAAAGCCATCGCCCTGATTGGAAACGCAAGCGGCGAAGATGCCGATAGCCTTGAGTCCCATCTTCTCCAAGTAGCGCGGCGGCAGTTTGCGGATCTCGCGCAGAGCGATGCGCGCCGCCCGCAGCCGGCGAGCTTCGTTCAAGCTCGGCATACGATCGTGATAGGTACCCTCCGGCAAATCCTCGACCGCGAACACCAAACGCGAGCCGGAATAATCGCCGAAGGCTTTTTCGACCTGGGCGAGCGATTCCTTGGCGGGTTCATCCGCCGGCACAAACGAAGGGACTAAAACCAACAAAGACAGACAAAGGACGGGAGAAAAACGCGGCACGTTCAGCTCCTCTCTGCTCGGCGGCGCGAATGCGCCCTACCAATCCCATTCTCATCAGCCTTCCACGGCTGTCAAGAGCAAGAGAAGAGTCACCACGAATCGCACGAATAACACGAATGGAAAAAGGAGTAATTTGCTCTTTTTGGTTTTTATTCGTGTTATTCGTGTGATTCGTGGTTTTTTCCTGTTTTCCCTGGAATCAATCCCTTCGTAGATCGAGCCGTACATAGTCGCCGGCATGGACTTGAACCGTTCGCGTTCGTTCGACTTTCTCTCCGTTGGCATTGGTCCACAGGGCCTGGAGCTTGTAAGCATAAGTCTTGCCCGGCTGCAAAGGCGGCGACTCAAAGAAGCGAACGCGCCCTTTCTGCTGCGTTTGCTGTCCCTGGACCATCAGCTGTGAACCGGCAGGCACTGCCACATCGATTGCCGCGGCGTTCGGGTTGGTGGGCGCAGCCGCGGCGACGGCAGCGGTAGCGCCCGGCCGCCGGCGCTGGAGATAAGACTCGTCGGGAGCGGCCTCCGGTGCAGAAGGCATCCCGGTCACATTGGGGGAAGAGTTAGCGGGCCCATAGCCGTAGCCGCTGTTCATTCCCCAGCCGTAGCCGCCGAACATGCCATAGCCGAAATAGGGAGCGCTGGAATAATACTGCGGCTGATACGCTTCCCGGCCACCGGGTCCGATGCCCATGATCCCGGCGTTGCCCGGTTTGTAGAGATAAGGAGCACCGGAATAGCCTTGTGCGGAACTGTTCCCTGTTGCCCACATCAGTGTCAGGACCGCGAGCGCGGTCGTCTTGAACAAGCGTTCCATGTTACACCCCTCTCTGTTACGAACTATCTGGGCGTGAATGCGTTCCTCCAAAAGGCAGGATGTGCAACAGGGATGCCGAAAAGACACTTGCGCCGCGCTTGGTGTCACCACTGTTTTTGCTCTTCCGCATACGTTCGGGACATGCGCGTCAGAGCTTCGCCAAGGGACTTCCAGGTCGAGCCAGAGATTCGCACCTCCGTCTGGACGCTGCCATCACTGGCCTTCCAGTGCATGTTGTTCAGGATTTGCCCGAGCAACGCCGATCCCTGCTGGTCCTTCTTCAGCAGCGGAAACCGGCCCTGCAATTCTTTGAGTGCGCGCGGACGCCATTTCTCCAGGTCTTCGCGCAAGACGCGGTCCGCCCCGGCTTTTCCTACTTTCAGGGTCAGATATAGGGCAATTCCTCCATTTTCGCGTGTCAAGTAGCAAGCGAAGTTGCGGGGACATTCCCGTAGTCCCAACGCCTTCGTCAGAAGCAAGCGCCAGTCGGCGGGGATTTCACCGAGGAAAACGCCACAACCGTGCGAATAGTTGGTAGACAGGGCGTTCTTGATCCAAGGCGGATTGTAGCCGGCCCCAATGCCCGCGGCAGGCAAGGATTCCAGTAGCTTGCGATGTTGGGACACCTTGGCGTCCTTGGTCAGGGAGGCGGCCAAATAGGCATGGCTATCGTCGAGGATCTTCAGGGCGAAAGGCCATTCGGGGCTGCTGATGCAAACAGGTCCGTTCGCTCCCCTCTGTTTGTCCAGCTCCTCAACCTGGACTTTTTCTCCGGCGTCGTGGCGAATAAATTCGACAATGCGCTTGTGGCCGTCGAGGGCCATCCCGGTCAGGTGGACGACCATGCGGGCATCCTTTGTCTTTGCCCCTTCGTAGTAGCCCAGGGCGAGACGGCCGATCTCAATGTGGCCAAGGTTTCCCGCGGTCAGTTGGTTAGCTGCCTCTCCTGGAACGAGCAGGCGGCCCAGCGATTGTATCCAGGCGTTGTCGAGGTTGATCGAAGCCCCTGGCCCGCTCGCATAGGGATCAATCGTTCCGAAAAAGGTCGCTTCGGGGGGAAGTCCATTCAACGTCGCCATCCAGTAATCGGAGGTGAGCACGGGTTGAGGTTGAGGAGGCTTCGCCTCCTGAGCAAGGCGTGCCGCTTCGAACTCCGCATAGTATACCGCGTTGCGTGCCGCAAAAGCAAAGTAAAGGGCGAACAATAAAACCAGCAATCCGAAACCTGCCACCAAGATCAAGAGGCAGCCGCGGAGCTTGCGCCAGAAGCCGAAACGCGGCTGCGCTGGCCAACGCGCTGGCCTTGCCACTTGCATCACCTCCGAGCCTTCTTCAACGTGAAACGGTTTGCCGCACTCGGGGCAATGAACAATGTCGCCCACCATCCGTTCGGGAACGTGCAGGTTCGCGCCGCACGATGGGCAGATCGTCAGGCTCGTGGGCAGGCCGGCGACATCGCTGTTCGCGGCGGGCGGCGCGGGTGGACGCGGCGGGGTCCAGGCCGCATGTTGCAGTTGGGCCAAATGCCGGCCCAGCACTTCCTCGACTTCGGCGGCGGATTGGAGGCGTTCGGCGGGTTCCTTGGCCATCAACCTGGCAACGATGTCGGTGAGCCAATCCGGAACCTCCGGATTGGTTTCGCGGATGGGGCGCGGCGTATCTTCGGAAACGCGGCGCAGCACGGCCAGCGTGTTGGCGGCGCGGAACGGCGGCCTCCCGGTACACATCGTATACAAGACGCTGCCCAGGCTGAACAAATCGGCGCGATGATCCAGTGCTTCGCCGCGCGCCTGTTCCGGGGCCATGTACAACGGAGAGCCGGCAACGAAGCCGCTCTGCGTCAGGCTGGCGTCATCCATCGCTCGCGCTAAACCGAAATCGGTGATCTTGACGCGCTGCACTCCCTCTTCAAGGAGAATGTTGGCCGGCTTGATGTCGCGATGAACGATGCCGTGCGTGTGAGCCGCGGCCAAGGCGGATGCGGTCTGCATGCCGATGCGCAGAATGTCGGTCAGTTCGAGGGGGCCGTCTTTGTCGATGCGATCTTGCAGCGATTGTCCAGGGACATACTGCATCACCAGGTAAGGCAGTCCGTTGGCCTCGTCCACGGCGTGGATGGTGACGATGTGATCGTGCGTCACGGCGGCGGCGGCCTTGGCCTCGCGCAGGAAGCGCTTGCGAGCCACGCCGCTGGTCGCCAGCTGCGGCGCCAGCACCTTGATGGCCACGACGCGATGCAGCGACGGATCGAACGCTTTCAGCACCACGCCCATGCCGCCGCGGCCAATCTCTTGCATCACTTCGTAGCGCTCCAGCCGCCCCAGATGGTCCGGCTTATCGGATGGGGTGAGAAAATCCAGCGGCAGATCGCCGGCCAGCGCCGGCTCATCATCGGTCATTTCCTCCGGGTTGTCTTTCAGCTGCGCCATAACTTTACGCAGGGCTGGTTCCGGCTCTGCCGGGCGTGCGCTGAGTTTGCGAGCCAATCCAGGCCAGGAATTATGTCCCATTGATAATCCCTCCACTCGATGTTGGCAGACAGGGCAATGTTCCAGATGAGCAGTCAGACGAGCGCGCTCCCCCGCCGGCAGACGTTCGGCAAGTAGATCTTTTAAGTGGCCGATGGAAGGGCAGGCGCTCGGGGTGATCCTGCGGAGCACCCAGCGGATCAGACAAAAGGCCGCGAAACAGATGGCCGAATAGAACAGGAAGGCAATCACCACCACGAACCGTACTTGGGGAGGGGGCTGCATGTCCACGACGATGAACAGCATCGGCACACCAACCAAGAGGAAGGCACCCAACAGGAGATCCTTGTTCGAGAGGCGCGAGCCGCGAACGACGAGGGCGCCCATCAGCCGTCGGAGTCCCCCGAATAGTGATTGCTCGCCCATTAGCCGCCGGAGTTCCCCGAGCAGTGATGGCTCCGCCGCCGACTCGTTATTGGGGTTTTTGAATGGCGGACTTGCCGGTCGAGCTTCCGGAATGGGCAGATGATCCGCGAATCGGTCCTTCCGACTGGCTGGGCACGGACCTGATGCCAAGTCACCGTCCCGGATCTTCGACCGGAGCCGGTGAAGAAGGCCTTCTAACTCCGTCAACAAGCGATTGACCAGCGGCACGCATTTGTACCAGAGTCGGCGGACGTAATCCGGGAAGAGGAGACGGGCCACGATGACGAGAAGTCCCAGGAAGAACAGCAGCACCAAGAGCGCTTTCCCGGCGGCAATTGCAAGAATCAACGCAACAATCGGTAGCACAACGTACAATCCCACCCAGGACAAGCATCCCACTAAGCGCTTCATGACTCTCTCCTGTATCCCCGTCGCTAGATGGTAGGTCCGGCGAGCCGAGCCGGACCCGCGGGTGCCGCTCTGCTCGCGGCACCTACCCGGTTTTTCTGCTACATGGACTCGTCGAGCGTTTGGCGGATGATCTCCTTCAACCGCGCCATCACCCGTCCCTTGGCGAGATACACGGCGGCGACGCTCATCCGCAGTTCCTTCGCCGCATCGGGGCCGGTCTTGCCCTCGATGGCAGTTTGCCAAAATGCCTGCCAGGTCGATTCGGAGAATCGGCTGCGCACTTGCTCGGCGGCCCAGGCGAAGACGCGCCGTTCGTACTCCTCATCCCACCACGCCTCTTGCTCTTCCTCGCGGGCCGGCACTTCGTTCAGCAGGTGTAGCGCGTCGCTGTCGCCGCTGCCGCGTCCGGGACGCTTCTGCGCTGCCAGGAAGTTCCGCAGCTTGTTGCGCACCACCGTGAACAGCCATCCACGAAACGAGCCGCGCCGCGGATCGTAGTCGAGCCGGCGAATCGCGCCCGACACCGCTTGCAAGACATCCTGCGTCAAATCGGCGGCGTCGGCGTCCTGGAGACCGTGCTTGCGCGCGTAGCCGTAGACCAACGGAGCGTAGATCTCCACAAACTGCGACCACGCATCGTCATCGCGGGCATCGCACAGACGAACCAGGAGACTGAGCCGAGTCGCTGGCGTATCGTTCATGCCGCGAGCCCTCCGTTAATTACAAGTACAAGCGAGTGAGTCGATCTTATCGCGCCGGCGGGATTTTTTCCCGAAAATCGTGCCGATGACGCGGCTGTCCGAGCCTGAAGCGTAAGCGAAGGGCGTCTTCGCTTACGCTTCAGGCTCGGACAGCCGCAAACTATTCCTGAGGAAGCGGAAAAAATGAGAAAAAAGCGCAAGCTAAGGCTTGACAAGTCGTGCAAATAACCCTTACCTTAACAGATGAATACAGATCCAAGCGTTCCGCTTGTATCAACGTCAAGTGGTGCACGAAAGCCGCGACAATATTCCCGTTTCGTCCAGATCTGATTGGGTCCGAGGAGAGTAACACATGGAACGAATACGCATCCGTCCGCGTGGGCGCGCTGCCTTCACGCTGGTCGAGTTGTTGGTGGTGATTGCGATTATTGCCACGCTCGTCGGCTTACTGCTGCCGGCGGTGAACAAGGTACGCGAGGCTGCCAACCGCAGCTCCTGTCAGAACAATCTCCGACAGCTCAGCTTGGCTACCATCAACGCCGCTACCCAAAACAACACTGAACTGCCTCCTGCATTTGCGACGTATCCTTACAGGGCCGGGGCAGCCGGGACGAAAGTGGGAGCGCCGATCACGGTTTGGCTGCTCAACTTCATCGAACAGGATGCGATATACTCCCAGTTCCAGACGAATCCTGTCGCTTTTTACTCCACTTACCCTAAAGGCAGCCCCACCACAATCAAAATCTACCAATGCCCGAGCGATACCACCCTCAAGCTGGGTAGTACGTTGGCTACCCCAGGCACCTTCGCCTCCTACGGGGCTAATGCCATGGTTTTCGGGACTTGCGCCCCGAACACCCCAACTGCGGGTTCGTTCACTCTTGCTCCTGCACCTTCTGCACCTGCATACATTGGTGGCGGCGGCACCAAATTACCAGCCGATATTCCTGACGGCTCTTCGAACACGATTTTCTGGATGGATAAACTTGCCTTCTGTCAAGGCGCAGGGATAAATGGAGGAACGGTTTGGGCCGAACCCGGCACCAATCCGCCGGGGAATGGGATGAACTTCCTGCCCCTCGTGCCTCCGTTCGGCACCACCATCACTCTTAGCCTCACTCCACCCACTAGCTCCTACGCAATCTATAATAACACCGTTCTTGGCCAACCCCAAGTTGCGGGTATTTCAGGCCCCTCAACGTGTAGCTTCGCTCTCCCGTCCAGCGGCCATACGGGCGTCCTGCAAGTTGGCATGGGTGATGGCAGTGTAAAGTCCGTTGACCAGGGCATTGCCTTGTACACGTTCAGCGTCGCCTTGATCCCCAACGATAAGCTCCCGATGGGGCCGGATTGGTAAACGCCACGAACACTGCATCGCTGCTGGACAAACAAAAGGTCTCGTCTCCACGTTTCGCTTGGAGGCGAGACCTTTTTTCGTGGTAGAATGGCCCTGATGCATCCGTCCCGATCTCTTTCTGCGGAGTCGAACATGGCGAAGAAGAAAAAGAACAGCAACACCAGTGCGAAGAGAACGAAGAATGGCATACCCATTCTGGTTGTTCCCAAGAATGCCACGCTGCGGCAGATTTATGCCATTGCCAAGAAGGAGTTCACCGCTGCCGACTTGGCGAAATATCTGCAAGACGATGAGGAGCAAATGGTGCCAGCGGAGCAACTGTTGGCCGAGCTAGAGGCGATTCACAGCGAAGAAACCGCCAAGCGAAAGAAAAGAAGGAAGAAATAGTCATGGCTTCGTCTGACAATGGCCGTCGGACCTTTCAAATATCCTTCTCAGGATTGATCGCCGAAGCCATTCGCGAGCTACAGCGACGTGCTACGCGCCAAGGGCGCGGTGAAGCGTTCTTGCAGGCGTTGCGCGCGGCCGTCGATCGCCTCCAGCATGATCCGAACGAGTTCGGCGAGCCTCTCTATCGCTTGTCGGTCCTGCGCATGCAGGTTCGCTGTGCTGTGATCCAGCCGCTCTACGTCGATTTCGCCGTGTGCGAAGATCGGCCGCTGGTAGTCATCAGGGCGGTTAACCTCCTTTCTCCGTGATTCAAATAAGTTTCCGGCACACGCCGGCCCAAGGTGAAAGCCTCCTTCCGCGCTCCACGCGCCAACGAGTGAACGAATGAGATAACATCAGGCAAAATGAGTGAAATTCCTTGACAGAGCCTTTTTGAACGTATAACCTCAAGTAGATAGATGCATAATTGATTCAAGCGGCTCCCCCATCCCCATTTGCCTCTTGATCCGACCGAATCGAAGGAGATTGAATCATGGTTCAGCTGCGATCTCGCCCGCGTGGGCGATTAGCCTTTACGCTCATCGAGCTACTGGTGGTGATCGCTATTATTGCCGTCCTTGTCGGCCTGTTGATGCCGGCCGTGCAGAAAGTGCGCGAGGCCGCCAATCGCGCCCAGTGCCAAAACAACCTCAAGCAGGTCGACTTAGCATTCCTCAACGCCGCCGGTACTTACAACAATGAGCTACCGCCGGCGATTGGCTATTATCCGAACTCTTCGGGCACCGGGGCTGTCGGAAACCCCATGATTTGGATCCTGCCCTTCATTGAGCAGGTAAATCTCTACCAAGGAACGCCTCCGATTGGAATGGGCTACCCTGCCGCCACGGCGAACCCGACGATAGGCGTTGCGGGCACGGGCGGGCCCTTCGTTACCGGGAGCTACGGAGGGGTAACGGTCATGGTACCTACGATTAAGATCTTTCAGTGCCCCAGTGATGTTTCGCTCAAAGTGGCAACGAGCGTCGTCCAACAAGGTTGTTTAGCTTCCTACGCCGCCAATAACTTGGTCTTTGGGACGATAGTTACGAGCCAACAAACGGGTACGGTCACGTTCATGGGCTACAAGGGGAAGAGCATAATTCCCACCGATATCCCCGACGGTCAGTCTAATACCATCTTTCTCTCCGAGAAACTGGCGTTTTGCGCCGGAGGCAGTCCGCCCACTCCAGGTGGAACTCTTTGGGCAGATGTTGGTGCTACAACTCCGGCTGGGCCGACAGAACCGACGGGATGGCCCACGGGTGCTGGGTTGCCCCTCGTACCCAATATCGCGCCGAATACTTCTTTCGTGGTTGCACCGACTTCTACCACCATGATGCCCATTCAGATCGGCGTGAACAACCCATTAAACTGCGTGTACCCGTTTCCATCCAGCAGCCACACCGGCGTGTTACAGGTTGCCCTGGGTGACGGCAGCGTACGGATGCTGAACCAGGGTATTAGTCCGTACACGTTCAATGTCGCCATGGTGCCCAACGATGGGCAAAACCTGGGGCCCGACTGGTAAACGCAGCTTTTCCTGTTGTCTTTTCTTCTGACCCGAAACATCTGATCTCGTCTCGGAGCCGAACTCGGAGACGAGATCACTTCATTTCATGATTGAGCAAGCGCTTTTAGCAAGGCACGATCCGAGCGGCCATCGTCTCCTGGCTCGTTCTCCCGGATTCCGCGATGAATGGATGAGCGAGGCAGAACGATTGTGTACCGGCTTCGGCGAAAGACCAGCCAGCGTCGCTTGTCCGGCATGTGTGCTCGCTCAACCGTTTGGCCCCCACCACGTCGCCATCGTCCAGGCCGCCGATCAGGGAGTGGTTGATACCGGCCAACCCGCTGCGCTCGGTTTCTATCTGCTCATCCTGCCGCGTTCGCTCTATGGAGAATTGGGCGGCGATCCCTTTTACATCGCCGACCAATTCCCGCCACCCTGGCAGGCGCACGGCGAGCTGCCCTCGCTGTCGTGGAGCGCCGGCGCTCCACCGGTGCGAACCGTTGAGGTGCTTCAAAAGATACTTAATGTCCCTTATAGCGCCACCTTATTGGGTGGCGCGCAGATTCTCCTCGATGGCGGCCGTCTCGTGTTCGAGCGCACTGCTCCCGATGCCACGATTCTCCGCAGCTTGTGGGCACTCTTGCCGACGCAGGAACGGACCAAGCTGTGGCCGGCGAGTTTCACTTTCAGCAACGTCCATCAGTTCGATGCGGTCGTGACGCCCCGCGCTACAGACGCGGAATACGAGCATTACATCACCGAAGAAAAGGCTGGCGATTATCCCGAAGGCCGCTATGAGTGCAACCTGCAAAGCGCCATCGAAACCGGCGATCAAGAGGAAATCGACGCCCTGCTGAATTACAGCCGCTCGCGGATGCTTCGCTTGATTGTCGTGTTGCTGGTCATTGTGATGGCTCTGTCTCTCGCTATGGCGCGACTGCTTCCGGGAACGCCTTCGCCTCCCCCCACGACTGCCCCGGCCAAGTTGCCCGCGCCGGCGAAATGAACATCGCTAGCTGTCTATTTCTTCACGTCGTTGAAACAGCTCCGCCAACTCCGTGATGAGTTCGAGACTTGATCGCGATTTCCCCCGGACGGAGACGGAATCGGTTCATAGAACGAAACGCTGTTCCGCGGCTCGTTGGGTGATAGGGGAAAGTGCCCCTGATAGGCGAGCAAACGGACATCGTGTTCCAGACTGTCGAGGCCATCATGGTGCTGCTGATAATCGAGCAAGCGCCGCAGCTTGACTTTGGCCGGCGCTTCGTCGGCTTTCTCCTGGCCCGGAGCATGGCCCCAAACAACACGAAGGCCCGGCTTGCGGAAGATGATTTCGCCCTCAACCACTTCGATTCGGCTGTCTTCGAGATGAAGCCGGGCCAAGTTCGCTTGGAGGAAGGCCGTCGTCTTGGCGGCGGCAGTTACGCGCGTATCGCCCCAATGGCTTCCGATTGGCCCTATAGGGGTGGGCACTTTGGTACAGAGAACCGGCAGGTGCGGTTGCACCGCTGATTCCGGCAGCAAGATCCCGTGGCCATCGACCAGCCGCCAACCGCCATCGCTCGGCGGCACGGCCAAGACGGCTCGCCGATACTCCATCTCGACATGAACGGTCATGGACCGGCGAGACGCCGGTCCCACCGGCTTCTCATGCGGGTCGATGGCGACACATCGAACCGATTCCACCCACGGATGAGCGAGGAAAGCACGATGCAGACGGATGTTCAAATCTTCATCTAGCAGATGCAACGCCGCCGGCTGACGAGCCAGGGAACGCACCTCGCTCAGGAAGGCATCGCGCGACATGCCGGCGGGCGGTTGGCAATCGATATCGGCGAAGGCGAGGTGGTATGCCGCACGGTCATGCAGCGAAGCACGAGCGGCCCGGCCGGCGCCGATCACGCCCAGCAACAGTGCGAATCCACACAGGACCGGCGTCAGCCCTTGCACGATCCATGTTCGCATGACGATCGCCTCCGGGTTATCGAGAGCCATCACGAATCACACGAATAAAAGACATATAAGACAAGGAATTAGAACTAGATACAAGCGTTTCTTCTTCATTCGTGTTATTCGTGTGATTCGTGGTGGCTTT
>Ga0070739_10005444_pt1 | contig 14508 bp, 14 predicted proteins | sample Coa_R1_7_FD_66445 | JGI IMG/M metagenome (GOLD analysis project Ga0070739, IMG submission 66445) | Surface soil microbial communities from Centralia Pennsylvania, which are recovering from an underground coalmine fire - Coalmine... | ecosystem: Environmental > Terrestrial > Soil > Unclassified ... | reverse complement strand
GTTCATCGTGAACTTCAAGGTGACGACGGGCGGGGCCAAGCCGTAGCCGGCCAAGTCCGCGGCACTGACGTTGTCATCCACCACACGGTCCGAGCTGAGGCTCGATACCGCGCTGGTGATGCTGGTGACCGAGCTTTGGTCGGCAGGCAACGCCTTGGGCGCGGTGATGGCCCACTGGCCTGAGTTGTTCTTCGCCACGACCGTGGGCATCTCGCCCTTCTTGGTGATCTCGATTTGCTTGATGTCCGTGTCTTTCAGAGACAGGATCTTGGGGCTGGCGTCGGGCGCGGGCTTATTGGCCTTGGCCTTTTCTTCCTTATTCGACCAATACACAACGCCGCCGAGGCCCGCCATGACGATGGCGGCCACCAGGAGACGACCGAGATTCATGTTTCGTTTTACCTCCGGCGCCACCATACTCCCACGCCGGCCAGCACGATGGCCAGAGGGAGGGCGAATACGCTGGTATAGAACAGCATGGAGACCTGCCGCGCGTTCATGTTCAGCGGGTTATCGCTGGGTTCTTTCGGACGGATGGAGATCAGGTCTTCATCGGAAGAAAGCCAGTTCAGCATGTTGCCGAACAGGTCGCGATTGCCATTGAAGGCGATGAAACCGTTAGCGGCCCAGCTCGACGAGCCGACCACCACAAAGCGCCCGTTGCCGCCCTCTTTATCGTTCTTGTAGGTTCCGGCGGCGGCCAGCACCAGCGGACCTTTCAGATCGTTCTTGCTCTGGCGGATCTCGGGCGAAGACAGGTTCAGCGTCGCGATGCTGTCTTCGGGAGAGGAGAGCAGTTTGTCGACGGTCGTCTTGTCGCCGTTCTTCACGTCCAGCGAACGGGCGATGGGGAAGCCGGTGGCAACGTCCTTGAGGTCGCGTACGATGGGATGGTCCTCATACTTGGTGACCAGCGGAAACTCGGGGCCGAGTCCGAAGAGCTGGCCCACGCCGCTGAGATCGAGAACCAGGTCCTTCTGCGGCGTCACGCCCCAGGAGGCGAGCACATTCACGAGCGCCTGGTTATCGTCGGTCTCCTGGTTGCCGAATTTCAGCGGTGGATCCAGCAGGAACAGGGCGCGGCCGCCGTTTTCCACATACGCCTTCAGGGCGTCGACTTCCGGCTGAAGCATATCTTTCTTGGGGCCCGGCACGACGACGATGGTGCATTCCTTGGGGATGTCGGCTTTGGGAAGCAGCCGGATGGTCTGGGTTTTGTAATTGCCCTTTTCGGCGATCTCCTTGGCGCGGGAAAAGCCGTCTTTGTCGGTGTTGTCGGCGGAATGCTCTCCCGAGCCGAGGACGAAGCAGACCTGGCGGTCGCCGCCCTTGAGGGCCCGGACCATCGCGCCGGTGACGTCTTCCTCGGTCAGCGATTTGGCTTCTTCCTTCTTATTGCCGACCTGCACGTAAATGGTCGGAAGCGTCTTCACGCCGGCGGCGATCGCCTGAGTACGCTTCTTATCGGCGTCAATGAGCTGCACATCGATCTTCGAGGTATTCAGGGTTTTATAGCGGTCCAGCAGATCGCGGGCCGAAGAAAAGTTCTGAGGCTGTCCCCAGTAAGTAATGGTGACATTTTCCTTGAGGTTCCTGGCGACCTTCGCCGATTGGTCGGAAAGAGTGTACTTCTTATTGGTGGTGGAATCGTAGCTCTTGTCGTAACGATTGGCCAGGAAGTTGACGGTGACCAGAATCGCCAGAACGATCAGGCTGTAGGTGAGGGCCGTGACAAAGGTCGCGGCGCGATGAGGAGTGCGGCCGTTCGCCATGGTTTTATGCCCTCCACCTCATGGATTCCAGGGAGCGGCCTGTCAGAAACAGGCCGAAAGCGATCATCGTGACGTAGAACACAGCGTCCTTGACGTCCAGCACGCCTTTGGAGAAATTTTCGAAGTGATCGTTCACGGAGAGGTATCCGAGCACGCGGGACAGCGTACCGGTATCAAGCGAGGAAGCCCAACTGATCACCCACAGCAGCAGCAGGAGCCCGAAGCCGCCGGCGACCGCAATGATCTGGTTTTTCGTGCACGAAGAGACGAAAGCCGCCAGCGCGAGCATCGCGCCGCCTTGCAGCAGCAGGCCCAAATAGCCGATCAGCAGCGGCTTCCAGGAAGGCTTGCCGTACAGGTACAGCATGGCCACATTCAACAGCGATATAGCCAGCATCGCGGCGTAGAGCGCCACCGCCGCCAGCCACTTGCCGAAAATGATTTCGCTGTCGCGAATCGGCGAAGTCACCAGCAGCTCAATGGTTCCGGTACGCTTCTCCTCGGCGAAAAGCCGCATGGCGATCATCGGCACCATAAACAGGCCGACAACGGCGACGTTGGATAACACGCTGCGGACAACCCACTCATCCACGCTCATAGGAACGGACTGCCCCATCATCGTGGATTGCAGGCTCTGGCGGATGAAGATCGCCACCGCGGCGTAGAAGAAGTATCCCGCGATCAGCGCAAAGAAAAACATCACTCCGTACGCGATCGGGGAACGGAAGTAACTGCTCAGTTCCTTCCGGCAGATGGTGAGTGTGTTCATTTCTGTTCTCCCACCGGCTCGGCGGCCGCCATGGCGGCTTCCGCGGGCGCCGGTTCCAATTCTTTCGGGCTGGCGGTCAGTTGCAGGAAGATCTCTTCCAGGCTCAGGCCGATCGCATGCAGCTCATTTAAATTCCAGCCGGACTCGATCACGGCGCGCGCCAGTTCCGGCCGGATCTGGCGGCCTTGCAGGCTTTCGACGGTAAAGCTCGCGCGGCCGGGTTTGGCTTCCTTCTGCACTACGCGGCTCACGCCGGAGACCTGCTCCAGCTTGCGGCGCACGTTCTGGGTAAAGATATCGAAATCCATGCCACCATCGCGAGGCATCACTTCCACAGCCACCGTTTCCGAGCCGCGCAGGCGGCTGGTGAGATTTTCCACGGTGTCGGTCGCGACCAGCTTGCCTCGCGCGATGATGATCACGCGCTCGCAGGTCTGCTCGACCTCGGGGAGGATGTGGGTGGAAAGAATGATGGTGTGGTTGCCGGCGAGGCTTTTAATAAGGTCACGCGTCTCGATGATCTGGTGCGGATCCAGGCCCGAGGTGGGCTCGTCCAGGATCAGCACGTCGGGATTGTGAATGATGGCCTGGGCCAGGCCGACGCGCTGGCGGTAGCCTTTCGAGAGCTTACCGATCTCTTTATTGCGGACATCGGCGACGGCGCACTGCTCCATGACATCGTCAATGCGTTTGGGGAGACTAGCTTTGGGCACGCCTTTGATCTTGCCCACGAAGTTGAGGTACTCGACCACCTCCATTTCGGGGTAGACCGGCGGGGTTTCCGGCAGATATCCGATGCGGCGTTTGACCTCCATCGGATTTTCGAGGACGTCGTAGCCGGCCACTTGCGCAGTGCCTTCGGTGGGAGGCAGGAAGCAGGTGAGCATACGCATCGTGGTGGTTTTGCCGGCGCCATTGGGACCCAGGAATCCCACGATCTGCCCTTTTTCGACCTGGAAAGAGATGTGATCGACAGCGACATTGCGCGCGTATCGCTTGGTCAGGCCTTCAACATTGATCATAAGAATTACTCAGAACGAGAGAAGAGTCGCTCTCTGGGAGCAGCGAACATTTCATCATAGTGCCGGACAAGGCCCAAGTCAATCGCGTCCGGGCTGGCGCAACTTAGCCAGATCAACCACTTACAGCCGACACGAGGTTGCAATTCCGCCCTGTGCCACTACTCGGAAAGACGTGCGAAGAACGGCTTGGTTACGCCCTATGGCCAAAGCGGGATTACACCGCAGCGGGGGCTTTCTTCTTCGAACTACGCCGTTTTTCGGCCGGCGGCTGCCGGTCGCTCTTCTTAAGGTTCGGCAGGACAATCGATAGCACGAATTTCTTCTCGCCGTGATCGTCGAATTTGATCACGATATATTCTTCAGAACACGATAGAACGCTTCCCAGGCCGAATTTCGGATGTTCGACTTGCGCGCCCTGGGCGTAAGGTGGTTTGGTGGCCATCGATGGGTTTCCTCGGGGGCTGGCTCCTGTAGTTCATTGTAACAAAAGCACTCACCGTTCAGGACGCGGGGCGATCTTGAAGGTGAAGTCGGGGCCGCGCCGTGGAACGCGAGCCCGATCCACGGCAGGGGCTCGAGACGGAGAGAGGTGGAGAGCGGCCCGGCATGCATGGCAGCGAAGCCGGCGCCGTCGCCGCAATAGAACATGGGATTTGGCTCGCCGGGAAAGATCGGATTCGCGGGATGCTCCGCCGCCTGGGCTAAGGGGGAAGATTTTCAACACTGTTGGCTAGAACCATATGGGCATCCCGCTCTCAAGTAACGAAGCCGCCGGGCGGCGCGCCTTACGAATCATGATGCCTCGTCTTGCACTACTCACGATCGCCGCCTGCGCGCTCTACGCACAACCGAAGGGCGGCCCGGCGACACTGACCAGTGACGTGAAGCAGTCCTACAACGGAATCAAGAATCTTCTGTTAGCGGCCGCGGAGGAGATGCCGGAATCGGGATATACTTTTCAGCCCACCCCGGAGGAACGCAGCTTCGGGGGCTGGGTCGCGCACGTGGCCGACGCGCAAGCCGGCTCCTGCAGCGGGATCAATGGAAACCGGGAGAACCTGGGCGCGGCGCAGATGACTTCCAAGGCGGACCTGGTGGCGGCGCTCAAAAAATCGTTCGAGATTTGCGACATGGCCTACGAAGCAACCACGGAGGCCAACGCCAACGAACCAGTCCAAAGCTTTCGCGGGCCGACGCCGCGGCTGGCCGCACTGTACGGGAACATCGCCCACGATCAGGAGTGCTACGGGACGATGGCGGTGTATTTAAGGTTGCAGAAGCTGGTGCCGCCGTCGAGCCAAGGACGGGGAGGCAGAGGGAAGAAAAAATAAGTTATTCCCACTCGATGGTCGCGGGCGGCTTGTTGGTCAGATCGTAGAAGACGCCCGCGACGCCTTCGACCGCGCTCAGTTCGCACGCCATCTCATCGAGGAGATCGGGCGGCATGCGCACGGCGCTCGCGGTCATGCCGTCCACGGAATCGATCGGACGCAGCACCACGGAATCGGGGCGATCAGCATCCCCGAAAGGGATCAAAACCACGGGGAACTGCCAGACTTCGCGATCGAAGCCCGATTCGTGGCTCATGCGGCGCACGATGGCGTCGGCGCGGCGCAGCCGCGTGAGCCGCTCCCGGGTGATGGTGGACGGAATCGCCCGCATCTCGGCGATGCGCCCGGCGGTGCGCACGGCAACGACGACGCGATTCACGCCCTCGCTCTGATTCACCAGCCGCGCGGGCTCCTCGGCGCCGGCGGGAAACTCGTCGATGGCCAGAACGGCGCGATAGGTCCGCGAATCGCCCTGTACGCCCACGGTGCGCACCGGCAGCACCCATCCGAAGTGGGCCTTTTCCGCCGGCCCGCGCGAGCCGCCGCACAGGCAGCGGATCGCGAGGCCGGGTCCGGGGAAGGGGTGCCGCTCCAGAAGTTCGGAGGGCAAGCCCAGCTCCCGGCCAATCGCACGCACCTCGTCTTTATAGAAGGACGCGAGCGGCTCAAGGATGCGGCCCTGCTCGATCAGGCGCTGGATGCCGGCGACGCGATTGTGGTGGGTCTTGATGAGATCGGCTTTAGCGGAACCGCCGGACTCGATAGTATCGGGATAAATGGTGCCCTGGCCGAGCACCCATTGGCCGTTCAGAAACTTTTCGCTTTCGAGGATGCGTTGCTGGACCCGGACGAACTCCTCGCCGATGGCGTGGCGCTTCCGTTCGGGGTCGAGCGCGCCTTCCAGAGCCGCGAGGAAGCGCGCGGAAGCATCTTCGACCTGGAACCCGCGCGCGCCGAGGCGGGCGAAGTTGGAACGGACGAATTCGGTCTCGCCTTCGCGCATCAGGCCGGTATCGACGTAGGTTCCGTGCACGCGATCCGGCCCGAGCGCGCGAAGGCACAAGGTGTAGGCGACGGTGGAATCGACGCCGCCGCTGACGAAGAAGAACACGCTGCGGGCGCGCGCCGCGGCGCGGATCTGCTCCTCGATCTGCTGAATCTGGCCGGTGGGGCTCCAGTCGCGGCGGCAGCCGCAAATGTCGAAGAGAAAATTCGAAAGGACCTGGCGGCCGCCCGGCGTATGCGCGACCTCGGGATGAAACTGGACGGCGTAGAGACGCGCCTCGGGAGATGCGATGGCGGCGATGGCGCAGGTTCCGGTTCGCGCAAGCACCTCGAATCCCTGGGGCGGCTTGGCCACCAGATCGCGATGGCTCATCCAGACCTGCTGGGGCCCGTGGAGGCCGCGGAACAGGGGGCTTTCCCGCAGCAGATCGAGTTGTGCGAAGCCGTACTCGCCGCGCTCGCCTTTTTCGACATGGCCTCCGAGCGCGTGGGCCATGAGCTGTTGACCGTAGCAGATGCCGAGCACGGGCGTGCCGGAATGAAGAAGGCTCGCGTCGATGGACGGACTGCCCGGCTCGTAGACGCTGGAAGGGCCGCCGGAAATGATGACCCCTTTGCGGCCGGCGAGCTCGGAAGCCGGGGTTTCGCTGGGGGCGACCTCGGCATAGACGCCCAGATCGCGCACCTTTCGCGCGATCAGATGGCAGTATTGCCCGCCTGCGTCAAGGACGGTGATTTGTGGGTTCAAATTCCAATGTGCCACACGCAACGGCGGCGTGCGGCCGGAGCATGATTCTAGCGCTGGGCGATGCTCTGAGCGTTCAGCCTCTGCACCAGGAGTTTCTTGGCGTTATCCAGGAGGGCCTTGGCCTTGGCCATGGAATCGACCGCCTTCGCGACTTCCGGATCCTGTTCGATGGCCACCCGCTGGGAATCTTCGTAGCTGAAGGCCGTGATAAACATCTCGCGGCGAAGCTCGTTCCTCAGCCACTCGTGATTGGCGGTGAAATCAGCTTCGCTGAAGTCCGCTTTGTTCTTCAGCAGAAAATCGTGGAACTGGTTAAGAACCAACTCGTCCGGCACCCAGTTTTTGGGAAGATTGATCTCGTTCTTGGGACCGAAGTAGGCTGCCGAGAAGTTGAACATGTTGCGCAGGGCGGTGACCTGGAACTTGTTGAATTTATCCGGCGTGCTGCACACGTAGGGGGGGGTGGAGACGGCGCTGGCGCAGGCGTAGCGCTCATCCGGCGTGATGCCGCCGCCGCCATACACGGTTCGGCCGCTATCGGTCATCTTCACGTCGGCGGTGTTCTTCTGATCGAGGTTGGTATGGGTGTAGTAATCGAGGAACGAAATGTTCGAATAGTCGCGCTGGATTAGGCGACCGCTCGGGGTATAGTAATGCGCCGTGGTCAGCGCGAGACCGGTGTTATCGCTCAGCGGAAAAACGGTCTGCACCAGACCTTTTCCGAAGGTAGGCTCGCCGAGAATCCAGCCGCGGTCATGATCCTGCAAAGCGCCGCTGACGATCTCGGCCGCGGAAGCGGTCAGGCGGTTCACCAGCACGACGATCGGGTAATCCTTGCCGCTGCCGTCGGTGCGGGCCGAATACACTTTATTAGGAGATGCGCGGCCGTGATGGCTCACCACCGCCTCACCCTTCTTTAAGAAGTGCCCGGCCACTTCCACGCCTTCGTTCAGCAGCCCGCCCGGGTTGCCGCGCAGGTCGAGGACCAGCCCCTTGATGTCCTTTTCGCCCAGCCTCTTGAGCTTCTCATCGAGCTCTTTGCCGGTGTTCTCATTGAATCCCGTGATGGTGGCGTAGGCGATGCCGGGCTTGATCCAGAACACGAAGGGAACGCTGGACCGCGGAATCTCGTCGCGGACGATATTAAAGGTCAGCGGCTTCTCCTGGCCCTCGCGCGCGACCACAACCTGCACGTGAGTGCCGCGCGGCCCCTTCAGGTGCTCGGCCACATCGCTCATGCTCATGGAATCGGTCTTCTGATCGTTCACTTCGAGGATCGCGTCACCCGGTCGGAGGCCGGCTTTGAACGCCGGCGATCCGCTGAAGGGGTACTGCACGATGGTGCGGTTGCCGCGCGCACCCACCATCATGCCGATGCCGTAATAATGGCCGCTCTGGTCCTCGCGCAGCTTGCTGTACTCCTTCGGATCGAAAAAGTTCGAGTGCGGGTCCAGGGTGTGCAGCATGCCCGGGATGGCCCCGTCGTAGATGGCCTTGTCGGGTTTCACCGGATCGGCGAAGTTCTGCTCCACAGCATCGTAGACTTTGGTGAAAGCTTTCAGGCTTTGGCTGGCGGCGTCATCGGACGCTCCTGCGGCCCAGACGCGCCCGCCGGAGATGGCGGCGATGATGGAACAAAAGGCTATGAAAACAGGAATCCACAAATACGTGCGGCGACGAGATGGCATCAGGCGTCCTCCAGCCGACTTCAGTATAGCAATGTGAACATGGGGAGGGCAGGGCCTCGCCCGGCCCAATATTTTCCTGCCGGAGCGCCGCTAGCCGACCCGGGCGCGCTTGGCCTGCGCCTGGCCGGATTCCATGCGCGCGGGCTTGCGATCCGTCTCCCCCAGACGCTTGGCCTGGTCGCTGACGCAGACCAGGAACATGGGCTGGCGGGCGTTCTTGATCAGATCGATGATCCGCTCGTGTTTGTCTTCGAGAAAGATCGATTTGCCATCGGTCACCAGGTGAACGTCGGCGGAGGCATTCAGCAGTTCCGAAAGCCGGCGGCCCATTTCGCGTTGCAGGAAGCGCAGCACGCGGCGGATCTTCTGAAGCGAAAACCCCTTGCGGCGCAGCTCCGCGATCACGGTGATCTCGATGACTTCGCCGGGGCCGTAAATGCGGCGATGCCCTTCGTGGCGCGGAGAAACCACTTTGCGCTCATCCCACCACTGCAACTGCCGAAGGCTTACTCCGGCGACTTGCGCGACTTCACTTGAGGAATAGGTCCGCTCGGGTACCTGGGGCTCGGGGCGACTCTTTCGCGATTTAAACATATCACCTGATTTTCGTTTGAATCAGTTTTGGATCGACCCTTCGATTGTACTCGATGGGGGGGTGGTGTCAAGAGCCGGGCGCTGCGGCAGAGAGGACCGCGAAATCCGCGCGGAAACTCCAGGCCGCGCGGACTGCGATCGCTGGTTTAGTCCGGCGCCATCCGCATGTATACTGTGGAAGCCTGGGAGGCGATATGAAGACTCTTCTGATCTACGGGAGCGCCGCCGCGCTGGGCGCCTTGCCCGCCTTCGCTGCATCCTGCGAGTCGCTGGCGTCTCTGGCGTTGCCCGATTCGACCATTACGATGGCCCGCATCGTCGCGGCCGGGCAGTTCGTGCCACCCGGCGCCGCCGAGGGCAAGGCGAAAGGCGCGCTGGTCTATAAAGGACTGCCGGAGTTTTGCCGCGTCGCGGCCACGCTCACTCCCACCCTCGACTCGGACATCAAGATCGAAGTCTGGCTGCCGGTTCAGGGCTGGAACCGCAAGCTGCAATCGGTGGGCAACGGCGGATGGGCCGGCGTCATCAGCTATCCGGCGATGGCCGAAGCGCTGCGCGCGGGATACGCGACCGCCTCGACGGACACGGGGCACACCGGCGGTAGCGGGAAATTCGCGCTGGGCCATCCCGAAAAGCTGATCGACTTCGGCTGGCGATCCGAGCACGAAATGACGGTAAAGGCCAAGGCCATCGCGAAGGCCTTTTACGGCGCGGCGCCGCGGCTTTCCTATTGGAACGGATGCTCGACCGGGGGGCGTCAGGGTCTCAAGGAAGCGCAGAAGTTCCCGGACGATTATGACGGCATCATCGCCGGCGCGCCGGCGAACCGCACGGCGATTTCGCTCTGGATCGCGGATGCGGTGCTGAAAGACCCGGAGAGCTACATCCCGCCCGCCAAATATCCCGTGATTCATCAGGCCGTCCTGGCGGCGTGCGACGCCAAGGACGGATTGAAAGACGGGCTGATCGACGATCCGCGCCAATGCGACTTCGACCCGAAGGTCCTGCTGTGCAAAAACAGCGACGCGGCGGATTGTTTGACCCAGCCGCAGGTGGACGCGGCCCGCAAGATCTATTCGCCGGCCAAAAATCCGCGAACCGGCCAGGAGCTGTTCCCGTCCCTGGCGCCGGGCAGCGAACTGGGGTGGGGAGTTCAGGCGCTCGGGCCGGAGCCGTCGCAGAATATTTACGATCAGTTCCGGTATGTCGTTTATAAGGATCCCAACTGGGATTGGAAGAAGTTTGACTGGGACAAGGGAATCGCGGAATCAGAGAAACCGGAGAACCTGGTGATGAATGCCACCGATCCAAACCTGAAGGCGTTCTTCGGCCACAACGGGAAGCTGCTCCTGTATCACGGCTGGAACGATCCCAACGTGTCCCCCCTGAACACCATCAAGTACTACAAGAGCGTTGTGGATACGATGGGCGGCGAAGCGAAGACGGCGAACCATATCCGGCTGTTCCTGGAACCGGGGATGGGGCACTGCGGCGGCGGCGAGGGTCCGAACGTGTTTGACAAAGTCGCCGCGCTGGAGGCGTGGGTGGAACAGGGCAAAGCGCCAGAGAAGATCATCGCCTCGCACAGCACTGGCGGCAAAGTGGACCGGACGCGCCCACTGTGCCCGTATCCGCAGGTGGCCAAGTATAAGGGCTCGGGCAGCATTGACGACGCCGCGAATTTTTCCTGCGCGATGCCCTAAATCGAGTTCATTTGATTGCGATGCCGGCAATATGGGGCCTCACGACCGGCACCGGCGCGGCAAACGATTCCATCGTGACGGAGGCGAAGCCCGCCTCCTGGATCGCGCGGCCGAGTTCGCGGTCGGGATGACAGCCGTCGCCCATGCGGCGCCAGAGCGGCCGGAGCCAGCCCTGAAGGCGGCGGAGCGTGGTGCCCTGGGGGGCGGCGACGTGTTCAAAAAAGATAAACCGGCCGCCGGGCTTGAGGACGCGGCGCACTTCGCCCAGCACCCGGGCGGGGTCGGTGACGCTGCACAGAACCAGCGAGCTGATCACGGCGTCGATCGCGCCGCTGGCGGCGGGCAAGGCCTCCGCGGTCCCCGGGCGGACATCGGCAGGCATGCCGAGCGCCGCGGCTTCGCGCATCAAATAGCGGCGCATAAAGCGATTCGGCTCCACGCCGATCCAGGTGACGGGCTGGCCCTTCAAGTACCGCAAATTCGCGCCCGTGCCCGGCCCGATTTCAAGCACCGCGCCCGAGAGATCGCGCAAGAAGCGCGTCTTGTAGGGCTGCATGTATTGCTCGGCGTGCTTGCTGAACCGGGCAAAGCCCCAGGCGAACAGGCGCTGCCGGAAGGGACCCGCGCCGCCCAGAATCGGCCTCCCGCCGGCGCTCATCAGTCGCGGTCGAGGATTTTAGCGCCGATGGCTCCGCCGAAAGCCGGAAGCGCCGTCAACAGCAAGAACGCGCCGAGCAGGCCGAAAACAATTCCCGAGGGCGTGCGCAAGGCGTCCACCACCTGATTGACGTCTACGCCGGAACCCTGCGCCTCCTTCAGTTGCTCGCGCATTTTGTCCAGCGCCGACGGGTCCGAAACGACTCCCACGGTGAACAGCACGATCACGATCGCGAACACGAACAATCCGCAGATCCAGCCCAGATGCGCGCCGTGGAGCATCGAGAGCCGCTGGCCGGTGCGCCGCCGGTACAGCAGCACGCACAGGAAGCCGGCCACGATAAGCCAGATCAGGAACATCGCGGGCACCATCTGCCCCAGCAGGCCGGACATGATCAGCGACAGCAACCCGAACAGAAGGGCGATGCGCACGGCGATGCGGTTATGGAAGCCGATCGGCGGGAACTGCGGCGGGACGGCCGGCAGCGGCGGAGGCGGAGGAGCAACGGGCTCCCCGGCCAGCAAGGGCTCATCGCGCTGCGGCTTGCCGCACTTGTGGCAGAAACGGGCGTCTTCGGGAAGCTTCGCCCCGCACGTACAGAACTCGCGCACGATTTCAGTGTGCCACGATATTCTATGACGTGCTGACATTGTTGGTGATCGCGGACCCCGCCGCACCCTTTCTCAACCAGTTATCCCGCTTGCCTGGAGACGTTCGCGTGGTGGTGAGCAATTCGCTCCCGGAATTGAAGCAACACGCCCCGGAAGCCGGCGCCATTCTGTACGCTTATCACGATGGCGATTTGCTGACGGGCATTCTTCCGCTGGCGAAACAGGCGCGCTGGATTCATTCGCTGTGGACCGGTGTGGAGGGGATCGTGGGCCCGGAGATGCAGGCTCACCCCGCGACGCTGACCAACGGGCGGGGTGTGTTCCGCTGGCCCCTGGCGGACTGGGTGATCGCCGCCATGCTGTTCTTCGCGTTCGACCTGCGCCGCGTGATCCGGCAGCAGGAACAGGGCGTCTGGAAAGTGGTGAACGGCGCCACGCTGGGCGGCCGGATGCTTGGCATTGCGGGCTACGGCGCGATCGGCAGCGCGGCCGCGGCCCGGGCGCGGGCTTTCGGCATGAAAATCGGCGCGCTGCGCCGGAGAGGCGATTTGTTCCGGGGCGATCCTCTGGTGGACCGAAACTACGCGCCGGCGGAGCTTAAGGATCTGCTGGCGGCCAGCGATTACGTGCTGGTGGCGATGCCACTGACCAATGAGACGCGTGGCATGATCGGCGCAGGGGAGATCGCCGCTATGAAGCCCAGCGCGGTGATCATCAATGTAGGCCGGGGCGCGGTGATCGACGAGGCCGCCCTGGCGGGGGCCCTTGAATCGAAGAAAATCCGGGGCGCGGCGCTGGATGTGTTCGAGGTCGAGCCGCTGCCAGCGGGCCATCCTTTCTGGAAAATGGACAACGTGCTGCTCTCTCCCCATACGGCGGATCGCGTGGAAGGATTCATGGATCCCGCCTTCGATTGCTTTTTGGATAATTTGGATCGCCTGCGGCAAGGGCAGCCCTTGTGCAACGTGGTGGACAAGCATGCCGGCTACTAATACGACGTCCACCGAAGCCGTGACCGCGGAAGATATTCGGCAAGCCTCGGCGCGAATACGCCCGATCGCCAGGCGCACTCCGGTGATGACCTCGCGCGGTTTCGACCGCGAAGCGGGGCTGCAGGCGTTCTTCAAATGCGAAAACTTTCAGACCGGCGGCGCGTTCAAAATTCGCGGGGCCGCCAACTTCCTGGCGAGGCTGGACCGCGGGCAACTGGCGCGCGGCGTGGTTGCGTATTCTTCGGGCAATCATGCGCAAGCCGTGGCGATCGCCGCGCGAGCCGCCGGCGCGCCCGCAACTCTGGTGATGCCGTTGGACGCGCCGCGATCGAAGGTGGAAGCTACCCGGGCCCAGGGTGCGAAGATCGTCACCTACGATCGCTTCCAGGAAGACCGGGCCGTGATCGGCCAGCGGATCGCCGCCGAAACCGAAGCGGCACTGGTCCCGCCCTTCGATCATCCCTGGATCATCGCGGGCCAGGGCACCACGGCGTTGGAACTCCTCGAAGAAATTCCGGATCTGGACGCGATTGTCGTGCCGATCGGCGGCGGCGGGCTGATCTCGGGCTGCTCGATTGCCGCGAAGGCCATGAAGGCCGGCATCCGGGTGATCGGCGTGGAGCCGGCTGACGGCAACGACACCTTTTTGTCGCTCGCTGCGGGCCGGCGGGTCGAGATTCCGCCGCCCGCTTCCATCGCCGATGGGCTGCGCAGCCCGTCGCCCGGCGAACTGACATTTCCGATCATCCAGCAGAACGTGGAGCGAGTGGCGCTGGTGAGCGATGACGCAATTCTGGCCGCGATGAAGTTTCTGCTGGCGCGGCTGAAAATCCTGGTGGAGCCCAGCGGCGCGGTCACCGCGGCTGCCGCGCTCAGCGGCCAACTGGCCGGCATCGGGCGCGCCGGCCTGGTTCTGTCCGGAGGCAATGTGGATTTGGATTTTCTGGTGCGGCTGGCATGAATCTTCTTCCTTTTCTCGCGTTGCTGCTGGCGGCGCCGTTCTGGGAAGCCAAGGCTCCGGCGGAGTGGTCCGATCTGGAACTCCAGGCGCTGCTGACGGAGTCGCCGTGGGCGCAACTGGTCAGCGGTCCGGGCACGGCTTCGCCCGCGCCGCCTGTCCAGGTGTACCTGGCGACCGCGGCGCCGATGGAACTCGCCTTGGAGGAGAGCGCCCGCCGCGCCCGGTTGCATCGCAAGCCCGGCCAGGCCGAACCGCCGGGCGCTTCGGAGGAGGAATATCGCGCGTGGCTCCAGGAGAACCGCGCCCAGCAGATCGTACTGGCTGTGGGCATCGGGGATAAGCCCGCATTTTCGGATGAGCGCGAAGTGAAACGCATGGAGCAGGAGTGCGTCATGCGCGTGGGCCGGCGGAAATTCAAGCTGACAGGACATTTTCCACCCTCGGCCGGGGATCCGGTGCTGCGGCTGGCGTTCCCGCGCGAAGTGCAGCCGGAAGATAAAACCGTTTCCTTTGATTTGTATTTGCCCGGATTAACGGCTCCCTACCGGCTGGTGGAGTTCCGCGTCAAGGACATGCTGGTTCACGGCAGGTTGGAGATGTAACTGCGCAGGCAAGCTGCGGAGAGACGCCGCGGAAGTTGACATTCCGCCCGGG
>Ga0070739_10005441_pt1 | contig 14520 bp, 10 predicted proteins | sample Coa_R1_7_FD_66445 | JGI IMG/M metagenome (GOLD analysis project Ga0070739, IMG submission 66445) | Surface soil microbial communities from Centralia Pennsylvania, which are recovering from an underground coalmine fire - Coalmine... | ecosystem: Environmental > Terrestrial > Soil > Unclassified ... | reverse complement strand
GTATCTGCCCGAGGTCTTCCAGGACGCTAGCCCAGTTGGTATAGACCTCAGCAATATCAGAGTACGCTTGAGTTGTGTGTAGTGCAGCGAGTGCTTTCTCAAAAGACTGTGATGCAACTTCCAATAAATCAATGCGCTGTATGCCTTCTGCCTGTCGTGCCCGTGCGGACATCACCTTTCCCACGATCTGGTAAGTGCTACCACAGCTATGCAAGTCTTCCGCGCTCTCTAGAAGCGCGAGTGCTCGTTGGCAACACTGCATGGCCTCATCCAGTTGTCCGTGAGCCATATGGATGTTAGCCAAATCGGTCCAGTTGGAGATTACCAATGTCGCTTCCTGGCAAGCAACGGCAAGGGTCAGTGACTGGGTAAAATAGTTGACAGCCTCGTTATAATTGCCTAACAGGTGGGAAACATGACCCAACAGGGAATGCATACGAGCTTCCATCTGCCGATCCTCCCTGATCTGATAGCAGCTTAATGCTTCCTGACCTGTTGTGTAAGCTTTTCCATACTCCTTATTCTGTCGATAGGCATCACAGAGCCTATACAAAATATCAGGCCTATCTTCCTCTCGTCCATAATACCGAGTCAGGCGCAATGCCTCTTCATAATGCCCCACACATGCAGAAGTCAAACCTCGAGAACAACAGGTTAAGGCCAGGTAATAGCGAACTTTGATACGCACGCCTGGAAGATGGACGCGGCGGTCATGCAACGTTTTGAGACAAAGCGTGAGGTGCCGAGAGGCATCTTCAAAATGAGTAAGGTAGAGAGCAACTCGACCAAGATACAGCAAATAGAGGGCAAGGCGCTCACGGTCTACCAGCGCTTCTTGCTCGCCATCACTGTCTTGTGCAGCCTCCAATAATGGCGAGAGCACACAAAAGGCTTCTTCCCACTGCTTGCGTTGAATATAACACCACCCCAAGAGATAGGCCACATCGTTGTGCAGCTTTTCATTCTCTGGGTGGATAGTCGCCAGCATTGAGAGCGCTGTTTCAGTTCGCCCTTCTTCTAAAAACAAACGAGTACGATAGAGCACCAACTGGGTATCGGTGTTTTGGATCACAGACACATTCCCTCCATATGCGGTAAAAATATGTGCAATTATAGCATATCTATGGCAAGGGGGCAGCTTTATTAGGTAATAAGGAAATTAGGAAAGATGAAATCGCTCTGTAAAATACAACGGGATATCTTGCTTCCCTACCACCGCGCCCACAAAGTGGTAGGGAGATTCCCGTCATAGACAGTATAGCGCAATTGATTGGTTTACACAAGAACCAGGAAGGAAGGTAGGAGTAGGACTGTTTATACGCGCTGAGTCCTGATGTTATGGCAAGCACTCAGGCCCCTTATAAACAGTCCAGCCTGCTAACTCTCTCGCTAGCACTATGGACCTTTGTGGTAGACTGAGATAAATATGTGCATAAAAGCCTTTTTATGTATATATATATTACACGAAGAGAGGAATAGACGTATTGTGAACGACGAACCTGAAATTAGCCATAGGAGAACAACGGTGCAGGGAAATCATCGCACTGGAGACCAATTTGCAGGACGCCGTGTTGTCACCATTGGGGGAGGTACTGGAACGTTTTCCGTCCTTTCACATCTCAAGAAGTATCCATTGAAGATCAGCGCAGTGGTGACTATGTCCGATAGCGGCGGCAGTTCCCGCCGACTGATGGACGAGTTTCGCCGCCAGCTGCCGTTGGGGGACTTACGCATGTCGCTGGTAGCGCTCGCTCGCAATGGAGCGCTATGGCGCGAAGTGTTCATGCACCGTTTTGAACGAGCCGACGATTCCACTGAGGATGCAATTGCCAATGGGGTCAGCGGACATAGCCTGGGAAACCTCATTCTCAAAGGACTACAGGACATTAACAGCGGTGATCTTCTGCTCGCTATCGCAGACGCCGAGGAACTCCTCAATACCGCCGGACATGTACTTCCTGTCACACTGGCACAAACGATGATCTGTGCTGATCTGGAGGACGGGACCACGATCTGCGGCGAGACGGATATCGACACACGTGGGAAAAAACATCCAGGCGAACTTTCACCTATTCAACGCCTTCGCTTGCAACCGGAGGATGCACCAGCCTGTGCGCAAGCGGTGCGTGCCATCCGTCGAGCAGATACGATCATCATCGGTCCCGGTGATTTGTATACGAGCTTGATCCCGAATCTGCTTGTCAAAGACATTGCACGTGCTGTCCGCGAGTCGGAGGCCGAAAAAATTTATGTCTGCAATCTGATGACCAAGCATGGAGAGACCGACGGCTACAAGGCATCGGACTTCGTTAATGCGATCCACCACTACCTCGGTACCCGCGTAGACCGCGTGATCGTCAACGACGGTCCATTCCCACCAGAAGTCTTGAAAACGTATGCTCAGGAACGGAGCGAACCGGTAGTGGCAGATCGCTCGCGCCTGGTTCGCCTCGTCCCCAGCGTGGTCACTGAACATGTGAATCTGGAAGATAGTCCTTTTGCACGTCACGACCCCGAACGCCTGGTTCAGGCTATTTTTCAGCGCGTGACACTCTAAAGCCACTTTCGAGCTTTCTAGACGCTTATGAATGTTGACAACCGCATACGGTTGTCAACATTCATAAGCGTCTAATAGTGCAGCCCCTTCGTCACAATGGCCTCAAACTCTTCTCGCGGGAAGGCTCGCATCGTCTGAGTACGCATATTCCCCTGAGCAATCGTGTTCAGAATGAGACGGACAGCAATCTGATCATCAGGTGCCTCAGTGATCACAATATAATCATACTGACCCAGAACCACATAGAACCCCACTAATTTTCCTCCGGCTTCCCGTAATGCATCCTCAAAAGCTTGTAGCCGTTCAGGAGCGTTTTTTGCTTCCTTCTGCTTTTCGAGGCTGACTAGACTAATGTAGGTCGGCATAGGTTTTCTTTCCTCCCACTATAGCTAACTACGGCTAGAATGATGCGGTAGAGGCTTCCACTGTCATTGTACACGCTTTATAGACTAGAGTACAAGTCAACAGTTCGCCGCTAACCAGCGTTCGTTCTCACTCACTTGATGAGCAATCGTTTGAATTTCCTGCTGATTGAGCACCCCACGCTCCGTGATGATCTTGCTGACAAGCTTGTAGGGTGTATGATCAAAGTAGAAATTGCGTACTGTGACTGCGGCTATGGGTGATGGGAGCACTTCTTCTGGTTCTTTTTCCTCCAGTAACTTCACGTTCTGGCTCCAATGCATACGCCCTGCGTCAGACCAACGGCGCGGTGAAATTTTCAACGTCTCGCACAATATATACATTGGTATCTGCTGTCCCCAGGCGGCCCAGGCAAGTAGTGCTGTACCAGCCTTGTTGATCACGTCCCCAGCCGCCAGCACACTATCAGCGCCGACCACCACTGCATTACAGAGCGGCAAGAAAATAGCCGCCTCGGCATCCGTGATCAACGTGACTGCCATGCCTTGCTTGCTCAACTCCTGTGCCAGGGTGCGCCCTTCGTAGCGCGGACGCCCCTCAAGTACAATCACACGTTCAATCTGCTTACGACAGGCTACCAACACATCAAGGACGGTACCAGAAAGGCTACAAGTGAGTATAGTTCCAAGCACAAACGGCTGCGCATACGATGCAATAACCTCTGTCGCAGTATCATACTCTTGCAAGAGCTGCTCTGCCGCCTGCGCCACCGCCTTTGGCCCTCCCTGCACATGGAGCACTCGCCCAACAGCGCTAGCGAGAGCCCCCATAGATGGGCGAGCACTTGCAAGTTCTTGCCCAGCAGCACACAATTGCTGTTCAGTAGACGATGCTTCGGCCAGATCCCGTAAAATCGAGACGGTTTCCCGCACAAGCCAGCGCGACCCATGCTCACGGTCATTTCGCACCTGCGCAATACGCTCTTTTAGGTTTTCCATAGCAGCTTCCCTTCCATGATAACGACGATTATTATCTCTCTGTCTATAAGTATAATCAACTATATAAAACTGGCGAGCCGACAGGGGCAGCATTCATCACGCCCACATTCAAGATGAATCCACGTTGAGGGAATCCTGAACGCGGACGTGATGAATGCTGCCCCTACCCGCTGGTTTGAAACTTGACACTCACTCAACCAGCCAATTGGCTCTTGCACCCCCCTGGCGGATTGATTATACTGAAAGAATATGAGCCAATCAGGAGGGAACCATGCGACATAATCCAGCCAATGAGCAACCATTACCAATTTTTACCGCACCAGCTCGCTCATTCATCCATCTTGAGCGAACAAACAGCGTTCCCTTATATCGACAAATTTGTGACGGACTGCGTGAAGCTATTCTTTCCGGCGAATTGGCAGAGGGGACACGCCTTCCTACGGAGCGTGCGCTTGCCCAGGAGTTGGGGCTGAACCGCACGACCGTGATGAACGCCTACAATGAGCTTGCCAGCGAGGGGTTAGTCGAACGCCATGTCGGACGCGGCACACTGGTGCGCCGCAGCTACTTCGATCTTGAAGACGAGCAATTTGATACGCCCGTTCCTTCCTGGCTCATTGGCCTTTCAACAGGGGAGGAGGCCATGCTCGGCCCTGACGCCCATGTCTTGAGCGAGATTGCCTCAATGCGCGAACAGAAAGATATCATCTCTTTTGCCGCAGGATCACCAGCCCCCGATCTTCTGCCAGCAGAGCTACTCTCTCGCATTTTCACAGAAAACTTGCTTGCCGACCGGCAGCACGCGCTTGGCTATTGTCCGGTCGAGGGTCTACAGAGTCTACGGCGGGGCATAGCTGCACGCATGCGCCAACGAGGAGTCGCCGTCGATTTCCTACAAACGCTGATTCTCTCCGGTTCGACACAAGGCCTTGGCCTGCTTGGGCGCTTCCTGCTCAGGCCTGGAGACGAGGTTGTCGTGGAGGTTCCTTCGTACCTGGGAGCCATCCAGACGTTTCGGGCATTGGGAGCGCGAGTGATTGGGGTTCCTCTCGATAGCGAAGGCATACGTGTCGATATCCTGGAATCGATTCTCGCCCGTCGTCGGCCCCGCTTCATCTACACGCTACCTACCTTCCAGAACCCAACGGGCGTAGTGATGTCAGCAGAACGCCGTCGCCGCCTCTTGTTGCTTGCCAGGCGCTATCAGCTCCCCATCCTGGAAGACGATTCTTACGGAGAGATCTACTTTGAAGGAAAGGAACCCCAACCGCTCAAGGCCATGGATACTCACGAAAACGTGCTCTATTTGAGCACCTACTCGAAAATCCTGGCCCCCGGTCTGCGCGTAGCCTGGCTCGTTGCCCCTGCGGAATTCATCTCTCGCCTCTCCTTGCACAAGCAGGTATTCGACCTCAACACCAACGCGCTCGGACAATGGGCCGTTTCAGAGATACTCCGGCGCAACCTGCTCGACGACCACCTCATGCTCATGCGCCAGCAATATCGGCACAAACGGGACATCATGCTCTCGGCCATACGTACCCACTGGCCTGCTAGCGTGCGTGTCAGCCATCCATCTGGTGGCTTCCACCTCTGGTGTCGTCTGCCAGCCGAGATGCGTGCGCGTACATTGCTACGCGAGGCAGCTCACGAACGAGTCGCCTTCGTCATCGGCGAACCATTCCACATCGATGGAGGTGGCCAACATCACATCCGCCTGAGCTTCGCCTCCCCCGAAACAGCCGACATCGAAGAAGGCATCCAGCGCATCGGCACAGCCATTAAACGCATCCTGGCCCGACAACTTTCACGTGTGGAACGCGACAACACCTATATCGAGCGGCTACCAATGGTGTAATTACTTGCATTACAGTGAACAGTCTGGCTGTTGCTGGTAGCCCTTAGCACTACCAGCAACAGCCAGACTGTTTACCATCCTATGTGTTAACAAGGCAAACGCGCAGATGTATCGACACCTGTAGGATAGAGTCCGATAGCAACGATGACAAGTTGTCCTTGCTCTACGAGCCACTGGAAGTGCCAATAGAACGTCTCTACGGCCTTACCTCCATAAGGCATGTATTCCAGGATAGCTCCTGTCTCCCAGGTTACTCCATCCTTCTGGAGAGTAGGTGAACTCACCTGAACGACACGCCAACATCCTGGTAAGAGAGTGTAGTTCCTATCATGTTCAAAAGCACTGAAGGATATCTGCTGCATCTGTTGGGGACTGAGCATGGAGTACGCAAGATGGTGAGCCTCGGGATCATTTTGCAGAATAAGGCCAATATAATGATCCGTCTTGCTACTCACTACAGCAGGCGTAACAGGTGTGGGAGTTGGCATGGGTGAAGGACTTGGTGTGGGCGACGGGATAGCAGTAGGATCTGGTGAGGGAGTGGGACTTGGAGTAGGAGCGGGAGCGATGACACCTACCTGTGTGGGCGTTGCAGCCGGAGGTGGAAACTGACTACGGAGGTACTGAACGATACACGGGAGGCTCAAACTACATAGAGACACACACAGAAAAAAAACTACAACCCAATCCACCACTTGCCATCTTCTACGTTTACCTATCCGGGACCGATAGAGCTGACTTGGAGCTGCCTGAGAGGCAATCTCAAAGGAAGGCCCGTTGCGCCCTTGTGTCATGGTGACACCTGCTTTCTGAATGCTGTTGGCATCATCGACAACGCAATAGGAAATGCGCGATGTACCCGTACGATATGGATACACACTACGGTTCTCGGAACCGTAGCTCTTTCATTCCATGTGCTAAACTCCTAGCCTTGTTCTTACAAGATAAGTAACCACTATATGAAACACATCACCTACGAACAGCGCCGCAAGCGTGATGCTATTTTCTTCCGCGCATGAGAACAGGATACCTGGAGTCTTTGTCTGGCAACATTCTCCTCAGGCCAATATATCGACGTGATATCTACTCCATACTTGCTGAAAACTTCGAAAAGCTCTACAGCATCATCAAGCTTATCGCGTAGATAGCAGATGAAGGCAACCTTTTGTACAGGTGAGAGTTCTAAGACAAGACGAACAACTTCATCGAGACACTCTATAAAAGCCATCCTCTGCTCAACCTCACACTCAGGATCGCCCAATCCTTCTCCCACAAAAATGAGAGCCGAACCTTGAATTGGTTCACCTTCGTCATTGAAGGTCAGCTTTAGCAAAGGTTTATGTGTACGCAGGAACGAGACGAAGAGACTGTGGACAATAAACCAGAGGTATGCCTTAGGATAGCCAATGGTTGTTGTCTGCGCCACGCGCCAGTACTTGAACATTGCTTCCTGAAGCAAGTCTTCTGTATCCATGTATGACGGTAGTGAGTGGCTCACAGTATTCACATACGTAACAATATATGGCTTGACGCACTCCAACTCTTTATTCCCTATAGGAATCTTTAGTGTTTGCATAAGCACCTCCTGCTAATGTTATCCTTGATATAGTTACGTAACTGTTACTATCAACAATATCATATAACCATATAAAAGTCAATCATCTTCATTTATTTTCTATACAAAATAAGAGATTATTTTTCACATATTTTTCACGACTAATGTAGAACCTATTTTCAAATAAATAGTAATGTTCTATAATTTTTATGTTCATTGTCGCCCCTTCTTCAAGTAAGACGGAGAGAACAGAAAAATATTAGAAAAAAATCACTAACATAACAATGACAGACAAGAAAAGAAAAAATGTGGAAGTAGGCGCAGAGGAAAGATTTCTCCTTGACGAGATCCTATACCAAGTACTATACTACAGGCGAAGAATATACACGCTAAAAAAGTTGTTATTATTCCTTACCTCACCTAGGAGGGAATAATCGTGGTTCATGCATACTCATATGATGATCTCACACCCTGGCACCCCAAGCGGATCCAGGTACCTCCACGCTGGATGGCGTTTGTGCAGAAAGAGAAAGAGCAAACTCCTATCTATGTGCTGGACGTCAAGTACAATGCTCAGTATGTAGGTGAACTATTGCATGCTTGGGGGCTACCGTGGCATGTAGTAGTAGCAGGCTTGCTCTTAGGGTGCAATGAAGAGCAAATACGAGATGCTAACCTTGATGATGTCGAGCTAGTTCTCAGCCATATTAGCGCTGCGAATCTTTATGCTCGTTACATAGAAGATGAAAATTTACCCCATCTGCTAACTCCCCCTCATCAAGATATGGGAGCACTCCTCATAGCTGTTGCGATCTATTACCAGGCACTCCGAGAAATCCAGAAGCAGAGCAATGATCAGCCTTACACAGGAGAGACATTATTACATATTGAAAGCGTTGGGACCACACTACGTAACATTGCCGCCCGTCATAGCATGTGGTATTTTAGACGTGAAATTGAGGACCTCATTGAACAACTCAACAATCCACGGAGATTCGCTGCTGCACAGCAAGAGCATAAGGGTATTCTTGAAAGAGACGCCTCTAAGCTGGAAGATATACGCCAGGTCATGATGACCTACTATCAAGAAGCCACACACCAACCTATCATGGTTGTTTGTACTCCCTGCGGCGTGATGGGTATGAGGCGTCGTCGCCAAGATGCCCATACGACAGTAACATCGCATAAAACGCAACTGACAGGCTTTGATCTAGTAACTTTTGATATTCTCGTTCCTCTGGTGCGGCACTGCTACGAGGCCTTTGGGATACTTAGCCAACTTGGAACCGTTCAGGATCGTGTAACTGAGCTCATTGCAAACCCTAAACCGAATGGATGTAGTCATATTGCCTTCGGACTCGTGCTCAAGCCGAACGGAGCATACACTAGACAGCTGCAATGGCTCAAGACAGATAATCATATCTGCCAAATACAGATCAGCACACATCTCATGCATGCACTCATCTGGTATGGATGTATTCATCCAGATTATTACGCGTTGTGTATGCAGATCCCCTCTCAGGAAGAAATCCATCCACTCCCATCGGAACAATTCTGGAATAGTGAAGAAGGAAATACATTTTTTGCCTTGAAAGAAGGGCTAGCTGCCATGCATGTACAACCAGAAACTGCAACTCCCATCGTTGTCTACGACAAACATCGCAACCCTGTTCCACTGCCTAAAGGTGCAACAGCCCTCGATTTCGCCTTTGCGCTTTCTCCAAAGCTTGGAGAGCATGCTGTAGAAACCTTCATCAATAATCGGAAAGCTCCCCTTTATCGCATCGTTGATGCCGGCGACATTGTAGAAATTCGGACATCGGACGAGATTCAAACACAGGAGTACTGGCTGGAGGATAATTATGTCACTACTTCCGAGGCACGCCGTCTCATTAAGGAGTCCATCAGCCAGCGATTTCTCGATCGTAGAGGATATCACCTGCTACTGCAAGAGTTGGAACACCGCCATTATCCTCTCAAGACAGAGAAGCTTGAAGAGGAGCTCTATCTTATGCTTAAACAACACGGTCTTGGAACACCAAAGGCGTACCTGGAACGTCTTGACAAAATGGCGGAGCCACCGTATACACCGGACTGGGCAGCGGAAGCGATTATACAGCAAATTATAGAGCGAAACGAGCAATCGTCAACTAGCAATAGCGGTTCTATCTGGTTTCCTATTCTAGATGCTCCGCTCACGGTAACGAAAAAAGTTCGTCTGCAGCAGCGTCTTTGTGGCTTCTGTAAACCGACGTATCCACATACTATGAAGATTATGGGACTGCTACGAGAGCGCACTAATGAATTAGTAGTTCACAAAGCAAGCTGTCCACATCTCAACACAATCAGACAGGGATCAACATTGCAACCTATGAGTTGGCAACCCCGCCATCCGACACTGCACATTGCATTCGTTCTCACAGCTCGAGACCGCAAGGGCTTGATTTTCGAACTGACAAAAGAATTGCGGCGGTACCAATGCGAACTCGTCTCGATGAACGCCGAGGTTTCTAAAGATGGGGAGGCTCGCATTCGCTTTACACTGGAAATGTACACTGACGCAGAGTTACGGAATATCTGGCAAGAACTTCACGAAATCGCTGATGTATCTAATGTGCATATCGATGCAACTAATATGCCAGCTAGCATGAGTATCCTTCTGCAAACGTTGCTAGCGGATTCACCACTTCAACCTCACATACCAAACCATGCACTTACCTGGGCAGAAACTTTGTCAGGGCTACCACCACGTAATCTCATACTCAAGAATTTGTTCGATATTTCTCGTCCAGCTGAATCAAAGATGTTCTTCGGACGTTCAGAAGAAACAAAAATGATGCAACGGGAACTCTGCGAAGAACAACGAGGAAAAGGACTTATCCTTTATGGGCCATTGAGATCCGGGAAGTCATCTATCTGTAAAAACTTTCTCGAAAATCACGTCCATCCTCCCTTCTGGAGCACACTGTTCTCTCTACAAAATGTCATACGGCAACCAGCAGAAAACGTCTTCAGGGAATTGTCAGACAAAGTAAGCGAAACGTTCAGTGAGCAACTCCAACGTTCTGCTCCTAATTGGCACTTTTATAGTGAGAGCGATCCACAAGCACGCTTTCGTCACATTCTCCAGGATACTATCGATCAAGTTCCCGGTACTCGCTTAGTTCTCGCTCTTGACGAATTTGGAAGTGTTCTGCACTCCTATGAACATCATGTGCTCGATCATCGCTTTTTCACATATTGGAAAGAGCTAATGAGCGAGTTCTCTCAACTTAGCCTTATTTTTGCCATGCCTACCAGTTCACATAAACTATTAAGCAAGGAATTCGCCCACTCATTCAGCTTTGCTGAATCACTGCCTGTCGTATTTTTGGATCCAGAAAGTGCTGGACGACTCTTAACCTTACCTCTACGTGAGCAGCATATCGCTGTTCAACCTTCTACTGTAGCCCTTGCGGTAAAGCTTACCGGCGGCAATCCATATTATATGACCTTGATCGGGCAGTTACTTACAAATCAGCTCAATCGTGAGAAAGAAAAACAAGTCGTGACTGACGAAGACCTGCGCTTGATAGTGAACCTGCTTATAGGAGAAAACTCACACCAGCATTTCAGCTTTTTGAGCAACGAACTACAGAGCCATGATGAGTTTCATGTCCTGGAAGCTATCGTCAACCTGACAAACGATACCAACCCAAAAGTACAACTGAAAAAGATCGCTGCTCGGCTAAGTTTACCTGCCTATACTCTCAGAGGGCACTTGGACCGCCTACGCATTGGACTCATCCTAGAGGAGAATGGGCCGACATCAAATCCATATTACTCATTTAGAATTGAGCTGATACGACGCTGGTTAGCACGCAACCATTGGTTCTTTTCATTAGTAGCATAAGAGCAGGAGTACCTGTATGCTGAACACACATTATACATCCTCGTGGCAAGCACTCCCTAATCCTTTCCTTGCTATAGATAGAGAGATGCTCATTGGCCATATCTCAGGTAGAAGCTCTGATATCACAGAGATCATTATAGGTGGGCAAAGTGCAATTATCCTTACTGGTGCCTTACATATTGGCAAGTCGGAGCTTGTGAATTACTTGAAGCGCACTCCTGATGAGTGGTCGTGGCGTGACGAATTACCTTTTTTGAAAGAACAACTGAATTTGGATGCAATTCGTTTTGTACAAGTTGATCTCACACCCTTAGAAGAGGAAAGAGAAGAACTGCAAGTTACTTTCATAAAACAGTGTGCATTCGCACTCCAATCGGCATATCACCTACAAGAATCATCATTCCCCCCCACTATCAAGGGAATACGCGACCTCTTGCGCTCTCTTAAAGAGGGGGCATCCGATGCACGCTGCTTCGTCATTCTCGATAATATTGAGCGCTTAGGAAGCCAGGGGCTATCCTCTTCCCTCCAACAAAGCAGAGAGCAAACACCACAAGACCAAGGATTGGCACTCCTAGAACAATGCAATGCTATCCATATTCTTGTTGACCTCCTCGATGAGTTCAGGCATTTTGGGGTTATTCTTTCTATTGAAAGTCTGCCACGCCCTAGCATCAAAGATCAGTATATTCATCTCTCTAAGTATATATCAAAGGTCTTTGCTCGATTCAGAACGATGACTTTACAGATATTTACATGGAAGGATGCCACTAAGTTCTTATCACAGGCTCCTGAGAACTTCGGCAGTACATGGGCAGCCAGATTCAAGGCATTAGGAGGATATAGCATCTTTTCTGAACAGGAGCAGGCATGGTTGCTTGAGCAAGCGGGAACGCATCCCTACCTTCTGCAACAGTCGCGTCTCCATGCGTTTCACTTAAAACAATTGTACGCCAGTGCCTATGGAACATGGTCAGACTTCCAGGAAAGGAGCAAGAGGCAACTCGTTGAGAAAATTAATGAAAGTGTAAGTACGTTTCTCGATCACGTCTGGAAACGCCTCGACGAAGCAGTGAGCAGAAGCAGTCAAGAGACACAGGAGGAGTTTTACCGCTTTCTCCTTGCCCGTGATGTTCATGCTAACAAGGCCATAGACACTACTACATGGAATCAGCTGAGTTCAGAACTGCGTTATATACTTTATAATGAGGGAATACTCCGTAGTGACTATGATCCATCCGAGTCTATCCGTTATCCAGGAGCTATCCTCCTCGACTACCTTATACATAAAGCGCAAACCAGTCAGCCACGCCCCGCCACTATAACTCTGTCATCTGTCCCTACAGTGCAGCCTGAAGGACATTGGCTAAGAATTAGTTGCTCAGATAAACTGCACGAACGCCTTCCACTTTCTGAACAAGAATACCTTCTTTTCGAAACACTCCTACAGCATCCACAATCATGCACAGTACAAGTATTGATGGAAAGAGTATGGGGAAAAGAGATCAAACGAGAGACTTTTACACAAGGAATACATCGTCTTCGCCAAAAGCTCAAGAAATATTGCGGAGAAACAGAGATTATCGAAAACATTTATGGTGGGAAATACTCGCTCAACCATCCAGCATGGTTTCAACTGGAGTAGCTAGTGCTCTTCTCTCGCAAGAGACTGCCTTAAACAGTACCTTCCTGTTTACAGGATGCAAAACTGGCTTGCAGTTTTTTCGCGTGAGCCATAGCTACATCAAGGTACTTCTTCGCTCTACCAGCGTTCTTCTCATAAAGAACAGATATACAAGCACACACTATTGCTTTCTCCGTGAGGTAATATTCTAGGAGAGGCTGTACTTGCTGACTGTCCTCTCCTACCCTTTCTAAATAGGTGGTAAGAAAGCAGCCGACGAGATGTACAGCACTTTCTATACAATTATAGTTCATCAGATACATTTCTATATCTATAGCAAGCATTGCTATATCACTTAATGTATCAATATTACAAAATTTTGCATTAAAATCGATACAATCAAGAGCTAAGAGTTGCTTCTTAAACCTTTTCGTACCGATAGACCAATGCCAGGGCCAGGTGAAAGCAGGACGTATCCACAAATTTGCTGCCTTAAGATCACCGTGACAACGTTTAATATGGCTATTTTTATAACGCTCATTAAATGAAGGTATGAAATATATATATGCTTTCTTCATAATATTAATAAGATGTTTATAATTCTCTTTTTGTTTGATGTCACAGTGAACATGAGGCAAAATAGACTGAAGTAAAGATAGATTTAAGTTAAGTTTTGATTGGATACCTTGCGGTGTCCCCATGGCTTGCTTGGATGTTTCGAGATTTTTATGCATGTACGCAATTTCTTGAGCAAGAAAGCGCATACTACGCTCATTTGCTAGCTTCTTTGACTGGAGTTGATTATCCAAGCGCCAAGATTGGGGTAGGCACTTCATAACAAATGCATACTCTATATTCCCTGTCCATTCATATTGCTCTGCCATTATGTTCCAAATCGGATTAGTGATCAATTTTCCACGTTCCACTTCACGCCACTCTGTGACCTTATTCCAGTTTGGCTTCGGTCTCTTGACACACGCAACACCTAGATAGACACCAGGAGCAAACTTTCGATTGATCTCTAAACCTTCTCGAACATATTCAAAATGCCTAGCCATACTTTGAGCATCGCACAAATCATTACTGAAACGTCTCCACAAGCGCAGACAAATCTTTTCTAGAGTGCGCTTACTACGTGTGAAAATGACCACGGTCGCCGCAGAATAGATAGACTTATCAACATTATAGGACAAGTAGGGAAGAAAAATGCGCCTCAAGGGATTTATAAAAATGTCAACAATAAAAGAGAGGAAATTGTGGCTGAGATTGTAAGCATCTCCTCTCTGTCTGCTTTGTAACAAAAGCCATCTAGACGTTCGTGTATTGGCTTTAACAGTACCCATAAGATAATATTCTCTTCGATCTATGAACCCAACTATTAGAACAAAAACTAGCACAAAATGGCATTGTAGGCACATGCCTGTTTTCTACAACGTCATAGTATAGTATGCCCAAGTAGGATAATGGTACGAACCATCAACCTATTATTATATACGTTTTCATCACATTTTCGTACTGTATAATGGTACAAAGTTACTTTTATCACAATCTTTGGAAGTGATATGGATTTTATCCGTATCACCGACTCAATGGTTTCATTTGGAGCCGACCGCTACTGAGGACATCTTATCTAGGAAGAGAGATAGCGTTTTGTCCAGTATCAATTGCTCTAG
>Ga0070739_10005440_pt1 | contig 14524 bp, 11 predicted proteins | sample Coa_R1_7_FD_66445 | JGI IMG/M metagenome (GOLD analysis project Ga0070739, IMG submission 66445) | Surface soil microbial communities from Centralia Pennsylvania, which are recovering from an underground coalmine fire - Coalmine... | ecosystem: Environmental > Terrestrial > Soil > Unclassified ... | reverse complement strand
ACGGAAGCCGGCTGGAACTTTGGTACCTCCGTGAAGAGCCCGCAGTGGTTTGAGCCGTTCCGCTATTTCACGATGGATGCCACCGGTGTGCCACATACGGGCAAGGTCCACCTCGACGTGCCGCTCATCGCTTCGACCGGCGTTGCGTACACGGGTCTTGAAGGCTGGGTGCTGGCAGCCGACTTCCGCTACACGGACTTCAGCAACGCCGAAGGGTTTGAAGGCATCCACTTTGACTCGAACGGTGCGCTCACCGATCTCGGCTGGCGGAGCGTCTTTGGTCTGGCCCTTGGTGCGCAGTACCAGGTCACGCCTTGCCTGGCGGTGCGTGCGGGTTACGACTACAACATGAACCCGGTACGGAGCCAGAACGCGGTTTACAACATCGGCACGCCCACCATTATCGAGCACACTATCGCAGTGGGCGCGTCATACAGCATCACGAAGTGCTTCATCCTGTCCGCGAGCTATCAACACTTTTTCACCCATTCGATTACCGGCCCTTATCAAACACCCGCCGGACCGATTCCCGGTGCCTCCGTCACCGACCAGGCGGGGGCGGACAGCATCGCGCTGGGGTTCCAGGTGCGGTTCTAAGCCTTTGAGTGAGCAACAGCGCCCAGGACAGGACTCTTGATTCCAGGAGTCCTGTCCTCAGCGTTTTTGGGTCGTGTCCTGATTTGGTCGGGCCACCTACTTGTAGGACGGATTGGCAATCCGTCCTACGGCCAAATCAGGTCACTACCTGTTTTTGCGATCCACTGGATTTTGCTTGCCCGCCGACGGGGCTCCGTTAATAATGGGGCACGCGATTCATCCTGTTGCCTCTGCGGAGCAATATCGTGCCGCGCTCGCCCATACGCCCCGTTCGCTGGCTGCCGTCGCTGGTCGCCCTTGGCATCATCGCTATCCTGTTCTTGCTCAGCCGGCAGCCCGCCCTCTCGGAGGAGGAAGCGGGCAGCCTGGCGAGTCGCTTCCGCTTTGAAAAGCTGCCTCTCCCGGAACTGGGCGGCTATCCCGTCAAGTCGGTCCGCCCGGTCCACCCGAGTCTTCAGCGCGTTTCCTCCTTCGTCTCGTTCAGCGGGGCGGCGGTGGCCCTGGGCGATATCGACGGCGATGGCCTACCGAATGACCTCGTGTACGTGGATCCCCGCATCGACCAGGTGATTGTGGCCCCAGTGCCCGGCACTCAAAAGAACCGAGATTCGACCTATCCGCCGTTTGTCCTGACGCCCACACCCTTGCCATTCAATGCGGCGACCATGGCACCGACGGGGGCCCTGATCGGCGACTTCAACGAGGACGGCTTGCCGGACATCCTGGTGTACTACTGGGGCCGCTCCCCCGTCCTCTTCCTTCAAAAGGCCGACGCCGGCGCTGCGACGTTGTCCGCCGATCGCTTCGTGCCGTCCGAGCTGGTCACTCCTTACCAGGTCTGGTACACCAGCGCCGCGACACAGGGGGACCTGGACGGCGATGGTCATCTCGATCTGATCCTTGGCAACTACTTTCGAGATGGCACGGCCGTGCTGGATGCGACCGGCCACGGGAGCGCCGAGATGCCCGAGACCTTCTGCCGGGCACTCAATGGCGGGCGGAGCCGGCTCTTCCGCTGGGAAGGAGCTGAGAGCGGGGCCCGGCCGACCGCTCGCTTCCGCGAGGCGGAAAACGTTCTCGATGATAGCGTGGCGAACGGCTGGAACCTGGCCATCGCGGCCGCCGACCTGGATGGCGACCTGTTGCCGGAAATCTATTTTGTGCAGGACTGGGGCCCCGACCGGCTGCTGCACAATCGCTCGCGGCCCGGCAAGCTCCAATTTACCTTGCTGCACGGCCAACGAAGCTTTACCACGCCCCGCTCCACCGTGCTCGGTCGCGACACCTTCGCCGGCATGGGCGTGGACATTGGCGACCTCAACGGCGACGGCGTGCCGGATATCTCCGTGAGCAACATCACGACCAATTTTGGTTTTCACGAAAGCAGCCTCGTGTTCCTGAGCCGAAAGGATGACCTGCCGCGGATGCGCGAGGGGATCGCCCCCTATCACAATGCGAGCGAGGAGCTGGGGCTGTCGCGTGGCGGCTGGAACTGGCAGCCCCGCTTTGGCGACTTCGATAACGATGGCGTGCTCGAAATCATCCAGGCCGCCGGCGCCACGCAGGGCACGCACAACAATTGGCCCCTCCTGCAAGAGTCGGCCATGATGAACAACCAGCTTGTCGGGTATGCCGAGGCCTGGCACACCTGGCATCCGGGCGATGACATCGCGGGCTCAGACCACAACCCCTTCTTCGTCCGCGCGTCGAATGGCCGCTATTACGATTTGGCGCAACGGCTCGGGCTGGGTGAGCCCATGAATAGCCGGGGGATCGCGACGGCTGACGTGGACGGCGATGGCCGGCTCGACTTCGCCGTCGCCAACCAGTATGCACCCTCGTTTTTCTTCCGCAACACGGCGCCCCAGCCGGGGGCTTTCCTGGGGCTGAACCTGCGCTTACCTCTCGGCCGGAAGACGCCCGAGCGTACGATCATCCAGCCGGGCAGGCCGCCGCTGGACCGGAAGAAGCCGTCGCGGCCAGCCATTGGCGCGACGGCCAAGGTATACCTGCCCGATGGACGGATCCTGGTCGGCGAGGTCGATGGCGGCACCGGGCATTCAGGCAAGCGCGCCCCGGAACTGCACTTTGGCTTGGGCAGCGTCGACAGGTCGCAAAAGATCCGCATTGATCTCCGCTGGCGCCACACCGGCGGCGTGGTGCGCGAGGAAACGCTGCACCTGGAGCCCGAGCACTGGCACACCGTACTGCTTGGAGAATTGCCGGCCGCGAGCGGGGAGGGCAACTAATGGCCACACCCGTCCTGGTCGAGCGCTACGCGTCGGGCCACCTCGCCGCTCTCCGCCGGTTTGCGTGCGGCATCACGGTGATTACCATCCTGGGACACGCCTGGCTGGGCTTTGAGCAATCCTATGCCCAACCGCTCGCGGCGCTGGCGACCGCCTATAGCATGCAGTTGCTGCTGGAAACAATGGATGCCTGGTGCAACAAGCGCCGGCCGCGCTTCCTGGGTGGGCCGCTGAAGCTGCTAGACTTTTTGCTGTCCGCCCACATCACGGCCCTGGCGGTGGCCATGCTGCTGTATTACAACGATCAACTCTGGATCGTCGCCTTTGCCACGGCCGTGGCGATTGGTTCCAAGACCATTTTCCGGGTGCCCGTCGGCAATGGGAGCCGACATTTCCTGAATCCTTCTAATTTCGGGATCGCGGTGACGCTGCTGCTGTTTCCGTCGGTGGGCATCTTCATCCCGTGGCAGTTCACAGAGCAGCTCAACGCGGTCGGCGACTGGGCGTTTCCGGTCGTCATTCTGGGCACCGGCCTATTCCTCAACGCACGCTATAACAAACGCTTGCCGCTAATCACCGGCTTCCTGGCGGGTTTTGTGCTTCAAGCGCTCATCCGGACGTGGCTGTTCGACACGAACTTCCTGGCCATAGCGGCGGCGGTCACCGGGCCTGCGGCGGCTATCTATGTTTTCTTTATGGTACCCGACCCGGCCACCACGCCCGAGCGTCCGGCGCCGCAAGTCGCGTTCGGCCTGGGAGTGGCTCTGGTCTACCTCGTCCTGGTCGTGGCCCACATCGTCTACGGGCTATTCTTGGCCCTAACGATTGTCTGCGCGGTCCGCGGGTTGTGGCTGTTTTGGCTGGCCATCAGACAGGGCGAGACGGAGAGTGATACGCCGCCAGCGCGTCCTGCGCCGGTCGCGGCGGAATTGCCCGCGTAACGAGAGCCTGCGTTTGTGTCTTGCAGGCAGCGTACTGCTAGAGCCGGTCCGGGCCCATCGCTCGCAGGGGTGCCTGGAACCGCAGTTCCTGGAACTGCAGTTCAATGCCGGCCGCCGATCTACAGTTCGCGTTTTGCTTGCCGAGCCGCGTCGGCTCGGGAGAATCCAAGCGCGGTGGTTCTTGGGCGACCTGGGATGAGGAACCATCGCTGCAAGTCGCACTGAAGACATCATTAATGCCGTGTTCGACCCGAACACCAGTTGCAGCTGTCCCAGGCGCCGCGATCGCCACCTAGCCCCGTCTGGGAATCGGCGGGTTTCAGGAAGAGAATTCCTGAGGCGATTCCGTTCGTCACACTGGCCTCGGCTCCGCAGGATATGCTCAATGTCCTCGACCAGTGGCCGGTTCTACTCCCCGGAGAGCACGACGGATCGGCACTTGGCCGATCCCGATTGCGGCCAGCGAGACCGGGTGAGTAGGATACAGGTGGTTCCCCAGTAGCCCATCAAGGAGTTTGCCATGCAGTTTCCGATCCTCGTCGAGCCCACCGCCGATGGGCGTTTCCGGGCCGAGATCGGCGAACCGTTCCGGCTTTCCGCGGTCGCGCACGACGCGCAGCACGCCCTGGATGAACTGGTGCGCCAGGTGCAGCAGCGGTTGCGGAGCGGCGCCCGTGTGGCCGTCCTTACGGTGGATAACGGCTCGATCCAGGTCACCGCGCCGTTTCTGGCAGATGACGCGTACAAGGCCGACTGGGTCTACCGAGAGTTGACCGAGGAGATGGTGGAGAACCGGCGACTGGAGGACGCGGTCGGGCCATGAGCCGCTATCTCCTCGACACGGAGACCATTACCCTACTCCAGTTCGGTCACGCCACAGTCGTCCGCAACGTGGCAGCCCATCCCGACAGCGACATCCTGCTCTCGGTGGTGAGTTTCCAGGAACAGATGCGCGGTTGGTTTGGGCGCCTGGGGAAGTTGGCCGCACCAGTCCAGCAGGCAGATTGGTACGACCGGCTGGTCACGCGCATGTTCCCCGTGTGGCGGCGCTTCGAAATGCTGGCCTTTCCGCTGAGCGCGCTCCAACGCTTTCAGCAGCTGCGAGCCCTCCGACTGAATGTCGGCCTGATGGACCTGCGCCTCGGGGCAGTGGCGCTGGAGAACAACCTCACGGTTGTCACGCGCAATGTCCGTGATTTCAACCGTGTTCCAGGCCTGCGAACGGAAGACTGGTCGGTGTAGGGCCCCGTGGCTGCACACGCTTGGGCCGCCCACTGTCCTCATCGTCGCGGCTTTCGTGGAGTACGCTGGGCCTGGCGCTCTGTGCGCAGTTTCTGTTTGAATACTGCTGCGACATCCACCGTGAATCCCGGCAGCAATGCCGATTCGGCCATCTCGCCGGCCCTAAACAGACCGTGGAGGATGTAGCGCTTACCGGTCAGCCGCAGGATGGTGATGGTCTCCGCCTGCGGATCGACCAGCCAGTATTCCGGGATACGGGCGCGGGCATATTCCCGACGCTTGGTTTCCACGTCGCGGCGGCGATCGTCGTCGCTGATGACTTCCATGACGAGGTCCGCGCCGGCCCAGAATTGCTCGGTCATTCGGTTGGCGTGTTCGCGCCGCAGGAAAACGACATCCGGCTCGCGATACTTGCCCGGCCACAGGCGGACTCGCAAGGGGGCTGTCACCGTCTGGCCAAGTTGCCCCGCGGAGGCGAAAGCCTCTAGGAGCCGATACAGAAAACCGACAATGAACTGATGAGTGGTGGTTGGCAAGGGCAGCACCTCGACCTGGCCGTCGGAAAACTCGACTAGCCGGCTGGTATCGAGCGCGAGGTATTCCTCCTCGCTCCAGGCGCCTTGGGCCGGGTAAAGATATGCGATCTCCCAAGTGGGCTGAAGCGGATCTCTGGACCGAATGGATGGTTGACTCATAGCACTCTGCCAGGGCCGTGGTGCAACAATCAGGTCTGCTGGATCATTCTAGCAGGGCCCAAGGGTCAGTAAGGGGTTGCTTGATGGAACTCGGGCCAACCGAAGCAGCAGTTCAGGGTACGGCGATACCCTGATTGGTCGCTTCTCGAACGGGCCGTTCGATTTCTTCAAGCGACGCCTCCGCAGCACGGATTTGTTCATCGCCTTCCGGCAAGCCAAGTTGTTTGGCCAGCTTCGCCCGCACCAGGAACGACTGAGCGTATTCGTACTTCGCATTCTGTCGCTCGGCCACGGCACAGCTCTTGTCCGCGAATTTCAGGGCCTTGCGTGTCTTGCCATACGCCGCGAGCATGAGGGCGCGCTCCCGCAGCGCATGGGGGTACGCGGTCGGAAAGAGCCGCGTGATGCGCGTCGCCCATTTCGCCAGGCGGTATGCTCGGCGACGCAGTTTCGTACTCTGCGCGGCATGGGTCTGCTGCAAGTTGTCGGCGTGGAGGCGCAGCGCACCCGCGAGCGAAGGGAAGGCGGCCGCCGTATGGAAGTTCAAGCACAAACTCTTGCGGACAATCGTGACGGCCTGCTCGAAGGGCGCAAGGGCCTGTTCCGTTCGGCCCTGGAAAGTGTGCCAAAAGCCTTCGGCCAGCAGGCCGTGGACCGTGGACATGATGTCGTCGGGACGACAAGGCATGCAGCTTCGCAGTTCCTCGAAGGCCACCCTTCCGCTGCTCGCCCTGACCCAGATATAACTGGAACAAAGCGTCCGCGAATCTCCCAGGCGGGCGCTCGAGGAGAAAGTCCAGCGCGCTTCGGCAATCGCACCCGCAAGATTCCCCAGTCCATAGTGGCAGCGGGCCTTGTGGAAATGTGCCAGGTGAAGCTGCCAAACGTCGCCGGCCTTTTCAAAAGCAACGACTGACTCGTTCAAGAACGTTAGGGCCTCCTCGTATCTCGCCGACGCGCACAAGCTGATTCCCTGGTAGTTGGCGCAGTGGCCTTTCGTCAGCAAATCATCGAATTGACTTGCCAAGCCTGTGGCGCGCTGGATGTATCGGATCTGGCGTGCCGGCCAGCCGACAACCATGGATAGCAAACAGGCGTGATGCGCATACAGGGCCGCCAATTGCGCAGACGGTGGCAATCGTTCTGCCTGATTCATCCCGAGCAGGTGCATCCAAACGACCTTCGGCGTGCTCTGAAACACATAAGAATTCACCAGGCAGCTACAGAAACGTACGGCGAGCCCCAAGCGAGTCGTTTCCTGGTGCCGATGAAGGCGTCGCGGCCGCAAGCTGTGCCACGCCTGAATGAGTCCTTCGCGGAGCAGTCCATAGCCGAGCCCCAATAAGGTGCGCGGCACCCAGTGACCAAGCCTTCGCAGCGCACTCTCGTAGAAGGTCACGCTGGTGTCGATCAAGCCTTGTTTGGTTGCGACTTCGCCTAACAGCGCTTCAATGCGTGCCTTACGCTCAGTATCATCCACAAGGTCGATGACCCCATTTAGCTCAGCGGTCGCGTCCTCATATCGGCCCAAGAGCATCAGCGCGTCGGCGCGGCCCTCGGCGATGCGGAAACGAGTGGCTTCGCTGGCTGCATCGGAGTTGCGTTTAACGATCGCGTAGTTGTTGACAGCCACCTCCAGAGCCGATTGCCGTCGCGCCTGCTCTGCGGCCAGCAAGGCATAACTCAATGCCTTTTGCCTCTCCCCAGCGGCGTCGGAGTGGTAGGCCAGATCGTAAATGCGCGGAATGGCCTTCGACCCAACTTGCTTGTCCTCGCACTCCAGCGTCGCCAGCAGCCTGTCAGGGTCGATGCCCGCGTTTTGCTCGATTGCATCGGCCAAGCTGCGGTGCAATTTGCGCCTGGGGATTTCACCCAGGTGCCCCAACACCGTTTCGCGGATGCGATCGTGGTACGTATCAACCGACGGCTGATCTTCCGTGCCCAGCAGCCGGATCAGCCGCTCGTTCCGCATGTGCGTCAGCGTGGCCAACGCCGGCGCGGTTTGACCAGCCGCCTGCGATGCCTCGGTCACCGCCACGGCTTGTCCAGAGACCGCAATAATATCCAGAAGCTTTGGCGCATCTTCAGGTAAGCGGCTGAGCTTTTGCCGAATCACCTCGTCCATCGGTAGCGCGCGGACCGAGTCGGATGCTGCATCGAAGCAGCCGGCCAGCTCAATCAGCAGCAGCGGGTTGCCGCCCGTCTCGGCGGCAAACTCCACGGCCCGGCGTCGAATGTTGTCACTGTCCTCTCCCAGCAACGAAATCACCAGCTGAGTACATTCCGCCACGCTGAGCGGGCCAATACTCAGCTCGCGTCGTTCCAGCGCGATATCGTGTTTGCGCTTGAGCTCTTCCCAGCTACGTAGGAACGAACTCCCTTCCGCCTCGTCGCTGCGGTAGGTGCCCAGAAACAGAATGGCCGGCGCTTCCGGTGGCCTGAGGACCTCGAACAGCGCCTCGGCACTGTCCGCATCCCCCCATTGCAAGTCATCGACACACCACAGGACAGGCTTGCGGCTGCTAATCCGCCAGAGCAACTCCCGCAGTGCTCGGAAGGCCCGCTGCCGAATCTGTTGTTCATCGAGGCCGGTGGCCCGTGCCCGCGGCGCTTGTGCAACAACCTCGACGCGCTCGAGCACAGGAAAGACGTGCATCAGCAGGCCCATGTCATCGGGCAGCAAGAGCGCGGCCTCGATGCCCGGCAGCGAGCGCAGGTAGGAACCCAAAGCATCAATGAGGCTGTCCAGCGCCTTGAAAGGGACCGATTCACGGTCGTAGCAGCGCCCGGACATGACTGCCACTTCGTCTGTCCTCCGCCGCAACGGCTCCAGGAAATGCTCCGCCAGTGTGGTTTTGCCCTCACCCGAACGTCCCCGGATAAAGACTGTGAGCGGCTGTCGCTGTTTTCGCACCGCGCGATAGGCCTCTTGCAGAGCACCCAATTGCTGCTCTCGGCCCACTAGCTGAGTCGCGGACACCGGCCCCGCCGTCTGCGGAGTATCCACCGCGGCTGCGATGATCTTCACGATTGCGCGTGCGTCCGGCCGGGCATCGGGCGCGCGCGCCAGCAAGCGGAGTGCCAGCGCGGTCAGATCCTCAGGCGTCTGCGAGTTGGCCTGGAGAGCCGGCGGGTCGTGACGCTGCTTGGCCTGGAGCACTTCCAGCGGGCTGCCCAAGAATGGAGCCCGGCCGGCCAGAGCTTCATAGAGAATGACGCCAACGGCGTACCAGTCGCTGGCTGCGGTGATGGCATTGCCGGTCGCCTGCTCCGGGGCCATGTAGCGCGGCGTGCCGGCAATCTTGTCGCTGCTCCACGAGCGGTCTTCTTCAAGCACCAGCCCGAAGTCCAGCACCACCACCCGACCCTCGGAGGTCACCATCACGTTGGAGGGTTTCAGGTCGCGGTGGATGATGTGCCGGGCATGCAAGGCCAGCACGCCGGTCACCAGTTGCGCCAGGGCCGGCCGCAGCCGGGACAGGTCCAGGACTCCTCCGGGCCGGACGTGGCTTAGGAAATCGACCCCATCAATGAGGTCCATCGTGAAGAACCAATGGCAGCCGTCCGACTCCAGCGTATGCAAGCCGATGAGGTTGGGATGGTTGACATCCGCCAGCGCCCGGAACTCCCGCTTGAACTGGTACAGTCGGGAGCCGTCTACCTGCGGCAGAGTTTTCAAAGCGACGCGGTTGCCTTGCCGGGTATGGATGGCCTCATAGACCGCTCCCATACCACCGCGGCCCAGCTCGCGTAGCAATTCGTATTCCCCCAGCCGGCTGGCGGCGGGACTCCGAACCACGGCCGGCTCGGACTCGGCTGCGACGGACTGGTGGGTGGACAGGGCTCGGCTGGACTCGAAGAAGACCTGGCGGATGAGGCTGGCCAGACTGGGAAACTTGACCAGGTACTCTTCCGCATTGGGCTGCTCGCCGCAATCGCGGCGGCGTTGGATCTCGATGTGCAACAAGTTGCGCAGGAGAGTCAGCTGGGCATCTTCAGCGACCTGGCGCAGGTAGTCCTCGAAGGCGGGACGGGACTGTGGTTTCCATTCGCTGGAGAAGGAGTCGCACAGCGCGTTGACTTTTTCGTAAGGACCGGTGAGAGGCAGAGCCGCTTGAGGAGGCGTCGGGCCAGGCGAGGAAGCCACCGGCGATTCTCCCAATGTGGGCAAATAGAGCACGCCGTATTATCGGTTCCAGCCCCCCGGCAAGCAAGCGCTGAAGACTGAAATCTCACCTCCTTCATACGCGCGAGCCTTTACACCAAGGCGGCGTGTTTGAGCACGCCACCTTGGTGCGAGGTTCTTCCGCGTTCAACTACACCCCCGCCAGCGCCGGTTCGCGCCGGCCTTCCATCTTGCGCCGCAGCCGCTTGCGGGCCACGTGCAGCCGCCGCTTGATGGTGCCGACCGGCGTCCCGAACGCGCGGGCCATCTGCTGGAGCGTCTGGCCCCGGATGTAGAACGCCACCAGCGTCTCGCGGTCGAGCGGCTTCAGCTCGTCCAGCGCAGCCCACAGGGCAGCGTTCTGCTCACTCTTGACCAGCGTATCCAGCGGACCACGCTCGTGCGCCTCGACGTTCTCCAGCACGCCGGCCTCGGCCCCGTGAACGGGACCACGCCGGGTCAGCCGGTTAATGGCCATGCGGACCGTGATCTGCTTCAGCCAGCCGGCGAAGCACTCCGGAGCACGGAGCTGATCCAGCTTGGTCATGCTGTGCAGGAACACATCCTGGGCCAGCTCCTGCGCCTCGTTCGGGTTGCGCAGGCGGCTCAGCGCGATGGCATACACCGCCGGCTGGAACCGCCGCACCAGCTCACCGTAGGCCGGCCGGTCACCCGTCCGGGCCCGCTCCACCAACATCGTGATCTCGTCCCACACCATGACATTCCACCTGTCGTGATCCATCCAAAACTGTCTCCACACCCCGGCAGCACTGTGGCCCGGCGCTGGATCGAGCGCCCCGGCCTGGAACAGTGCCGCCATGATCGGCTGCCCGAACAGCAGCCGCGGTGACGGTGACAACAGGGCAACCAGCAGCACTTCGGGGCCCAAGCGGCGTGACCAGCAGGTCCAGATGGACCGTGGCCGTTACCTCTTGGCCGAAGGACGCTGAGGGTTGCAGGGAAACTGGATGGGGAGTTTGGCGAGCCGGTGTCGAACTCTGTCGATGCCGTTCGCGTCAACCCCTGGCTACCGTGTCGTTCCCCGCGTCGAGGCCCGTTGCGTCCCGTGAGCCAACCTGAGATTGGCCCACTGGCCTCTGACCGCCATGCGGGCTTGCGCCCTGCGCGGTAGCTGGCCTGAGGAACGCCCGGAGCGCGTCAGCCGGCCAGCTACCCGTCGTTTGGCCGCTAAAACGGTCAAACGCCAGGTGCGTGCTGGCACGAAGCCTCCGGTAATCCGGGGCCAGCCGTGAAGCTTGCCCCGGCCCGCGGCGAGCGCGGGACCTCGACAGAGGGAGACACCGGTAGGACAACCGGACCGACCGGCCCGGACGGCTTCCGCCATGCCCATGCGGGGGGCGAAGGGGAAGCGCATCGGGTTCTGATAATCGGTGTCCGGACTGCCCTGCGACAGGTGTCGCGGATGGGACAGGCCCGCCGGATTCTGACCGAGACCCTGCTTGGGATCGACACGTTCCACGTCGGCCACCACGCCGCGAACGGCGGGGACACCGAACAGGACCAGTGATTCCAAGTGCTTCAGGGCCATGGGAAACCTCCGGCGAACCACAAAGGTTGAGGGTGACCAGCCGTTCAGGCCGGCATCACCCGATGGATGGAAGATTCGGAATGCTTCACTTTCCTCGTCAACAGAATACAGTTTAGCACGACGGCGGCAGGTCGTCCGCCCACACTAGTTACGGACCGCACGGCCATTTCTTCACCAACCCAGTGCAAAAAACGAGTCAGGAAGCGTCCCTAACATCCTGGACAAGGGAGGGGGAGACGAGGTTCGCAGCTTTTTCCAAGAACTTCGGAACGACGTGTTACGGGCCGCCTTACTAATGCCAATATGGAGCGGCCGGAATGCTTGATAGCATAAGGAGTTACGCTCGTCTCATCGTCGCGCCATCCACACGCCGACTTAGCCCGGAGGGGCTTTCTGGATCAAGTGCAAGAAGCTGCGCGTTTTCTCCATGATCTCGACCATGACCGTCGTTGGTAGAGAACCAACCTCCTGCAAGACCTGGGCCTTGCGAAGCTCGACCAGCCAATCACAAACGGCTACAGTCGGACGCTTGAGACCGATCCGGCCTCCCCCGTGGGGGTGAAAGGGCAAGCGCACCTCCGCCTCGCGCAATGGCTCTTGAAAGGTGCTGGTGATGGCCACGACCACAAAAGGCTCTGTCTCGCTGATTTCTTCGGTGGCCGTCACAATGACGACAGTGCGCGGCTTACCGGGACTTCCATCAGGCCTTGGGACATTGGCCCAAAGAATGCGACCTTGCTGCAGCATGCGCGCCACCTGAAATGGGGCCGGGCTAAAAAGGTCGCTCCTCCTCGGCATCGAACCAGTGCGCTGGCGGAGGGAGTTTAGCAGCCAAGGCACGTAGCTGCTCATTGCTTGGCGTGATCCGCCGAAGGAGATCCTGGCGGAGCGCCTCCAGGACGAGCGCTTCCAGTGCCATGCCTTGCCGAGCCGCCTGGGCCTTAAGCTCCGTTTCCAACTCTGGAGGCAGCTCAATCGTAATCGTCATGGCGACTCCTTGCCTTCGAGATTGGGGTACACCATTTTATGGAGTATATCAGCAAGGTACGGGTTACGGAACAAGCCTGCCAGTTGGGGGCTGTACTGTCCGCAGTTCATGCGATGGCCCGAACGGCCGCAAGCCGGCTCGGCCAAACGGAGCGCAGGCTCGACATGTCTTAGAGGGAGCAGAGCGCGAGAGCAAGAAGGAGCAAAAGGGTCCGGCATTTTTCCTGATTAGAAGCCATACCCTGCCCCCGGCACCCGCCGCAAGGACGCTCGGAATTCGACTCCCGACCCCTTTATTCCTACCGGTGTTTTCGACAAGGGCGAAAACGGCGTGACCAGCCGCGGCCGGTCCTTCGCTGCGTTATGGTTGCGGGCGAAAGCCGATCTTGTCACGCACCGCCTCGGGCAATGCTTCCAGCAAGCGGCCGTGCTCGTTGAGCACGCGGACGATCTCCGCCATCTGGGCTTCAATGCGCGCGAAACGAGCCGCGGTTTCGCGCTTGGTTGCCGCCATATCCCGATTGATTTCGGCCATTTCGGCCACGAATGCCGCCTGGGTCTGCGCCAGGGTGGCCTGGTTCTGGATCAGGGTGGCCAGCGCCTGTTCCAGTTGGCTGGGCCCGTTCGCTGAACTCGCTCGACGTGCCATTGAGGTTCCTTTCGTGCCCCGCCACGGTCAGCTTCCACCATTTGTTAGCGACGACCAACTTGTTGCCGATTTTGCGGCCCACGAGCAGTATGATGACTTCACCCTCCTCGACCTTGTCAACCAGTATTTTATTACAGTTCGGACAGCAAAGCATAGTGATGCACTTGGCCAATCGAATATTACTCGAGCCACATTGGCCTCCGCCAGGCGCGGCTCCTGTCGCTGGCCGAAAAATACCAGAGGGGAGAGCGAGGTGAGTCAGTCCCCTCCTGCCGCTGCGGATGAGCGCCTTGCCTCGTTTTGGCCAATTGTGAAGCCGCAAGGCCGCAAAAGTACATGGCCTTACGATGCCCGAGCAAGGCGCTCATGCATGAGCGCCTTGCTCCCCCGTTTGACTATCTTACCTTGGCCCCCTGGAACCGCCCTCATAGCCCTTGCCTGCTCGCAGCGACCATAAATCGCGCCCATTGCCCCCTGTTCACTCGGCCTTTTTCCATCCTCCCCCTTTCGCTATACTCCGCGCAGAGGCTGGTTCACGGCATCGGCGTTAACCAATCATGGCAGGACTGATTTACGAATTTGATGTGGTGGTCGTCGGCGCGGGACACGCTGGCGTGGAGGCGGCGCTCGCTGCCGCCCGCCTCGGCCTGCGCACCGCGCTTTTGACCATGAACGCCGACACCGTCGCCCAGATGAGCTGTAACCCGGCCATCGGCGGCGTCGCCAAGGGCCAGATCGTCCGGGAAATCGATGCCCTCGGCGGCGAGATGGGCAAGGTCATTGATGCGGCCGGCATCCAGTTCCGGATGCTCAATCGCACCAAGGGCCCAGCCATGCACTCGCCCCGGGCCCAGGCCGACAAGAAGCTCTATCAGTTCACCATGAAAGCGCGCGTCGAGGCCCAGGCCGGCCTGACGCTGCGGCAAGAAATCGTCGAGCAGATCCTGATCGACGCGGGCAAGGTCATCGGCGTCATGGCTCGCGGCGACACGCTCTATCGGGCGCAGGCCGTCGTGCTAACCACCGGGACCTTCCTCAAAGCGCTGATGCACGTCGGCGAGGCCAAGACTCGTGGCGGCAGGGCAGGGGATAGCTCGGCTGAGGCCCTGAGCGATTGTCTCAGTTCCTGTGGCTTCGAGCTGGCTCGCTTCAAGACCGGCACGCCCTGCCGGCTCAATGGCCGAACTATCGACTTCGAGCAGCTCGAACCGCAACCGGGCGACTTCGACCCGCAGCCCTTTAGCTTTTCGACCGAGCGCATCGAGCAGGATCAGCTCGATTGCCATATCACGTACACCACCGCCGCTGTGCATGATCTGATTCGGGCCAACCTGCATCGCGCCCCGATGTACTCGGGCCAGATTCAGAGTCGCGGGCCGCGTTACTGCCCGTCGATCGAAGACAAGGTCGTGCGCTTTGCCGAGCGTGACCGCCATCAGATTTTCCTGGA
>Ga0070739_10005434_pt1 | contig 14539 bp, 12 predicted proteins | sample Coa_R1_7_FD_66445 | JGI IMG/M metagenome (GOLD analysis project Ga0070739, IMG submission 66445) | Surface soil microbial communities from Centralia Pennsylvania, which are recovering from an underground coalmine fire - Coalmine... | ecosystem: Environmental > Terrestrial > Soil > Unclassified ... | reverse complement strand
GTGTGCGAGCGACATATACGGGGTCGAGGATGAGGGCCAGATCGCCTTCCATGCCGTGCCGGTCCATTGGTACGCCAACGCCGCGGGTACCCAGCCGTTGTCGTTGAGCACCGCGTTCCCCACGGCGATCGCTCCGCCGGTCGGGTCGGTGCTCACGCTGGTGAGGTAGCAGGAGCTTTCGAAGACATCGCACGGGCCGGACGGCAGGCTGACCTGCTTCCACACACCGCCGCCCCAGTGCTCGGCGAGCATAGAGCCGTCGTCGCTACCGACCGCCCACGCGTTGCCGGCCGACACGGCCGAGACACTGGCGAGCGGTGCATAGGGGACGCTGCTCAGCGCTGGAAACGGCGGGTGCGCGACAGTCCAGGTCGCGGCGCCGGCCGCGCTAGACGTCGCGCAGACCAGCGCCACCGCGGCCCCAGCGGCGGTGAGCCGTCGTGCTGTGCTTGAGAACCCGTTGAACGATCGCGTGGCGCGGCGTCGCGCCGGGGTGTTCGACCTCACGGCCCCTCCCTCGAACGTCAGGCACCGGCGGCGCCGGTGCCGCATCCGAAACGTGTTCCGCAGGAGCCTGGTTCAGTGATTCAGCGTTCGAAGTAGCGCCAGCACGTGCAGACCAACTGACCGCACGCCGACGCGGCGCGCCGCGAGCCTCGTCCTTGTCCGACTGCGCAACCCAGCTACGACGCGGACAGGAGACTGAGATGCCCAGGTCCCGCGCCAACTCCGGCTGGGACTTGCCTCCGGCGCCGGCCAGTTCGACCGCCCGGCGCCGGACCTCCGGCGGATGAGCCTTCAGCATCAGCATCACGGACTTCCTGCGGCGACCAGTGTCGCCTCATCAGTGGAGTCCGGGGAAACGGGGCAAGCTCAATGTGGCATGCTCGCGGTGCGGTGCTGCTGTAAGGGTGCTGTGCTGGCGGGGTTCTGCGGCGCGGCTTCTTGCGGCCGCCTTTTGCGGCGCAGTGTCTCGCGCTGTCTTACGGGGCGGTGGGGGGCGGGGGGACGACGCCGAGTTGCTGGAGGATGCCGAGGATGTCGACGTTGGCCCACCGCTCGACGATTTTGCCCTCGCTGATGCGCACGATGGTGGTGCCGGTCCAGGTCAGCGTCTTGCCGGTCGGCGGGATGCCCTGGAGTTCGCCCTGGTGGGTGCCCGTCATGGTCCAGTGGTGGACGACCAGGTCGTCCTCGGCGATCTCCATCAGGATGCTGAGCCGGATGTCCGGGAACGCCGCGCGGAATCCGTTGATGACGCCCTTGAAGGCGTCGATGCCGCGGGAGTTGTCGAAGTGGTCGACGACGTCCGGGTCGACGTACTTCTCCGCCGGGCCGAAGTCGCCGTGGTTCCAGGCGGCCGGGAAGACGGCGGTGGCGATGTTCTTGTTGTCCTGGATGGACATGAGCTCTCCAGTCGAGGCGAGATGGACGAACGGTGCGGGCGGCGCGGTCACACGAATTCGGGCAGGCCGTATTCGTAGTCGCGGTGCTCGCCCCAGGGCTGGCGGTGGACCCGGCCGGTGGCGTCGACCACGGAGAACTGCGATTCCATGGGCTTGCCTTGGAAGCGGTCGTTGATCCAGTCGGCCATGTACATGAACTCGTTCGGGCCCAGGTGGCTCGAGCCGCGGCTGTGCAGGGTGTGGCCCTCGGCCTGATAGAGCAGCAGCTCCTTGGGGGTGGTGACCTCGTTGAGGACCGCGAAGGTCGACTCGATCGACGACCAGTCGTCGTCCTCGCCGCAGCAGACCAGGTAGGGGCAGGTCACGCTCGCGCCGAGCCCGTCGGCGGTGATCTTCTGGATGAACGTGTCGAACTGCGCCTCGTCGTCGTAGCCGGACATGAACATGAAGCGCAGCTTGAACGTGGGCGAGTTCATCTGGAAGGCGGTGTCCTCGCCCTGCTCGTAGCTGGGGTAGGCGATCGCGCAGGCCTTGGTGGTCGGGATGACCGTGGAGATCTGGCTGGCCCACAGCGCGCCCATGCTCACACCGCGCACCGCGATCTGCTCGGTGTCGATCTCCTCCTGCCGGCCCAGCCAGTCGAAGATCGCCCGGCCGGCGTCGTAGAACCCTGCTTCAGTGACGAAGATCTCGCGCAGCGCGGAGCTGTACTGGCCGGGCCCGTCGAAAAGGAACACGGCGATGCCGCGGCTGAGCAGCTGGTCGCCGTGCAGGGCGACGCAGATCTCCTTGGTGCTGTCCATGCCCCCGACGGTGATGACACACGGCACCTTCTGGCCCGGCTGGTAGGTCGGCGGCAGGTGCAGCCAGCCCGGCAGAGCCTTGCCCTGGTACGGGATCTCGGCCTGGCGCACGATGTGGTCGGCGTGCGCGGCGTACCTGGCGTAGCAGTGGTTCTTGCGCTTCTCGAGCTCGTAGTTCTGCCGGGTGTGGTCGGCGATCGGCCACTGCGCCTGGCCGTAGAGCACCGAGGCGATGTAGAAGCTTTCGCGCGCCGCGACCGTGTACCCCTGGCGCTCCAGGTCCTCCGCGGCCTCCTGGCGACGGCGTCCCGCCGCTGCGTATTCGCGGGCGATGTCGTTGTACTTCTTGACGTTGTGCTCCACCCGCAGGAAATCTCCGAGGGCGCCGATGCCGCAGGGGAACAGCGCGAAGTCCATGTCGCCCTGGCCCCAGGTCACGCCCACGGTGCGGATTATGTTGTCGAGCACCCACCGCTGCTCGCGAAAGCGCTCTACCCGCCGTTCCACCTGGTCCGGTAGCGTCGGCATACTCCATCTCCTTCTTCTTCGAATCAGACTCACGGTTGCCCGCAGGCCGGGGAAGCCGGCTGGTGGGTCCGCCGCGCTGGGCGGCAGCCGGCTGGTTCGCCCCTGACCAGGCGGGACGCGGCAGCGTGGAGCTAGCTCGCGTCGAGCACTCCGAGCTGCTGGAGCAGTCCGAGGCCGTCTTCGGCGACCCGCACGGAAACGATCTTGCCGCCCGAGAGGTGGAACAGGTCGGTACCGGCGTCCTTCACCGGCCGGCCGCTGGCCGGAGCGCCGAGGAAGGCGCCGTGCTGTGTGCCGGTCATCTCGTAGCGGACCGCGACCCGGTGCTCGTCGGCGATCATGTACTCCGGGGCGAAGGCCGCGTCCGGGAACGCGGTACGCAGAGCGGTGACGAACTGCTTCATCCCCTCCGGGCCGCGTACCGGGTCGGGCAGCGTGGGGATGTGGAACGCGAACTGCGCAGACATCAGCTCGTCGATGACCGCCAGGTCCCCGCCGTTCAAGATCTCCGCGAAATACCGGCTGACCACGGCCTTGTTCGCCTCCGGTGAGGCCGGCACCGGCGTGGCCGAGGGCTGGCCTGGGAACAGCGTCCGGCCCAGCTGGGTGATCAGCCCCAGGCTGTCCTCGTTCGCCGTCACCCTGGCGATCTTCCCGCCGCTGATCTCGTGCCAGGTCATGCCCTCGATGTGGAACTGGTTCCCGGCCGCGGGCACGTCACCGATGATCGTGGGGAACGGGATCCCAGTGTGGGTGCCGCGCGCGGTCCACCGGGTCATCACCCGGCCCTGCTCCGCGACCATGTCCTCCACCGCGAACTGGATGTCGGGGAAACACCCGCGCAGCATGTTCACCAGCCCCTTGTAGCCGTCCACCCCACGGAACGGCTCCTCGTGCGTGGGCATGGTGAACACGAAATCAGGGGCCGTGATCTCCTCGAGAGCGTCGAGATCCCCGTTGTTGAACACCTCGTTGAAATAGCGCAGTACGAGGGACTTGTCCGTCTGGACAGACACAGGCTCCTCCTTGACTCGACTCAATACTCAATCTGTGCTTCGGCGGGAAATCGCCAAACTGGACGTTTGATCTATTACAAGTAAAACAGCGGGCCGGGCCGCGTCCATGGGAGCGGTCGAAGTCGAAACGCATTCTGGCAAGTCGGTCGGTGTTTATATGTCTTGGTTCGGTGTGGGCCCGGCATGCGTACCTGACGAAGTGACAGGTTTCCTGGGCGGACTTGCCGGAGTGTGCGGCGGAATTCGGCGGAGCGGTGGACCCGCTCTCGGCGGCTGCTCTACTTGAGGTAAATCAAAATGCCAATTGACTGGCAATGGGAACCGTCTGCCTGAACGGATTCCCCTCTTTCAGCATGCTTACGTCAGGAGCGCGCCATGAGCAGCCAACCCCTCACCGAAACGTCCATCCGCGCCTTTGCCGAGGAGTGGTACCGGGCCCTGGACCGGCACGACGACCTCGAGGACGTGCTGGGCTACCTCGTCGACGACGGCCTCGAGATGGTCTTCCCCGAAGGCACCTCCCGCGGCCACGAGGGCTTCACCGCGTGGTACAAGGCGGTGACCAACCGCTTCTTCGACGAGGAGCACAAGGTCACCGCGGTGGTCCCGGCCATCTCCGGCGACCGCGCCGAGGTCCAGGTCAACGTGAACTGGCAGGCGAAGATCTGGAACCCGCCGGCCGCCACCAGCACGTGGCTCGGCTTCGACGCCGACCAGACGTGGGTGGTGGTGGCGACCGAGGACGGCCCGAAGATCAAGACGTACATCGTCAACGACCTCGCGCCGATGCCGGGCTCCGCCTCCCTGTGACCGCGGCCACGACCGCCCCGACCTCCCGAGGAGGACGAGAGATGAACGCGCACGAGGTACTGCGCAGCTACTACACGCTCGCCAACGCCGGTGACTGGGACCGCTGGTGCGACCTGTTCACCGCGGACACCGTCATGGACGAGCAGCTGGCCGGCCACATCGAGGGCCGCGAGACGCTCCGCTCGATGATGCGCGGCTTCCCCGAGATCTACTCGGCTTTCGAGAACAAGCCGCTGCACTTCGTCGTCGACGGCGACGGCGCGCAGGCCGCGGTGGTCTCGCGCATCACGGCCCGCACGGCGAAGGGCGACCTGATCGAGTCCGACGTCATGAACTACTTCCGGATCGAGAACGGCCTGATCGCGTACATGGCCAACTTCCACGACACTAAGCCGTTCGCCCCGCTCACCGAGGGCTGACGGCACCGGACCCAGGCCTCGTGCGGGGGCGCGAAGGCCGGAGAGCGAATCAGATGACGGATCCACTGCCCGAATACGACTACATCATCGTCGGTTCGGGGACCGCGGGAAGCGTCCTGGCCAATCGGCTTACGCAGGACCCCGACGTCTCCGTGCTGCTGCTCGAGGCGGGGCCCGGGCGCATTCCGCCCGAGGTGGACGACCCTTCCGTGTGGTACCGGCTGCTCGGTAGCCCCATCGACTGGGGCTACCAGAGCACGGCGCAGCCGGGTCTCGGCGGCCGCACCACCTACGAGCCGCGCGGCAGGGCCCCGGGCGGCAGCAGCAATCTCTACATCATGATGCACGTGCGCGGCCACGCCTCGGACTTCGACAACTGGGCCTACCAGGGCGCGGCGGGCTGGTCCTACGCACAGTGCCTGCCTTGGTTCGCCAGGCTCGAGGCACAGGAGGACATCACCGGCCCGACGATCGGCACCCGCGGACCTCAGCGGGTCACCAACGCCGCGCTGCACGGTCCCAGCCCGGCCTCGCGCGCGTTCATCGACGCCTGCGTCGAGCTCGGACACCCCGAGATCGCCGACTTCAACGCGGACGGCCTGTTCGGCGCCGGCTGGCACCACATCGACGTCGCCGACGGCCGCCGGCAGGGCGCGCTCGCCGCCTACCTCGAGCCCGCGCTCGGCCGGCCCGGCCTGATGCTGCAGACGAACGCCCAGGCCTCCCGGCTGCTGTTCGACGGCGACCGGTGCACCGGCGTGGAGTACATTCAGCAGCCTGATCCCGAGGGCTTGACCGGCCGCGTCCTCGCCGGCGCACGCGCCGCGGAGCCTGGCACGCACCGGGTGTACGCCCGCGGCGAGGTCATCGTGGCGGCGGGCGCGATCGAATCGCCCAAGCTGCTGCTGCTGTCCGGCATCGGCGCCCCCGAGCAGCTGCGCGAGTTCGGGATTCCGGTGCGCGCGGCGCTGCCGGGTGTGGGAGAGAACTTCCACAACCACGTCCTCACCGGCCTGATGTTCGAGGCCGCGGAGACGGTGCCCCCGCCCGCGCAGAACCTCTCGGAAAGCGCCCTGTTCCTCGCCTCACAGCCGGGACTGCCCGCGCCCGATCTGCAGATCGCTTTCGTCCATGTGCCCTTCGACGTCATCGTCGGGCAGGACTACCCGAACACCGTCAGCATCCTGCCAGGAGTCGTGCGCCCGGTCTCCCGAGGCTGGGTCCGGCTCTCCGCCGCCGACCCGCTGGCGAAGCCGCTGGTCAATCCGAACTATCTGAGCGACGGCTGGGACTTCGAGCGGCTGGTGCAGGGCGTGCAGCTGGCCAGGGAGATCGCGGGCACCGCCGCCTTCGCCCCATGGAACAAGCGGGAGCTCGCGCCCAGCGCCGACGCGATCACGCCGCGGCAGTTGGCCGAGTTCGTCCGCGGCCGCGCCGACTCGTACCACCACCAGGCGGGTTCCTGTCGCATGGGCCGCGACGACCTGGCCGTGGTCGATCCGCAACTGCGCGTCCACGAGTTGCGGGGCCTGCGCGTCGTCGACGCGTCGGTGATGCCGGCCCTGCCGTCAGGAAACTGCCATACCGCGATCGTGATGATCGCTGAACGCGCCGCCGATCTGATCAAGGAGGCGGCGCGCGGCTGAGTGGAAAACCGTGTCGGGCATGGCGATCCCAGCCATGCCCGACACTCGTATCAGGGTCCTGTTTGAGCAGCGTCTCTGGGAGGCGAATGCCCCGATAAGACGGCGTCCCAGGCGCGAGCGAGGGCGCCATGGCCACCGCACTGGCCATGGCGCCCTCGCCGGTTCGGGTGCTAGCCGAGCGACCCGTTCGCCGCACTGCCGCGCTGGGCCGGCAGGTCGACCCAGACCGACTTCAGCTCGGTGTAGGAGTCCATGACCTCGGGGCCGAACTCGCGGCCGTAGCCGGACGCCTTACGGCCGCCGAACGAGACTCCCGGGTCCCACTGGTTGTACGTGTTGATCCAGCAGGTACCGGCCCGCATCGACGCGGCGATCGAGTGAGCGCGGCGGATGTCGCTGGTGTGCACCGCGGAGGCCAGGCCGAACTTGGTGGCGTTGGCCATGGCCACGGCCTCTTCGTCGGTGTCGAAGGGGATGACGGTGAGCACGGGACCGAAGATCTCCTCCTGCGCGATCCGCATGTCATTGCGCGCATCGCTGAAGATCGTCGGCAGGTAGTACCAGCCGGAATCCGGTCCGTTCGGGTGATGGCGCCGCCCGCCGACCACCAGGCGGGCGCCCTCCTGCCGGCCGATGTCGACGTAACTGCTCACCTTCTCGAACTGCGCCCGGTGCGCCAGCGGGCCGATCAGGGTGCTGGGATCCGTCGGGTCGCCGGGCACGGCCGCCTCTGCCCGCCTGGCCAGCGCCTCGACGACCTCGTCGTAGACGGGGCGTTGCACCAGCAGCCGCGAGCCCGCGATGCAGACCTGGCCCGCGGAGTAGAAGATGCCGTCGAACGCGTGCTCTATCGCCTGGTCGAGATAGGCGTCGGCGAAGATGATGTTCGCCGACTTGCCGCCCAGCTCGACCGAGACCTTCTTGAGGGTGTCCGCGGACGCCCTGATGATCTGCTGGCCCACCAGGTTGGACCCGGTGAAGGCGATCTTGTCGACGCCGGGATGGGCCACCAGGGCCTTCCCGAGCTCGGAGCCGGTGCCGGTGACGACGTTCAGCACGCCCTCCGGCAGGCCGGCCTCCGCGAAGAGGCCGGCGATCTTCAGGGCGGACAGCGGCGTGGTCTCGGACGGCTTGTGCACCACGGTGTTGCCGGCGGCCAGAGCGGGCGCGATCTTCGTGGCGGACATCAGCACCGGGGCGTTGAACGGGGTGATCGCACCGATGACGCCGATCGGCTCCCGCACCGTGTAGGCGAAGGCCGTTCCCATGGAGTCGTGCGTGCCGCCGGAGGTCCGGCTGGCCAGGCCCGCGTAGTACCGGTAGGTCGCCATCGCGAACATGCCGTTCTCCACCCGGCTGAGCGAGATGGGCTTGCCCATGTCGATCGTGTCGAGGTAGGCGAGCTCCTCGGCGTCACGCTCGATGAGGTCCGCGACCTTCAACAGGATCCTGGCCCGTTCGTGTCCCGACATCCGCGGCCACGGCCCCTCCTCGAACGCCTTGCGCGCGGCCAGGACCGCGGTCTCGATGTCGGAGCTGGACCCGTCGGCCACCTGCGTGGTCACCGTCCCGTCCGCGGGGTTGACGGTGGGGAACTGCGCGCCGTCCGCGGCGTCGGTCCAACGCCCGCCGATGAACAGCTTGTTCTTGGTGATCGCCGAAGCGCTGACAGTGAGAACGTCACTCATCCTGAGAAACAACTCCTTCCGGGGCGCGGCGCGAACCGCTCACACCGAACTGCGGACCGGCGGCGTGGCGCTCTGCGCCGGGTCCGGGCCGGTGGGCGGGAGGTCGCGGGCCGGTGCGATTTCGCGAGCCGATCCGAACAGGTGCACGGCCAGTGCGACGAGCACGCAGGCGGACGCGGCGATCCCGACGCTGATCGGGCCGTGCTTCACGAGCACGCCGCCTAGCACGCCGGCGAGTGCCTGCCCGGCGTACAGGGACGACGCGGACAGGGAGAGGGCCACGGGCGCGCGTGTCCCCGCCGCGAGCACCAGCCGCTTCTGCTGCGCCGGGTTGAACAGCCAGCTGGTCAGACCCCACAAGGCCGCCAGGCAGCCCAGCACGTACGCCGCAGCGGTGGACCCGTTCACGGATCCGTTCTCGGCCCACGCGGTAACGGCGAACGCGGCATGCACCAAGAACAAGCCGGCGAGCGAATAGGCGGTGATGCGCGCGGGCACGATGTGATCGATAAGCCAGCCGGCCGAGAAGCTGCAGACCACCGCCATCAAGCCGAAGATCAGGTAGATCAGCGTCAGCGCGCTTCCGGTCACCCCGCCGACCCGGTCGACGAACCAGGCCAGGTAGATGTACAGGGTGAAGATCCCGCAGATGGCGATCAGGTTGGTCAGCAGGGTCGTGGGCACGCCCTTGATCGTGGCGGCGCGGATGCGGTCACGCAGCGACACGACCCCGGGGGAGGGGATCTCGGCGAACGCGCGCGTCAACCCGAGCAGCGCGATCGCGCCGAGGGCGGCGACGACCGCGAAGGTGACCCGCCAGTTGACGGCCTGGCCGATGAACGTGCCGAGCGGCACGCCGACCGCGTTGGCGACCGTCAGACCGCTGACCACCATGGTCAGGGCGCGACCTCGCTCCTCCGGCTTGGCGATGCTGCTCGCGGTCGCGGTCGCGGCCGGGGTGTAGAGTCCCGCGCCGACGGCGGCCAGCACCCGCGCCGCGACCATGATCCCGTAGTCGGGCGCGAACACGGCGAGCACGTTGGCGGCGATGAAGATCGTCAGCGCCATCTGCAGGACCCGCTTGCGGCCCATGTTGCCGGTGATGACCGCGGACACCGGCGCGCTGATCGCATAGACGCCGGAGAAGAACGTGACGAGCAGGCCGGCCGTGCTGAGCGAGATGCTCAGGCTGCTCGCGACCTTCGAGAGCACGCCGCTGATGACGAACGCGTCGGTTCCGAGCGCGAACGTGCCGAGCGCCAGCAGCATGACGGGTCTGCGGGCGGGACCGCTGGGGAGGAGAGCCGCGATGGACCGCAGAGGCATGATCAGTTTCCGTTCCGCTTGGTGAAGTCGCCGGTCGCGACTTCGACGGGAAAGCCCTGCGTGGGCGGGCAGCCGGGCGGTGCTCCGCGCGACGTGCGCCGCGTGCGTAGGGCGGCAGGTGGGGACACGGGCGCCCCGGACACCACAAATGCGGCGATGCCCGGTTCGGCGAATCCGTCGCGGCACGATGGCGCCCTTGCCAGCCACCTGATTTATTGATTTCTTGATCTATTTCAAGTAGAGCAGTCGTCCCGAACAGGGCCAACGGCCCGCCGTATCCCATCGCACACTCTGGCAAGTCGGCTGCCGCACACCGAATGGCGCCTGATACTTCGTTAAGTGCGCCCGCCGGATTCGATTGCTTGCTAAATCGAATTCATCGTGGATTGACGCGGAGCGCACACGGCCTAAGCGGCTGCGGCGAGCGCGTCCGCGATCTCCCGGTACCGCGCCGTCAGCACGTGCTCCGGGAAGGTCTCGACGAACAGCGTCTGGCCGGAGACCTCGGACACCTCGGCGATGGCGGGCAGGATCGCGGTCACCGGCAGGCCGTAGGCCTTCTCGAACTCCGCGTCAAGGCCGGCCGGACTGGCGCCCTCGGTCCCGGAGAGCACCAGCATCATGCGGCCTGTGCTGAGCCGCTGCAGCAACTCCGCGTTGAGCCTGGCGGTGTTCAGGTCGACCCGGTCGGACCTGGCCAGGGAGACCACGGTGTGGCTGCCGGCCAGCGCCGCCAGCGTCTCGTTGCTCAGCCCGGCGCTGGTGTCGAGGATCAGGTAGTCGAGCTCGAGTTCCTCGGACAGCAGCGTGAACGCCTCGCCCAGCATGCCGATGTCGTACCCGCGGTTCTTAATGGTTTCGATCTTGTAGGGCAGGTTGCAGGCGGGCAACGCGTACAGGCGCCCGCCGGTGCCGAGCGGACCGGAGGGCTGCAACGGCACCTCGCGTACCACGTTCCACAGCGGGCAACGCCCGAGCAGGTAGTCCGTAAAGGTGGTCCACTCCGGCAGCCGGTCGATGCCGAAGAGCGAGTGCAGCGCGGGCTGGTGCAGCGCCGTGTCCACCACCGCGACCCGCGCGCCGTCGCCGGCCAGCAGCCTGGCTACGTTCGCGGCGGTGGTCGAACGCCCGGTGCCGCCCCGATAGGAATAAAGGCTCACGATTTGTGTCATGACAGGCCGTTCCTCGCGGTGATCTGAGTTTCCGTCTCTGCGCAGCGCCGCAGCACCAGCAGGGTGATGTCGTCGTGCTGTTCGCCGTCGCCGCCGTGCTCTTCCAGGGCCCGCACGATCCGTTCGATCTGGACGCGAGCCGAGGGCGCGGGGAGGGAGGCCAGGGCGATCAGCCGCTGTTCGCCGAAGAACTCCCCGTCGCTTGAGCGGCAGTCGGTCACGCCGTCGGTGAACAGGAACAGGGATTCGCCGGGCTTGAGCTGGACGCGGCCGACCCGGAAGTCGGCGCTGTGCAGCACACCCACGGCCGGCCCGGTCGGCGCGAGCTCGCCGAGCAGCCGCCCGTCCGCCGCGACGTGCAGCGGCGGATTGTGCCCGCAGTTGATGTAACTGACCATGCCGGTCGAGGCGTCGAAGAGCCCGAAGAAGAGCGTGGCGAAGTAGCCCTGCTCTCGGTGCACCCGGGTGAGATAGCGGTTGGTGCTGTTCACCGCGTGCAGCAGCGGAGCCTCGCCGACCCTGGGCAGCCCGTCGCGCGGATCCCAGCCGAGAGTGGACATCGAGTGCAGGCCGCCGGTCTCCACGGTGTGCCGCAACAGCGTGCGGATCAGCGCCATGAACAGCGCCGCGCCCACACCCTTGTCGCACACGTCGGCCACGATCACCGCGGTGCGTTGGCTCACCGCCAGATCGAAGACGTCGTAGAAGTCCCCGGCGACCTGCCGGGCCGGCCGGAACTCCGCCTCGAGTTCCCAGCCGGAGGGCACCGGCAGCTGCCCGGGCAGGAAACCGGCCTGGATCTCCCGGCCGATCTGCAGCTCGCGTTCGAGCACCGCGTACGCGGACACGTCGCTCAACGCCGGCGGCCGATCGTCATTGAATTCCACGGCACACACCGAGCTCATCGTCGCTCACGTCTCCTCCTCGCGCCGCCGCACGAGCAGGGTGCTGCGGTTCTCGCCGCGGACGCGCTGGTAGCGGTATTCCTCCACGCTGCTGAGCGCGAGGTGGATGCCGAGGCCACCGACCCGCTGGTCCCGCCACGGACGGGCGAGGCCTTCGGGCGGCGGCACCGAATTCGGATCGAAGGGCGGCGCGGTGTCGCGCAACTGCACCATGGCCGCGCCGCGTCCGTCACCGCCGCCGACCAGAGCCAGCCAGCCGCGGCGCGCGCCGTAGCCGTGCACCACGGCGTTCACCGCGAGTTCCTCCACGGCCAGCCGCAGCCGCCCTCCGGCGGCCTTGCCGACCGCGCAGCGGCGCGCGACGCAGAGCACGTAGTCGGCGATCGCGGCGAGGGAGGAGGTGTCGCCCGGCGCGTACAACGTGGTGTACTGCCAGGGCGTGGTCTGCGGCTCGTCGGGGACGCCGTCCGGATACGCTCCCTGCCGTATCGCCGTTCCCGGAGGGTGCAGGCGGGTCGGCTCAAGCAGGGCGGCGGGCAGCGTGGGGGCTGACTCAGGCGCGGCCAACCTCCGGCGCCATCGTGCGCGCCCGTGGATTCGGGGCGACATGTCCGCTGCCACTCCCTTACGGTCGTCCGTGGGCCGGCGCCTCGGTGTAGGACTCGTCCACGGCCTCAGTGATCAGATCCAGAAAGCCGACGGCCTGCATGATGAACCGCAGTTGCGGCTTGAGCCCGCTCACGGTCACCTTCGCCCCGGTCGCCTCCGCCCGCCGATGAATGAGAACCAGCACCCTGAGTCCGGCGCTGGACATGTATTCGACGTCGGCCAGGTCCACCCGCAGCTGTGTCACGCCGTCGAGCCGTTCGAGCACCAGTTCGCCGATCCGCGGCCCGTTCGCGCTGGTGATCTCGCCGGACAGACGCGCCACCGCGGCGCCGTCACATACGCTGAAGTCGAGTTCGCTGCACAGCCTGCTCATCGTGTTCTCCCCTCTGACACTGGCCCGGTCGGCGTGCTCCGGCAGGACGCGCCGCCTGCGCCGACCAGATACGGTTGCGCATGTGCTGTCCTTCGCAGCGTGGCGCGGCGGATGGGCGGAACCAAGGAGATCGGCGCAGGGCTCGGGCAGTACGTCACATTCCGCGCTGAGCTCGGTGAAGTCCGGCGTGCACAGCGGTCAGGCCCGGTCAGACCCGCAGGCCCGTGCTGAAGACGTCCGCCTGCTCGCGGACGGGCCAGCCTGCATGGGTCGGGCTCCCGAGCACCAGGGAGGGGTCAGGTGCCCGGGAGCCCCTCACCGGCCGCCGTGAGGTCAGGCGGCCGGGGGTCTCAGCCCTCGACGAGCAGCCAGTCGGCCACCCGCTCGCCGAGCATGATGCAGGTCAGGTTGGGGTTAACCCGTACCGTGCCGGGGAAGACCGACGCGTCGGCGACGCGTAGCCCGGCCACCCCGTGGACTCGGCAGCGCTCGTCCACGACCGCCTCGGGATCTCGCTGCGGCCCCATCTGGTTGGTGCCCATCGGGTGGCAGTGGGTGTCCGCGGTGGCGATCATGAAGGCGTCGAGGGCTTCGTCGGACTCGAACACCGCGGGCTCCGGGATCATCCGGCCCGTGGTGAACAGCCCGAGCTGCGGGGTACGGGCGAGGCGCAACCCGGTCCGCATGCCCTCGCGCATCCGGCGCAAATCCTCCGGATGCTCGAGAAAGTGCAAGGTGATCCGCGGCTGCTCACGCGGATCGCGGCTGCGGATCAGGACCGTGCCACGCGAGTAGGGGCGCTCAAGGCCCACCGAGATCATGAACACGTGGTCGGTGCCGACGGCCTCGTGCAGGTGTGGGGCGAAGCCGGCCAGGTCCACGTGGTTGAACAGGTAGTACTGCATATCGTTGAACTCGGTCGACCCCGGAGCGGTCGTCTGCAGCAGGACCTGGGTGACCGGCAGGGATTCGTCATACACGCCGGGCCTGGGGGCGAACGTGATCAGACAGGTCGGGTGGTCGCGCAGGTTACGCCCGACCGCGGGCAGATCGGCCACCACCGGAATGCCGAGCGTGCGCAGGTGGTCGGCCGGACCGATGCCGGAGCGCTGCAAGATCGCCGGTGAGCCCACCGACCCGGCGCACAGCGTCACCCGGTCGGCGGCGATCACCTCCGCCTCGGCGCCCTCGCCGGCGAACACTCGTGCGCCCGCCGCCCGGCCGTCCTCGACCACGATCGAGTCGATCAGCGTGTCCGGCCTGATCTCAAGGTTCTCCAGCTTGCGCGCGGAGGAGAGATAGCCGAGCGCGGTGGAGACGCGCACGCCGTCCACCAGGTTCTGCCCGAGCGGTCCGACGCCGGTGGAGCCGGGCGCGTTGTGGTCCTCGGTCCGCGGGAACCCGAGTTCGAGGCAGGCGTCGAACATGGCTCGCTGCAACGGCGGCAGCTGCTCGTCGCGCCAGCGCCACACCGGGATCGGGCCGCCGGAGCCGTGGTAGTGCTTCGGCCAGGCCGAGCGTTCGCCGAAGTCGAGGTCGTCCTCCGCCTTGGTGAAGTAGGGCAGCACCTCGTCCCAGGTCCAGCCGGTGTTGCCGCGTTCGGTCCACTCCGCGAACTCGACCGGGCCCGGGCGCACGGCCAGCGAGGTGTTGACCGCCGAGGTGCCGCCGACGACCTTGCCGCGGGTCAGGCCGATCTCCCGGCCGGGTACCGCCTCGGCCGTCAGGCCCCAGTTGTGCGAGAGGAACGCGGGATACAGACCGTTGCGCAGGTCCGCGGGCAGGCTGTCGGCATCGGGGTAATCCGGGCCGGCCTCGACCAGCAGGACCCTGCGTTC
>Ga0070739_10005430_pt1 | contig 14550 bp, 12 predicted proteins | sample Coa_R1_7_FD_66445 | JGI IMG/M metagenome (GOLD analysis project Ga0070739, IMG submission 66445) | Surface soil microbial communities from Centralia Pennsylvania, which are recovering from an underground coalmine fire - Coalmine... | ecosystem: Environmental > Terrestrial > Soil > Unclassified ... | reverse complement strand
TTAGCGCCGGTACCGGCCTCAGCAACCCCAGCCGTGCTCTGGCCGCGCTCGGCTCAGCTGACTTTGGCTTTCCTCCTCGGTGTCAGCACGGCCTTACTTTTGGTGTACACCCTTGGCGCTTCCCCTTGGGCCACCCGGCCAGCGGTCGTGCAATCGGGTTCGCCGTTGGCGTACCCGGTTGACCTGAATCGAGCAGATGAAGCGGAACTCCTGCAAATTCCGGGCGTCGGCCCATCCATGGCGCAGCGCATCGAGGACTACCGCCGCACGCACGGACCTTTTCGGGATGTGGACGATCTACAGCGAGTGGGGCGGGTCGGGCCCGCAACGCTGCGGCGAGTGGGGCCGTGGGTCAGAGTGGCCCAAGATCAGCCACGAGGAAGCGAGCAATTAGCCAATGGGGAGGCGGCTCACGCCGTTGACCAGGATTCTGGGACTGCGCCATCGCAGGCTAGCCGGGCAAGCAAGAAAGGGGCGAACCTGAAGGCCCCGGTCGACATTAACCGGGCGAGTGTCGCGCAGTTACAGCAGGTTCCCTGGATCGGACCGACTACGGCCAACCGGATCATCGCAGAGCGGCAAAAGCAGCCTTTTCGGTCGGTGGACGACCTACGGCGGGTTAAAGGCATCGGGCCAAAGAAACTGGCCCATATGCGGCCGTATTTGATGGTAGGTAGCTCGTCTCTTCGCGTGGTGGCCTCCGATGGACGGAACGAAAACGATTGAGGCCTTTCCGCAAACTCCGATCGTTCGATGACGAGCTAATTGCTAAAGGCTAACTGCTTAGAGCTATAGAAAGAGAGGCCCATGACGGCCCGATTTGAGATCAGCAGCCAGTTCCAACCCGCCGGCGATCAGCCGCAAGCCATCGATAAGCTCATTCAGGGTTATGCCGAAGGACGCCCTGCCCAGACCCTCATGGGTGTGACCGGTAGCGGCAAGACCTTCACGGCCGCCAATGTCGTCGCGCGCCTGGGTAAGCCCACGCTGGTGTTATCGCACAACAAGACGCTGGCTGCCCAGCTCTACAAGGAGTTTCGTGCCTTTTTCCCGCGCAACGCCGTCCACTATTTCGTCAGCTATTACGATTACTATCAACCCGAAGCCTACATCCCCCAGCGCGACATCTACATCGAAAAAGACGCACTCATCAACGAGAACATCGACCGCCTGCGCCTGGCCGCCACCAGTGCCCTGGTCAGTCGCGAGGATGTTATCATCGTGGCCAGCGTCTCGTGCATCTACGGCTTGGGCTCGCCGGCTGATTACAAGCGCATGATGGTTTATGTGCCCAAGGGCCAGACTGTCGTGCGCGAAGACATCCTGCTCAAGCTGGTCAACATTCAGTATGAGCGGAATGATGTGTCGTTCACGCGCGGCAAGTTTCGCGTCCGGGGCGACACCATCGAGATCTGGCCGGCCTACGAGGAATATGCCTTCCGTATCGAGTTGTTCGGCGACGAGGTAGACAGTCTATCTTTGATCAATCCGACTAGCGGGGAAACTCTCCGAGTGGTGGATGAACTGTATATCTACCCGGCCAAGCACTTTGTGACCCCGCACGAGCGGATGCAGAAAGCTGTCGAGGGAATCAACGGGGAGCTAGAAGGGCGCCTGGCACAGCTCCGCAACGAGGGCAAATTGCTCGAAGCCCAGCGGCTGGCAGCGCGCACGCGCTTCGACATGGAGATGTTGCTCGAAGTTGGCCACTGCCCCGGCATCGAGAATTACAGCCGCTGGCTCAGTGGTCGGAATCCGGGCGAGCCGCCTTACACGCTGCTCGATTTTTTCCCCGACGACTTTCTGATGATCGTCGATGAGTCACACGTTACCTTGCCGCAGGTTCGCGGCATGTTCGCCGGCGATCATAGCCGGAAGTTGACGCTGGTCGAGCATGGTTTCCGTCTACCCAGCGCCCTGGACAATCGACCGCTGCGTTTCGACGAGTGGGAAAAGCGGATGAAGCAGTTGCTCTTCATGTCGGCCACGCCCGGACCCTACGAGTTGGAACGTTGCACCGGCGAAGTGGTCGAGCAGGTCATCCGCCCGACGGGCCTGGTCGATCCGCTCTTGCACGTCAAACCTGCCCGCGGTCAGGTGCCGGACCTGATCGCCGAGATCAAAAAGCGAGCAGAGCGACACGAACGGACCCTGGTAACGACCCTCACCAAACGCCTCGCGGAGGACCTCAGCGCCTATTTCCGTGACGCTGGCCTGCGCACCAAGTGGCTACATTCGGAACTGGACGCCATCGAGCGTGTGCAGATTCTCCGCGAGCTGCGTGAAGGGGCTTTCGATGTGCTGGTCGGAGTCAACCTGCTTCGCGAAGGTCTTGATTTACCCGAAGTCTCGCTCGTAGCAATTCTCGATGCCGATAAAGAGGGCTTCCTCCGAAGTGGCACGTCGCTCATTCAGACGATTGGCCGGGCAGCCCGTAATGTCAACGCCGAGGTGATCCTCTACGCGGACAAGGTCACCGACTCGATGCAACGGGCCATGGATGAAACCCAGCGGCGGCGCGCGCTCCAGTTGGATTACAACGCTAAGCATGGCATCACGCCGCAGACGGTCCGTACCGCCATCAGCCTGGGTATCGAGGAAGAAATCGCCGCCCAGAAATTCGCCCAGGAAGCCGCTGGGCAGTCGGGGGAAGATGTCGTGACGCAAGAATATCTGCAAGAACTGCACGGCGAGATGCTCTCCGCGGCGGCGAACCTGGAGTTCGAACGCGCCGCCGAGCTGCGCGACCGCATCGCCAAGCTCAAGGGCCAGCCGGTGGCTTCTCCTCAGCCGGCCGGCAAGAAACGCCGCGGACGGAGGCGAGCGTGACTCACCGTTTTCAGTTTTCAGTGTTCAGTTTTCAGCCATACTGAAAACTGAACACTGAAAACTGAAAACTCACAGAGTTTTCAAGTATTCGATCACCGCCATGCGTTCCGTGTCCGTGAAATGGTCGCCGAATGTATGGCCCGTGTTGTGCCGGCCGGGCTGGGTGGTATCGTAAATCCGGCGCTGCTCCCAACGTGACAACTTGGGGTCGGGCGGCGCGTCGAGCACGGTAATCTTCAACCCTAGCTTCACGGGGTCGTAATCTTCCTTTTCGCAGCCATACGAGCGGGTGTAAATCCGCGGCCGGGCTTTCGAGTTCAGCACCTCATAGACCGTGGGCACGGAGCCGTTGTGGAAATAGGGCGCGGTGGCCCAGATACCATCCAGGGGCGGCGCCTGATAGCCATGGTGCAGATAAACACGGATCGGCTTGCCGTCCGGTCCCGGCTCGCGGGCCAGCCAGGTCTTGTTGACGTAGTCGATATTGTGCCCGGTCAGGGCCTCGCTCAACAGGGGGTCCGTACCTATCGTGTTCAGCGGCACGATCTTGTTGGGATACGTCCAGTGCTCGCCGTAGGTCCCATGGCAACGGGCACAGTTTTTCACGAACAAGTCCTTCCCGCGCTCCGCCAACTTGCGGTCGATCGGGAAGGGATAGTGTGGCGGCTCCAGCGTGAAGATGTAGGCGTGAAGATCCACGAAGTCACGGCTGCGGCCCTTGATCGTGGCGGCTGAGTTGAGAGGTGTCAGCAAGTTGGCCAGGTCGATTCTTGTCGAGCGAGCGTCGATACCGCCGGTCCAGTCGCGGGTCTTCTTCTTTTTGAGCAGCCACCAGGCTGGCGGATCGCTGCAAACATGCTGGTAGTAATCCAGATGCATCGGCCTTCGGAGGTTTAATTCCGGGTCACGAATGGCCAAGAGGAGTGCCACGCTACTCACCGGATCGACCGTGCCCCGCACGCTACTGAGCTGGAAGGGGATCTTGAATGGTTCATGATCGGCAGCCAGCAGTTCATCGAAGATCCCCTGCACATCGACCGTCGAGTTACCGAGTCCCATGATGGTCTGCCCTGCCACTCGGCCTGCGTGGCAGAGGAGACAGTTGTGGACGAAGCCCGTGGTGAAGAAAAAGCCCCGACTTTCGATCAAGCCCATGGGCAGGCCATGATTATCGAACGGGGCCATGTGCAGGCCGTAGCGCTCCCGGAAAGCACGATCATAGTCTGCCGGTTTGGTCTTAAGCCCCCACTGCTTCCAGGCGTTGTCGTACGCAGCCATCGACCACTGCGCCGGGTTCAATGGGTCGTGGAGTAACAGCTCACGCCCATGTTGAACACTGCGCACGTTGGTGGCATCCGGCTGTTCGCCATAAAGCAAACTTCCGCCCACGGTCAGGCACCAAGCCAGGCACAGCAGTGGCCTCATGATGTTGCTCCTCCGTTGCAGCCAGGCGAAGTTGAGCCAAGAGCCGATCAGTCTGTCGTTGGATTTGTTCTCTTCCGTTATACACCGCTGGCAAGCGACTCGCCAGCACCCGCCGAATATCAGGATGGCCTTTCCGCTGGACACCGCCGGTGTCTCCATTCATGATGAAGACGCCATTGCACTGAGGAATTCCCTGGAGAACCGCCATGCCTCACCGCCGCGCCTTTCTGCGCCAAGCCGCCGTCGCCGCTTTGGCGACGACCGGCCTTACCCGCGCCGACACGGAGAAAACCGCAGTCTTTCCCATCATCGACACACGCGCGGCGGGTGTATGGACTTGGGTAGTGCTATGGAAGCCGGATGCGTGTTAGCCGTAGACCAAATCATGTAGCACCCCTGGTGGGGTTCTACGCTCCCCGGAAGGCCGCTGGCAGCACGACAACCTGGCATTGCTTCTTTTCCTCAACTGTATTAAGAGTCTTCACACAGTTGGAGGGCTGAGGCCATGAGCTTCCATATCAACACCGCCAGCCGTTTGCCGATTTACCAGCAGCTGGCGCAGCAAATCCGCGAGGGCATTGCCAGGGGCGAGCTGCCGCCGGAAATGGGACTTCCCTCCGTGCGGCAGCTTTCACGGGAACTGGTCGTCAACCCAAACACCGTGGCCAGGGCCTACACCGAGCTTGAGCGCGAAGGTTTGCTTATCAGCCGGCCCGGCCGGGGCATTTATGTCGCCCAGCCGCGCAATGACTTGACACGGGCCGCCCGTGACCGCCGGCTGCTCGAACAACTCGACCGCTGGCTAACCGAGGCTGTCCACCTCGGCTACTCCGCGAACGAAGTCCACGCCCTGGTGGCCCGGCAAATCAAACAATTCCGCTGGAACGCTGCCTGAAAGGAGAACCATCGTCATGGATGACGCTATTCGCACCCGCCGATTGACCAAGTGGTACGGCAAACGCAAGGTGGTCGATGATCTCGATCTGCAAGTCCCGTGCGGGACCGTCTACGGCCTGTTGGGCCGAAATGGCGCTGGCAAATCAACCACAGTCAAAATGCTCGCCGGCATGGTCCACCCGGATGCCGGGCGGGCGGAACTACTCGGCGAGGACGTGGCCACGCTGTCGCCAGCCACTCGGGCCCGTATCGCCTATCTGGCCGAGGGGCATCCGCTCTATACCTGGATGACCATCGGCCAAGCCGTGGCCTTCACCATTGCCTTCTATCCGAATGCCGATCCCGACCTGGTCGCCCAGCTTCTGGACCATTTTAATCTGTCGCGCAAGAGGAAAATCGGCCGGCTCTCCAAAGGCCAGCGAGCCCAGGTCTCGCTGGCGTTGGCCCTCGCGCCGGATCCCGAGTTGCTCATCCTTGATGATCCGACGCTCGGGCTCGACACGAATGTCCGCCGCGATTTCTTGGAATCAATGATTCAGATTATCCAGCGCCGCGGCCGCACAATTCTGTTCAGCTCGCATGTGCTGGGTGATGTCGAACGGGTCGCTGATCGCGTTGGTGTCATGATCGACGGCGTGCTGCGGGTCGATTGTCCAGCCGAACACTTCAAGCACGCCGTCCGCAAGGTGATCGTGGAGTTTGGCCGAGAGCCACCGGAGCTAGCGCCAGTCGAAGGTTTGCTCAGCGAGCAGCGGATCGGCACCCGCCGAGAGCTCGTCTTCGTCGGGTTCGATGCTTCGCAGCGGGAAGCGGTCGAAGCACTGTCCCCCAAATCGATCGAAATCGTGGAAATGAACCTGGAAGACGCGTTCATTGAATATACGCGGAGGCCGCAGCGGGCACTGGCGCGGTTCGGAGGAAACCCTGTTCACGGAGGAACGGTCGATGCGGATGATCGTGTACAAGGAGCTGCGTGAGGTCGCGGGAATCGCGGCCGCGGCCCTGGCTTGTTACCTGGCGCTGGTCGTCAGCCTCATGGGCGGCCGAGTGTTCAGCTTCATCCCGCTGATGCCGAGCGGTACCCACGCGGTACCGTTCACGGACAGCGGCTTTTCGACACCGTTCATGTTCATTACGGCCGGCTTTGCGCTGGCCCTGGGTTTTCGGCAATCGGCCTGGGAGGCGGTACGCGGCACCTACCTCTTCTTGCTGCACCGCCCTGTCCAGCGCGATTGGATTTTCCTGATCAAGCTGGCCACGGGGACTGCGGTGCTGATGCTGGTCGGCAGTGTGCCCATTGTGGCCTACGCCTGGTGGGCGGCTGTGCCTGGGCACCATCCGAGCCCGTTTCAGTGGGCCATGACCGGTTCGGCGTGGGAGCTTCTGTTGGGCATGCCCATACTGTACCTGGGCGCGTTCCTGAGCGGCCTTCGGCCGGCGCGGTGGTACGGAACTCGGCTGCTGCCGCTGTTGGGCTGTCTCCTGCTGTGCGTTCTGCGCTCCGAGCTGTCCGAGACCTGGTTCTTGGCGCTGAGCGTTCCCCTGGTGCTCTGCGGACTGCTGGCCGGCTGCGTGTGCCACGTGGCCCGCGTGCGCGATTACGCCTAGGAGGTGCATGATGAAGAGGATAGGACTGTGTCAGCCACTGGTGTTGGCGACCGTGTTGGCGCTGGGATTCGCGCTGGCATGGGGGCTGGTCAGCGACCGTCTCGTACTGAGCTGGCTGGAGCCCTCGATGCAGAGGCCCGCAGAAAGCTTGCAATTCCTTCCGGACGGCACACCGCGCGTATGGCGTGCGGAGCCTGACAACCCATTCGCGAGCCGGGATTTGGAAGGCAATCCCCTGCCGGTTCAGACTGTGGCAGAACGTGCCGCGCTTCACGAAACCGCACTCCCCAGGGCAGCGGCCAATCCGGCCCCGTACTGGAGCCGACGCATCTGTGTTTACTCGGATGGCCGTTGGCCTACGACTTACTGGTACTTTATTTCCGATGGCCGACCAAACGGGAATGGCTATTTCGTCGGCTATGATAGCCAGAACAACCAGCGCGTTGGTTACCTGGGCACAGCGGGCTTGCGGAGTTCACCGCTGCCAGCGGCCGAGCTGTTTCCCTTCGGCAGCGCAATCCAGTCCGGCCTCTTGTGCTTCCAGCAATGGCGCTCCTCGACAGAGTACCTGCGGCCGGGTCCGAAAGCCAAAGCGCCCGCGGGTGGTGTATCAGACTGGGACGTCTATGTCCTTGGCCATGATGGATGCGTCCGTCATGTAGATTTGCAGGCCCGAACGGTGAAATCGATTTTCCAAAGTGCGGACATCCGCTCGATGGGCATGGTCTGGGTGCCCAGCGGTGCTGGCCACGGGTTCTTGTTGCACTTGGCGATCCGCAGCGGCGATCAGGTTTCCGTCCTGGATGGGCGGGACCAGGTACTCCGCCGGTACCGCTTGCCCGAAGAAGCACGCACTCACAACATCCACTTCGTCCAAACCACGGCCGGCACCGCGGCGGTTTACTGGGCCAGCCCCCCGGATTCGTTGGCCTCCCACCGCGATTACGAAGTGTACTGGCTTGGGCCGGATGGGATTCAGCGACACATTCAAACCCAGTTGGGATTTTCAGGGAATCAGCGCTTCGGCATCGGTGTTGCCTTGCCTTGTCCGTTGCTCCTCGCTGGTTTCTTGGGCAACGATCGCGCTAGCGAGCTGGTCAGGTACGGGATGGAGCCCGGCCTTGCTGCGGCCCTGCTGCGGACGGGCCGCGAATTCGCGCTCGACTTCGCTCTGGTCCAACTGATCGCGGTGATCCTGGCCGTGTTCTGCTACCGCCGGCAGGTACGCTATGGCGCCAGCCGTTGGCAGTGCTTTGTCTGGACAGGTTTTGTGTTATTGCTCGGCTTGCCGGGGTGGATTGGCTATCGCTTCGGCCGCTCCTGGCCAGTGCTGGAATCCTGCCCGGCGTGTCAAGCGCCGGCGCCGCAGGATCGAATCGTATGTATCCGCTGCACCACCGAGTTTCCCACGGCGGCCCGGCGCGGGACCGAGGTGTTCGCCTGAGCGGTCGGCGTGTATCCTCACCGCCTCGATAGCGTCACGGGCGCGCTTTCGTTGCCCGCGCTATCGACCGCGGTGAGGATGATTTGCTCCGGCTTGGCTGCGAATCTGATCTGCCGCGCACGCTCGCCTGCCGGCTCGATCCGCATGGTCCACTGGCCAGCATTCCGGCTGCGGATGACATACAACCGCACGGTTTGACCGGCTGGGCGAACGGTGAGCACTCTCCGCCCGCCCTGGTCCTTCAAGGATGCGGCCGGGCGGGCGGGGGCCGATCGTTTTCGCCACGGCATAGCCGGCAGCAGTGCCGGCTCCTTATAGGCGGTGCGGATGGCGTCGGCCACGCCGCCTGTGTTGTGCAAAAGGGCGTGCATACTGAACTGGATATTGCCCGCGGTGCCTTGCTCCCGGCGAGTCAGCTTAATCTGCTCGACAATTTCGCGAGCCGGCCAACCGTTTTTCCGTCCCGTCACGCGCCCGGCGTAATTGCCGGGACACAGATGCCGGCCCTTGATATTCTGCTGGACCCACCATGCCAGCAGTTTCGGATAACTTTGCTTCGTTTGATGGATCGGCCAGTAGAGTTGCGGGGCAAAGTAATCGCACCAGCCTTCGCGGAGCCAATGCCTCGAATCGGCATAGATTTCCTGGTAGGCATCGAAGCCCGCGATGCCGGGTGGATGACCCGGCCGCCATATGCCGAATGGACTGATGCCCACACGAACCCACGGTTTGGCCAACTTCACAGCCCGATACAGGTTTTCAACAAAGTGGTCGATCGCAGCGCGGCGCCAGTCGTTGCGATTCAGCTTTCCTCCCTGCCGCCGGTAGACATTCCAGGTGTCGCCATCGGGAAACGGGATGACTTTGCCGGCGCGATCTTTCTCAGGATAGGGATAGAAGTAATCGTCGATGTGGACGCCATCGATCTCGTAACGCCGCACGACGTCCAGGATGACCGCGAGCGAATGCTTCTGCACATCGGGATGCGTCGGATTCAGCCAGTAATGCGTGCCATAGCGCTTCGCCAGGTCGGGCCGGCGCTTAATGATATGGTTCGCCGGGATGGCCGAGCGGGCTGAAGGGTGGCGAGCGCGGAATGGATTGAACCAGGCGTGTAGCTGCAAACCACGGGCATGGGCCTCGCGCACGGCAAAGGTCAGTGGATCATAGAACGGCTCGGGGGCCTTGCCGAGCGTGCCGGTCAGGTACTCGGACCACGGCTCCAGTTTGGAAGCGTACAGTGCGTCGGCCATCGGCCGCACCTGGAGGATGACGACGTTAAACTTAAGGCGAGCAGTGCAGTCCAGAATGGCACGCAGTTCCGCCTGCTGCTGGGCAGTGGACAATCCCGGTTTCGACGGCCAATCCATGCTGCCGACCGACGCAACCCAGACACCTCGGAATTCGCGTGGCGGTGCAGGCGGCTCAGCTGCTGCCGATAGGGAGGCATAGCCAACGCAGGCAACGAGACAGAGAAAGATCCGGAGCATGAAGTGCTATTGTTGGCGGACAAGACCGGAACGAACAGGGGGTGGAAAGGGCAGCTCAGCGCCACAGTTCTCGTTCGATGCGTTCGAGCACTTCCCGGACGCGCCAGGAGTGCTCGCCATGCCGAAGCAAGGCATCGTCGGCGACCCATTGGCGAACCTTTTTCTCCGCTGCCACGACGGTGCTGTGATTGCGGCCGCCGAAGTAGCGGCCGATATCGCTATGGGCGGTAGGCGTGTGTTTGCGCGCGAGGTACATCGCCAGCATCCGTGGATGGCTGGTGGTGCGTGTCCGACTCTTGCTACGCAAGGCGCCGCGCTCCAGACCGAGCACCTGGCACACGGCCTCGTCAATCTGCGCCAATTGCACTGCACCGACGGCATGACGTATCAGGTCCGCCAAGGCTTCACGCGCCAGCGTCAAATCCACCGCTCGGCCCGTGACCAGGCCATAGTGCCGGACGCTTTGCAGTGCGCCTTCCAACTCCCGCACGTTACCGCGAACCCGATCCGCCATGAAGCGTAACACGTCGTCCGGCAGTCGCGGTTCGCCGTGGAGTGCCTTGGCTCGCAGGATTTGTAGCCTCGTCTCATCGTCTGGTGGCTGCATGCCCCAAACCGCTCCACCGATGAGCCGGTCCGTCAACAAGGCGGGCAAGTCGCCGGCCAAGCGGGGATGGCAATCACACGTGACTACGATCTGCCGGCCGTCGCTGTGCAGAGCATCATAGGTGTGCAGGAATTCCTCCTCGCTCGCGGTTTTGCCGGCCACAAAGTGTACGTCATCCACCAGGAGCGTATCACAGTCACGGAAGTATTTCCGGAAGGCCCCTAGCTTGCCGGCGCGGAGTCCCTGCAGAAAGCGATTGGTGAATTCTTCAGCCGTGATGAAGACGACGCGCCATTCCGGGTGACGTTTGCGCAAGCCGGCATAGATGCCCTCCAGAAGGTGGGTCTTGCCGGTGCCGACTGGGCCATAGAGCACGAGCGGGTTGACTGTAGTGCCGGGAGACTCGACCACCGTAAGGGCGGCAGCATGTGCCAGGCGATTGCCTGTGCCGACCACGAAGTCGCTCAGCCGGTGCCACCGCCGGGTGCGCTTGGGTCGCGCGTTCTCCACCCCCGCAACAACGGAGGGTCGATCGGCCTTCGCTTCCTCGACGAGTGGCGGCGCGGGCGCAGCAACAGTGTTGTTGGCACTTTCCGCTTGAGCCCGCCGGGCTGCCTGGAACAATTCCGGGTCGATGCGGAATTGCACCTCTACCACTCGGCCAAAGACCGCGCTGGCCGCAGCGCGGACGTCCGGACCAAAGCTTTTGGTCAGCCAGTCCTGGAAAAAGTGGTTCGGCACGCCGACCACCAGCAGGCCGTCGTCCCAGGCAAATCTCGTATGCGGGGCAAACCAGAACGTATAGCGTCGCTCCCCGACGCGCTGAGCAATCGCTTGCTCCAGCGCAGCGACGACTTCGCGATCGCACGTCGTCAAGGATTTCTCCCGGCGCGCACCAAGGCCGCGATAATCGGTTTCGCTGGGCAGGAGAGATCAGTTCCGCAAGCCGGAGGGAAACCTGCTTACGGACATCGTGCTCGGAGACCTTCGATTGTAGGCGAAGCTCCGCAGATGCTGCCATCGCAAAATCCGCCTACGAACCGCGCCGCGCTGGTGCTCCGTTCGTAAGCATTTATCGCACCAGCTTTTGCGTCCCACGCCGGCAAATCCGTCCCAGCCGGCAGCCTCGCCTCTTTGTGCATAAGCTGTCGATAGAGCTGGTGAGTGGTGAGTGGTGAGGGGTGAGTGGTGAGTGGTACCCCTCACCACTCACCCCTCACCACTCACTCCCTCCAAATGGCCAGATACACTTCACGCTGATCGAAAGGCTCGAAGCCCAGGCTCTGGTACAGGTCCCAGGCCGGCCGATTCCGCGCATCCACGGAGAGGGTTAGCTCCGCGGTGTCGGCCTGGCGTGCCTCCGCAATGGCCTTGCATGCCAGTCGGCGGCCCAAGCCTCGGCCGCGGGCTTCGGGGACGACACCCAGGTACGCCAGGTCCCAGCTATCCTGGTCCGGCATCTCCGCTAGGAGCAAGACACCTATAGGTGTTTCGTCCTCGAGCGCCAGCCACCAGCGGTCTGGGTCGAACAGCCCCTGATTGCGATGGCCGGCAATGATCTCGTCCACACTCCGGACGCCGTTAAGTTCAGGACAGTCTAGCGTGCCCTCGTAAGTGCGCAGCAGCGTCTCATGGAACGGAGCCGCTGTGTCGCGTGCATAAGTGCGATAAGTCAGCTGATCATGACCCAGACGAATACCGGTCGAGTACCGCAGCTGATGGCGCAGATACCAGAGCCGGGTGATGTGCTGAAAACCATGGCGCACCAGAGAAGCCGCCAGGTCCGTTTCCCTCGCGGATAAGAGTGCCTGTGCCAAGCGGGTGCCGCCCTGCCGCAACCAGGCGATGGTTGCGTCCAGCAGCGCATCCTCAAGCGCAATCTGCTCGTCGGGGTTGGCGGCTTGTGGCGGCCAGATCAAGGCGGCCGCACCAGGCACGGGCAGACCGATCATCGCGCCGACCAGCGCCTCGCCACGGCGGGCGACGCGAACTCCCTCGGCGGCGAACTCGCCCCGGCGAATCAGCTCCAGGGCGTTGGCAACGCGTCCCTGATGCAATGGTGCTTCCAGGTACTGGAAGACCAGGCGCAAGGCCGGCGCCAGCTCGCTGGCCTCGGCAGCGGCAATCGTGACAGGATGGGTCGAGGCAACCGTCATACGCCAGGGCCTTGAGTCCTGTACTCGGGTAAAGGGTATTCATGGATGGGCAAGCGCAGCGACGGCAGCTCTTGCAAGCGCCGCCACGCCCGCGTGATACGCTCTTCCATCTCAGCTACGTATTCACGATCGAGTTCTTCCTTGGCAAACGGCCCAGGACAGACGACCGGGGCAAACGCGGCATCCATGATGAACTGCGCCGTCGCAGGATTGCAGCGGATATGCCGTTCACGACTCTGGTGGAGTTGGTCGAGCGCTACTTCCCCGAGGATGTACCGCAGGTACAGATCCGAATCGGTCATCTCTTCCACGTCGCCGCCACAGACATCGCAGCGGTAGCCCTGCTCACAGCGTGCCATGCAAATGCCCCTGGCAAGACATCCTTCCAGCATGTGCCGGGTCAAACCCGGCTGGGCCGAATTCCGCCCATCGCTTAAACTACCTTTCGAGCTCCGGACCTGCAATTACGTTTTCGTTCACCACCAGCACGGCAAGGCAAGTATGACAGAAACGGATGTCACCGCCCCAGACACAAGAACCGTCCGGAGCCTCTCTCTGGGGAGTCTCCGGCTGACGACACGCTTCGTGCTGGCTCCCCTGGCCGGCTACACGAATCTGCCTTTCCGGCTGGCCCTGCGCGAGCTGGGCGGCGTCGGCTTAGCCACCACGGACCTGGTGAATGCTCGTGCCCTGCTCGTGGGCAGCGCCCGCACGATGGAGTTGATTCAGACCTGCCCAGCGGACCGGCCTCTGGCCGTGCAGATTTACGGTGCCGACCCCACCGAGATGGCCGCCGCCGCCCAGTGGCTGGAAAGCTATGGCGTCTCAGCCGTGGACATCAACATGGGCTGCCCGGTCCACAAGGTTGTCCGGGGTGGCGGCGGCTCAGCGATGATGTGCGACCCGGCCAAGACTGTGGGCTTGGTCCGGACAATCGTGGAGGCCGTGCGCATCCCCGTCACCGTGAAAATGCGGCTCGGCTGGGATGAGCAGAACTGGAGTGCACCGTTTTTTGCCCGCGAGTTTGAGCAAGCCGGCGTGGCCGCTGTCACGATCCACGGCCGCACCCGCGCGCAAGGCTTCGGCGGCAGCGTCCAGCTCGACGGCATCCGTGCCGTGGTCGAGGCGGTCGATCGGTTGCCCATCATCGGCAATGGCGACATTCGAAACATCGCCGATGCCGCCCGCATGTTTGAGGCAACCGGCTGCCATGCCATCTCGATCGGCCGGGGTGCCCTGTTGAACCCCTGGATCTTCCGTGACCTCGCATGCTGGGAAGAAACGGGCGAGTCAGGGCCAGCACCGACCTATGCAGCGCGGGCCGATTTCATGGCCCGCCATTTTGGACTGTTGTTGGCTCAGCGCGGCGAGCACTTCGCCTGCCTGACCTTTCGCAAGGTGGCCAACTGGTATTGCAAGGTGCTCCGCCCAGGACGCGAAGTTCAGCAGCGACTTGTCCGACTCGGGAGCGCGGTCGAGTTCCACGAACTGCTGGAGCGGACGCGGGGCGTCCTTGCTCACCGTGGCGAGTCGGCACCATTGCCCACCGACAGCTTCGAGGTAACCGTACCCCGAGGGCCGGTGGAACGCTGGTAACGGGACTACCGCGGGATTGCAAACTCGCCGGCTTGCGTCCGGGGGATTCAGCAGGCCCACTTTTTTGGCATTTGGGCCTGTCGGGGTGTTGTCCGAAGTGCCTCGCATTCCGTGAGGTTACATCGAGTCAGGTGGCCAGAAGTCCCAAATCACATTTGTGGCCTTTTTCCATTCTGCTGCTGTGCTATGTGCGGTATCCTGAGACAGTTGTTCGCCTCAGCTCACACGCCGACCGTAAACCCATCCATTTCTCGCCCCTTGCGGCTACGCACCCACCGTCTCAAACCCCTCGAAAACTTGACAATCTCGGCAGCCTTTGAGAACCTCGCCGTCCGCCCTGCAGACCGCCAGCCGGCATAGTTCTGACGGGCAAAAAGAGGTATAAAGAAAGCACGCAGGGAGACTGGCATGCCGCCAAGGATTGCTCATCCCGCCGCTCTCGATAACCTCCAGGACCTGACCCGCATCATTCAGACGGCCGAGGGCTTTCACCCCCTC
>Ga0070739_10005429_pt1 | contig 14557 bp, 10 predicted proteins | sample Coa_R1_7_FD_66445 | JGI IMG/M metagenome (GOLD analysis project Ga0070739, IMG submission 66445) | Surface soil microbial communities from Centralia Pennsylvania, which are recovering from an underground coalmine fire - Coalmine... | ecosystem: Environmental > Terrestrial > Soil > Unclassified ... | reverse complement strand
GATCACCTTGTGGTCGCCCTCGACGGGCGCGCGCGCCGCCTCGACCACGATCTCGTCGCGCACCTGCTGCACGCTGATGACCGTCCGCTCGGGCTCGACCTCGACGACGTCCGGATGCATGCCGCGCAACACGAGACGCTCGACCCGGTCGTCGCCGTCCGGCGCGAGGACCGCCGCCGCGAAGCACCGCGCCGCGTCGTCCACGCCCGAGCCGCGTGGCCCGACCAGCAGGTACGCGTGGACGGGTCGCCGCGCGGCGCGTTGCAGGAGCGCGACCGCGCGGTCCTGCCCGGTGATCCGTTCCCACATCGACCGCCGACCCTACCGGGCCAGGTTCGCGTCGACGACCTCGGCGACGCGCCGTGCCACGTCGTCCCGAGCGCCGTCCCCGTCGACGACGAGCCACCCCCGCTCGGACGCGAGCGTGCGGTACCCCGCGCGCACGCGCGCGTGGAACTCCTCGCCCTCGCGCTCGATGCGGTCCGACGGGACACCGCGACGCGCGACTGCGACCGCGTCCGGGACGTCGAGCACCACGACGAGGTCGGGGCGCGGGAACCCCGCGTTCACGCGCTCGACCACCTCGAGGCCGACGCCACGCACCAGCCCCTGGTACACGAGCGACGACGGGACGTACCGGTCGCACACGACGTCCACACCGGCATCCAGCGCCGGTCGCACGACGCGTGCGACGTGCTCGGCGCGGTCCGCCACGAGCAGGAGGAGCTCCGCGAGCGGGTCGACCGGATCGGCCGTGTCGAGCAGGAGCCGGCGGAGATCCTTCCCGAGCGGCGTCGCGCCGGGCTCGAAGGTGAGATCGACACGCCGTCCTGCCGCGCGCCAGTGGTGCGCGAGGAGCCGGGCCTGCGTGCTCTTGCCCGACGCCTCGCCGCCCTCGAGGACGACGAACCGGCCGCGGTCGCTCACGCCGTCGCCCCTCGCTCACGCGCGCGGCGGACCTCGCGGCGTGACAGCCAGCCCGCGACGATGCAGATCGCGCCGCCGAGCCACAAGGCGATCCGCACGCCCTGCAACCCGTACGACGCGCCCGCGACCGACACCGAGCGGTGCCCGAACACCAGCTTCGAGAGCCAGTCGAACAGATCCGAGAACAACGGCGACACGGTGAGCGACAGCAGCAGACAGAGGCGGATGACGGTGTACAGCGTGGCGAACGTCCGCCCGCGCAGCTCGTCGGCCACGTTCTCCTGCAACACGGTGAACCCGGAGACGTACGCGGCACCCGAGAACGCGCCGACCAGCGCGATCAGCGGCGCCGCGAGCCACAACGTCGAGGACGACACCGCCGCGATGAGTGCCGCGCCCACACCCATGACCGCGTACGCGAAGAGCGACTCACGCGGCAGCCGCCGCTGCACCGCGAGCAACGTGAACACGCCCGCGGCCGCACCCATGCCGAGCGCGGTCATGAGGAAGCCGAACGTCGCGCTGCTGCCGCCGAGCACGACCTTCGCGAACACCGGCCCGAGCGGGATCATCGCACCCCCGCCGATCAGCCCCGCGCCCAGACCGATGAGGACGCCGCGCACGATCGGGTGCGACGCGATGAACCGCATCCCCTCGACGATGTCGCGGACCGACTGCGACCAGTCGATCCGCTGCCCCTTGTGACGGTCGATGTGCGGGATCGGCAGACGGAAGACGATGTACGCGGAGATCAGGAACGTCAGGCCGTCGACCCACAGCGCGAGCACCTCGCGGTCGACCTTGAGCGCGGAGAACGGCCCGAAGTGCCCGAGCCACTTCGCCAGCACGGCCAGCAACGAGAAGATCAGCGACCCGACCGGGAACGTCCCGTACGCAGCCGCGAGCGACAGCGAGTTCGCCGACGACAGCTGCCTGCCCTCGACGAGGTGCGGCACCGACGCGTCCTTCGCCGGACCCCACAGCAGCGTCAGGATCTCCATCAGCAGCGACACGAGGATCAGGCCGAGCAGCGTGTCGACGAACGGCAGCACCGCGAGCAGCGCGGCGCGCCCGACGTCGCACCACACCATCACCTTCCGGCGATCCCACCGGTCGACGAGGACGCCGCCGACCGTGGCCAGGAAGAACCCCGGCACCATGCGGGCGACCATGACGAGGCCGACGGCCGTTCCCGAGTTGTTCGAGACACGCGCCGCGATCGCGAGGATCGCGATCAGGCCGATCCAGTCGCCCAGGCTCGAGCCGACCTGCGCGAGCCAGAGCTTGAAGTACGCACGCGACCCGAACACCCGCCACGTCGACGACGGCAGGGCCTGCTCACCGTGAGCAGGCGGGATGAACGGCGCATGCTCGGCGCTCACCGCGGGCCAGCCTAGGTGGCGCCGTGGTGCCCGCCGCGCGTGGTGTCGGCGCGGCTACTCGGCGGCCGGGCTCTTCTTCGCGGCGGCCTTCTTGGCGGGCTTGGCCGTCTTCTTGGCCGCGGTCTTCGACGCGGCCGCGGCCTTCTTCTTCGCGGGCGCCTTCTTCTTGGCCGGCGTCTTCTTCTTCGCGGGCCGGCGGCTCGGGCCCGCCTCCTCGCGCGCCTCGAGCAGCGCGACCGCGTCCTGGAGCGTGACGGTCGCGGGGTCCGTGCCGCGTGGCAGCGACGCGTTCGTCGTCCCGTCGGTCGCGTACGGGCCGTAGCGACCGTCGAGGATGCGGACGGGCGCGCCGGTACCCGGGCGCTCGCCCAGCTCCGCGATCGGTGCCTTCGCCTGGCGGCCGCGTCGCTTCGGCTGCGCGAACAGCGCGTCGGCCTGCTGCTTCGTGACGGTGAAGATCTGCTCCTCGTTGTCGAGGCTGCGCGTCTCGCTGCCCTTCTTGAGATACGGGCCGTAGCGACCGTTCTGCGCGGTGATCTCCGTGCCGTCGTCGTCGACGCCGACGACGCGCGGCAGCGACAGCAGCTGCAGGGCGTCGTCGAGCGTCACCCGCTCGACGGTCATCGTCTTGAACAGCGACGCGGTGCGGGGCTTCTCCTTCGATCCGTCGACGGGCTCGCCCAGCTGCACGTACGGCCCGTACCGGCCGTCCCGCACGATGACGGGCAGTCCCGTCGCGGGATCGGTGCCGAGCTCACGGCCCTGGTCGCGACCGCGCTCGAGACGCGCCTGCGCGTCGTCGACCGTGAGCTCGTCGGGCGCGACGTCCTCGGGAACGGGTGCGGTCTGCTCACCACGCGACAGGTACGGCCCGTACCTCCCGACGCGCAGCACGATCCCGGCGTCGTCGAACTCGGGGCCGAGGTGCACGGTGTTGACCTCGCGCGGATCGATCGTCGCGAGGTGCTCGTCGGCGACGAGCTCGCGCAGCCCGGCCTGCCCGTTCCCGTAATAGAAGGAGTGCAACCACTTCTCGGCCTCGCCCTCACCGCGCGCGATGACGTCGAGCGCCTCCTCCATCGTCGCGGTGAACCCGTAGTCGACGAGGTGCGCGAAGTGCTGCTCGAGGAGCTGGATCTTGGCGAACGCGACCCACGACGGGACCAGCGCGTTGCCCTTCCTCCACGCGTAGCCGCGGTTCTGGATCGTCTCGATGACGGCCGCGTACGTCGACGGACGGCCGATGCCGCGCTCCTCGAGCTCCTTGACGAGGCTCGCCTCGGTGAAACGCGCGGGCGGCTGCGTCGTGTGGCCGCTCGGCGTGAGACCGTCGCACGCGACGACCTCACCCTCCGCGACGGACGGCAACGTCGCCTCGCTCTCGTCGGTGTCCGCCGCCGTCTCGTCGGTGCCCTCGACGTACGCGCGCCGGAAGCCGAGGAACTCGTAGGTCTTGCCCGACGCGCTGAAACGCGCGCGCTCCCCGGCGGTCGACGTCGCGTCCAGTCGCACGGTGACACGCCGGGCGCGCGCGTCGGTCATCTGCGACGCGATCGTGCGCATCCAGATCAGCTCGTACAGCCGCTGGTGGTCGCTCGGGATCTGGCCGCGCACCTCGTCGGGCGTGCGGATGCGCTCACCCGCGGGACGGATCGCCTCGTGCGCCTCCTGCGCGTTCTTCACGCGTCCGCGGTACTCGCGTGGCTCGGGCGGCAGGTACTCCTCGCCGTACAGCTCGCGGATGCTGGCGCGCGCCGCGGTGAGCGCCTGGCTCGACAGCGTCGTCGAGTCCGTCCGCATGTACGTGATGTAGCCCTGCTCGTACAGGTCCTGGGCGACGTCCATCGTGCGCTTCGAGCCGAACCGCAGCTTGCGGCCCGCCTCCTGCTGCATCGACGACGTCGTGAACGGCGCCTTCGGCTTCTCGGTGAAGCTCGTCGACTCCACCGACGAGACCCGGAACTCCGAACCGTCGAGACGTCCCGCGAGCGCGCGAGCCGCGGCCTCGTCGAGACGGACGACGTCGCGGTCGGCCGCGACCTCACCGGTCGCGCTGTCGAAGTCGCCGCTGCGCGCCAGCCGGCGGTCGTCGAGCTCGAACAGCCGCGCACCGAACGGCGAGCCGTGCGAGCGGAACGCGCCGTCGAGGTCCCAATACTCCGCGCGGCGGAACGCCATCCGGGCGCGCTCGCGCTCGACGAGCATGCGCGTGGCGACGCTCTGCACCCGGCCCGCCGACAGCTTGGGACCGACCTTGCGCCACAGGACCGGCGACAGCTCGTAGCCCACGAGCCGGTCGAGGACGCGGCGGCCCTCCTGCGCCTCGACGAGCTTCATGTCGAGGCTCCGCCACCCGTCGATCGCCTCCCGGATCGCGGCCGGCGTGATCTCGTGGAACACCATCCGCTTGACCGGGACGCGCGGCTGGAGGACCTCGAGCAGCTCCCACGAGATGGCCTCGCCCTCGCGGTCCTCGTCCGTCGCGAGGTACAGCTCGTCCGCGTCCTTCAGCGCGGCCTTGAGCGCCTTGACGGTCGGCTTGCTCTTGTCCGGGACGATGTAGTGCGGCGTGAAGTGGTCCTCGACGTCGACCGCGAGGCCGCTCTTCGGCAGGTCGCGGATGTGGCCGAAGCACGCCATGACGACGTAGTCGCCACCGAGGAAGCCCTCGATGGTCTTGGCCTTCGCCCTCGATTCGACGATGACGAGCGGCTTGGGCAAGGGGACTGCTCCTTTCGGGTCCCGGATGCGGTGGCCGGCGGCGGGAGGGGCCGTCCGGGGCGCGTATCGGCAGCCGGGCGCGGTCACCGTAGCGGGCCATCCGTGGTGCCACGGCGCTGCCCGCGGTGTCAAGCCGGGCGTGGCGCAGGCTCTTTACCGCTCGTTGGGGCGGCGGCGGGAGCGCCACGGTCCGCGTCCGTCTAACCTGTCGTCCCCATGCACTTCCTCGATCCGAAATACCTGATCGAGACGTTCGGGACGATCGGCTTGATCCTCGTGATCTACGCCGAGTCGGGCATTCTCCTCGGGCTCGTCTTCCCCGGTGACTCGCTGCTCTTCACCGCCGGCCTCCTCGCGTCCCAGAACAAGTACGGCCTCAACATCTTCTTCATCGCCGGCGGCGCGTTCGCCGGCGCGGTCCTCGGGGCCCAGACCGGGTACTGGCTCGGCAAGCGGTTCGGCCCCTCCCTCTTCCACCGTCCCGACTCACGCATCTTCAAGCAGGAGTACGTCGACAAGTCGAAGGACTACTTCGACCGCTACGGCGGCAAGACCGTGGTCATCGGACGCTTCGTCCCGTTCGTGCGCACGCTCGTCCCGATGCTCGCCGGCATCGGCGAGATGGACCTCGGCGCCTTCACGATCTTCAACGTGATCGGCGCGGCGCTGTGGGCCGCCGGCGTCAGCGTCGCCGGGTACTTCCTGGGCAAGTCGATCCCGAACGTGGACCACTACCTCCTGCCGATCATCGGGGTGATCATCCTGATCTCGGTGATCCCGCCCGTGCTCGAGATCCGCCGCCAGCGCAAGACGTCGCGCGCGGCCACGGCCGGCACGAGCCCGGTCGTCTCGGTGGACGCCGTCCAGGTCGACGCCGAGGTCGAGTAGCGCACCGGGTTCGTCGCCGTCCGCGACCGGAACACCCATGACGGGCGTGTCGCACGGAGCCGGCGCGACCGTCAGCGGTGCTTCGGCACCGGGCTCCCGTGATGGGCATGCGCGCCCTCGCCCGAGAGCACGCTCCGCAGCGAGGCGGCAAGCTCGTCCACGGAAGCCTCGTCGGGCGTTCCGCCGCCCGGCTCCGTGACGTAGAACGTGTCGACGACCTCGTGACCGAGGGTCGAGACGCGCGCCTGGGCGATATCGAGCCCATGGCCGGCGATCACGCGGGTCATCCGGTAGAGGAGCCCGAGTGTGTCCTCGGCGCGGACCTCGACGACGCGCGCGTCCGATGCGATCTCCACCGGGTGGACGATCACCTCGGGCGACGTCGCGCGCGCAGCGGAGCGCCGTCGACGGCTCGCGAGCCAGCGCTGCAGCACCGCGTCGTCGAGCGCCACGTCGCCTGCAAGCGCGGCTCCCAAGTCGCGTTCGAACGTGTTCCAATCGATCGGGACGCTCGGGCGCGACGGCACCGCCGAGATGCGGTCAACCGCGACGCCGTCCACGGACACCGCATGTGCGCTGCGGACGTCCCCCCCGGAGGCGGTCAGCACACCGACCACGACGCTGAGGAGGCCGGGGCGGTCGGGCGCGACGATCGTCGTGACACCTTCGCGCTGCTCGACGAGCAGCCGACCCCCGGCCTGACGAACGAGGGCCTCCTGCTCCGGCGTCCACGGCCCGGGCTCGATCCTCACCTCGCGCCCGGCAAGCAGGTCGTGCACGCGCTCCACCAGCGTGCGCACGAGCTCCTCCTTCCAATCGCTCCACGCGGTCGGCCCGGTCGCGAGCGAGTCGGCCTGGGTCAACGCCGCGAGGAGGAACAGCACCTCCGACGACCCGACTGCTCGCGCGACCGCGTGCAAGGTGGCCGGGTCCTCGAGATCGCGACTCGTCGCGATCGATGGCAACAGGAGGTGGTTGCGGACGAGCGAGACGAGCACGTCGGTGTCCGCGTCGTCGAAGCCCATCCGCGGAGCGATCTCGCTCATCAGACGGACACCTGCGTCGGTGTGATCACCCGCCGACCCCTTGCCGAGGTCGTGCAGCCACGCGCCGACGAGCAGCAGGTCGGGGCGGCTCACGTTCCGCACGAACGCGGCCGCCTGAACCGCGGCCTCGGTGAGATGACGGTCGACGGTGAACCGGTGGAACGCGTTCCGTTGCGACCGGCTCCGTACTCGGCGCCACTCGGGCAGGATCCGGGTCAGCAGGTCGTACTCGTCGAGTGTCTCGAACACGTCGACCAGGGGCTCTCCACTCCCCAAGAGCGCGACCAGCGCATCGCGCGCCTGTCCGGGCCACGGACCCGTCTCCGGCGCGACCCGTCGGTCGAGCCATTCGAGTGCACGTCGCGCGATCGGCGCGTTCTCGCTCGCGGCCGCCTCGGCGACGTTGAGAAGAAGCGTGATGTCCGCCGGCGGCGCGTCCGCGGAGATGTCCACCTCGCCGTCGCGCATCACGATGCCGAGCGCCAGCTCGCGATCGCCGCCGGGCGCCCTCCGCGACTTCGGGCCGGCGAGCCGGGCGCGCGCCCTACGCCATACGTCATCGTAGGTGCGCGCGATCGAGCGCGCCGCGCCAGCGAGGCGCGTCATCAGCTCGTCCGAGTCGAGGCCGACCCGCGCGGCGACCTCGTCCTGCACCTCGAGGAAGAGGCGCTCGCCCCGTCGACCGGTGGCCCGGTGCAACTCGACTCGCGCGGTGAACAGCTCCTCGAACGCGTGGAGGCTCGCGGCGTCGTCGATCGTCTCACCGACGGCAAGGCGGACCGCGCGAATGACACTCAGATCACGCAAGCCGCCCTTCGCCTGCTTCAGGTCGGGCTCCAGCAGGTATGCGAGATCACCGACGTCGCGATGTCGCGACCCGCTGATCGCGTCGAGCGCCGGGAGCCGGCGTCCACGTCGGTGCGCCCACGCGACGCGCACCGCGGCGAGCGTGTCCTCCCCGAGCGCGCGGTCCCCCGCGATGACGCGCCCGTCGAGCAGTGTCATCGCAGTCTTCAGGTCCTCGCCTGCGACCCTGACCGCCTCCTTCGGCGTGCGGACGCTGTGGTCGAGCGTGAGTTGCTCGTCCCAGACCGGGTACCACATGCGCTCCGCGATCGGCCTGACGTCGATACGCGGGTCGTGCAACAGCAGAACGTCGAGATCGCTCTGAGGCGCGACCTCCCCCCGCCCGAGCCCGCCGCACGCGACGAGCGCGACGCCGTCCTGCACGCCCAGGAGGGAAGCGAGCCACTCGTCGAGCAGCGCTGCGTAGGCCCGGCCGAACGCCGGGCCCCGCAGCTCTTCGTCTTCGACCAGGCGCCGGCGGTCCTCAGCGAATCGCCGCGAGCCCGCGCTCCTCGGTTCTGACACGGACCACGTCCTCGACCGGCACGATCCACACCTTGCCGTCGCCGATCTTGCCGGTCTGCGCCGCCTTCACGACGGCATCGACCAGCTTCTCGACGTCGATGTCGTCGACGAGGATCTCAACCTTGGACTTCGGGACCAGGTCCACCCTGTACTCGGCGCCGCGGTAGACCTCGGTGTGCCCGCGCTGGCGTCCGTGACCCCGCGTCTCCGACACGGTGACGCCGCTGACGTCGAGCGCGTGGACGGCGGCGAGCACCTCGTCGACGCGATGCGGTTTCACCACTGCGACGATCAGCTTCATCGTTGTCTCCCTCCCGTGCCCGTGGCGACCCTCGATCGGGCCCTCGGCCACGGGTGCCGATGCTCGTGTGCCGGCCGCACTCCGGTGGGGCCGCTGCAGCGCGACGGCCACCTCACCCGTCGGCCGGAAGCTTGACGGTGCTGGAAGCCGTGGCGCCGACGACGTCAACCTCGTCGTAGTCCTCGCCGATGCCGGGCGACTCCGTGGCGAGCACGAAGTCGGGGTAACAGAGCGCTCCGAACTCCGCCATGTCGAGGCCTTCGAGCTCGACCTCCCGCGGAACCCGGATGGCCTTGCGCTGCTTGAGCAGACTGAAGATGAGGTATGTCAGACCCCACGCCCAGATGAAGCCGATCGCGACGTCGATGACCTGGGCACCGAGCTGCCCCGGGTTGCCGTAGAACAGACCCTTCACGTTCCCGGCAACACCGTTCCATCCGCTGCCGTAGCTGCCGTCCGCGAACAGCCCCAGCGCGAGCACGCCCCAGGCACCGCACACGCCGTGCACGGAGATCGCGCCACAGGGGTCGTCGATCTTCAGCTTCCGGTCGATGAACTCGACGCTGTAGCAGACGAGGAACCCAGCAAGGAGGCCGATCATCGTCGCGGCCCACGGCGCCACGAAGGCGCACGGGGCAGTGATCGCGACGAGACCCGCGAGCATCCCGTTGCACGACATCGAGATGTCCGGCTTGCCGTACCGGCTCGCCGTCCAGGCCATCGCGGTGACGAAGCCCGCGCACGCCGAGAGAAGCGTGTTGACCGCGACGATGCTGATGCGAAGGTCGGTCGCGCCGAACGTCGAGCCCGGGTTGAAGCCCATCCACCCGAACACGAGCACCAAGGTACCGATGACGACGTAGCCGAGGTTGTGCCCCGGGAAGGCGCGCGGTGTTCCGTCCTTCTTGTACTTGCCGATGCGCGGCCCGAGCAGCATCGCCAGCGCGAGCGCCGCCCAGCCGCCTGTCGCGTGGACGACTCCGGAGCCAGCGAAGTCGACGGCACCGTGCCCCAGGTGCAGCGAGTGACCGAGCTGCGACAGCCATCCGCCGCCCCACACCCACATCCCGTAGATCGGGTAGATGATCGCCCCCATCGCGACCTCGGCGACGATGAACGTCGCGAAATTGATCCGCTCGGCGATCGCCCCGATGATGATGTAGCCCGCGGTCTCCATGAACACGACCTGGAACAGGAAGAACGCGAGCGCGCCGACGTCGTAGGTTCCGCCGGTCTGCAGGAAGAATCCGTGCAATCCGATCAGTCCGGCGTGGCCGTGCCCGAGCATGCTGTTGAGGACGCCGAGCCCGCCGAGGTTTCCCACGCCGCCGATCCCGACGCCTCCGAACTGGAACGCGAACCCGACCGCGTAGTACGCGAGCAGGGCGATCGCGAACGCGGCGATGTTCATCATCATCATGTGCCCCGCGTTTTTCGCGCGTGTCAGCCCTGTGACGAGGAACGCGAAGCCGACCTGCATGAAGAGCACGAGGAAGCCGGTGATCAGCAGCCAGCTGAAGTTGACCGCGACGGTCAGCTCACCGGCCTGGTTGGCAAGTTGATTGAGGCCGACCTGCGTGACCGGCACCTTGGTGTCGGTGATCTTGTTGTTCGTCGCGGCCGCCACGTTGCGCGCGGTGCCTGTGGCGCTCCCACCAGCGTCTCCCTTGTGGGTCGCGAACTGGCTCACCATGAGCAGCGCGATGAAGGTGATCACCGTCAGCGCGATGAGCTTCTTCGTGTTCGACACGCCGAATCCTCCCCCCGAGGTCACTGCCTGCTGCCGGACGCGAGAACCGTAAGAAGGTCGCGTGTCACTCACGTATCTGCCGTGTGTCCCGCGTGTTACGTCTGGCCCGGGAGCTGCCAGATAGCGCTCAGGCAGAGGGCGAAGCGTGCGATGGCGGTCAGGCGGCGTTCATGGGCGCGCCGGGATGACGGCCGCGCGCCGCGACGGTCTCGCACCCGAGCTCGACGTCACCCGAACGGTTACGCGCCGGACGCGACGCGAACGACGCCGCTCACGCGCTGTCGGCCGGTTCGAACCGGTACCCCATGCCCGGCTCGGTGATGAAGTACCGCGGCCGCGCCGGCTCGGGCTCGAGCTTCCGGCGGACCTGGGCCATGAACACGCGCAGGTAGTTCGACTCGGTCCCGTACTGCGGGCCCCACACCTCTTGCAGCAGCTGGCGCTGGCTCACGAGCTTCCCGGCGTTGCGCACCAGCACCTCCACGAGATGCCACTCCGTCGGTGTGAGCCGCACCTCGTCGCCCTCACGGGTCACGCGCTTCGCGCCGAGGTCGATGACGAACGCCGGCGTCGTGACCGTGATCGCCTCCTCGCCGCGCGCGCCACGCCGGAGCGAGGCGCGCAGCCGCGCGAGCAGCTCGTCCATGCCGAACGGCTTCGTGACGTAGTCGTCGGCACCCGCGTCGAGCGCGGCCACCTTGTCGGCCTCCCGGTCGCGCACCGACAGCACGACGACGGGGACGGTCGACCAGCCGCGCAGACCGTGGATGACGTCGACGCCGTCGATCCCGGGCAGCCCGAGGTCGAGCACGACGACGTCGGGATGGTGGCGAGCAGCGAGGTCGAGCGCGACCTCGCCGTTCTCCGCGAGGTCGACCTCGTAGCCACGCGCGCGAAGGTTGATGCCGAGTGCCCGCCGGATCTGGGGCTCGTCGTCGACGACGAGGACGCGTGTCACGACGGCGCCGCCTTCACGCTCATCACGACCGTCAGTCCACCACCGGGCGTGTCGTCGACGCTCACGCGGCCGCCCATCGCCTCGACGAACCCACGCGCCACCGCGAGCCCCAGGCCCACGCCGTTGCCGTTCGCGTTCGTGTCGCCCAGGCGCTGGAACGGCCGGAACATCTGCTCGCGCTGCTCGACCGGGACGCCGGGGCCCCGGTCCACGACGCGTACGTCCACCCGGTCGCCGACCGCGCCGGCCTCCACGCGGACCTGCTTGCCGGCCGGCGAGAACGCCAGCGCGTTCGCGACGACGTTTGCCACCGCGCGTTCGAGGAGCTGCGCGTCGACCTCGACGCGCGGCAACGACTCGGGCACGTCGAGGACGACGTCGTCGGCGCGCTCGCCGAGCCCGTCGAGCGCGAGCGGGACGATCTCCTCGAGCCCGACCTCGCGCATCGTCGGGTGCAGCGAGCCCGTCTGGATGCGACTCATGTCGAGCAGGTTGCCGATGAGCGCGTTGAGCCGGTCGGCCTCCTCGTCGATCGTCGACAGCAGCTCGTGCACCGCCTCGGGCGTCCAGGTGACGTCCCGCTGGAGCAGGCTCGTCGCGGCCGCCTTGATCGACGCGAGCGGCGTGCGAAGGTCGTGCGACACGCCCGCCAGCAACGCGGTGCGGAGCTCGTTCGCCTCCGCGAGCCCGCGCGCCATCGCGGCCTCGGCGCGCAGCTCACGGCTCTCGAGCGCGAGCGCGAGCTGGTTCGTGAACGCGAGGAGGACCGTGAGGTCCTGCTCGTCGAGCCCCGGACCGACGAAGACGAGCTGGGTGCGCTCGTCGAGCGGGACGCTGAGCTCGCCGTCCTCCGGGCGCGCGGGGACCGGCTCCCCCGCCGAGGTCTCCACGACCCACCCGTCGCCGCGGCGGCGCAACACCGCGATCGCCTGCACGTCGAACGTCGAGCGGAGCTGGGTCATCATCGGCGCGAGCGGATCGGGCTGACCGAGCAGCGAGCCGCTCAGTTGCGCGAGCGTCGCGGCCTCGGCCTTCGCGCGCGTCGCCTCGGCGCTCCGCCGGGCAGCGGCACTGACGAGTGCGCTCACCACGCCCGCGACCGCGAGGAACACGAGGAGCGCGGCGACGTTCTGGCCCTCGGCGATCGACCACCGGTGCAGCGGCGGCGCGAAGTACCAGTTCGCGAGCGCGAAGCCGCCGACGCTCGCGACGAGCGCGGGCCCGAACCCGCCGAGCGCCGCGGCCGTCACCGCGACGAACAGGAACAGCAGCAGCTCGGTCGGCAGCGAGAGGTCACCGCGTAGGTGCGACATCACGAGCGTGAGCAGCAGCGGACCGGCGACGGCGAAGAGCCAGCCCGCCATCCGGCGTCGCTTCGACAGCGGCGCGAAGTGCACGTGACCGCCACGCGTGCCGGCGACGGCGTCGACACCCTCCTCCGCGTAGGAGATCACGTGGACGTCGATCTGCGCGGCGTCGCGCAACACCCGGCTGATCACCGACCCGCGGACGAGGTCGTGCCAGCGCGACCGGCGGCTCGCGCCGAGGACGAGCTGCGTCGCGTGCTCCGCGCGCGCGAACTGCACGAGCGCGCTGCCGGGGTCGTCGCTCGCGATCTCGTGGTACTCCCCACCCAGCTGCGTCAGCAGCTCCCGCTGCACGCGCATGGCGTCGGTGGGTGGACCGGCCAGCCCGTCGGTTGACCGGACGTGCACGCCGAGGAGGTCGCCGCGCGTCCGGCGCGCCATCCGCGCGGCCCGACGGATGAGCACGTCGGCGTCCGGCGCGCCGGTCAGCGCCACCACGACGCGCTCACGCGTCTCCCACGTGCTCGAGATGCCGTGGTCGGCCATGTACTGGTGCAGGTTCTCGTCGACCTTGTCGGCGACCCACAGCAGCGCGAGCTCGCGCAGCGCGGCGAGGTTGCCGGGACGGAAGTAGTTCGCGAGCGCGGCGTCGACCCGTTCCGGCGGGTAGATGTTGCCGTGCGCCATGCGCCGGCGGATCGCCTCGGGCGTCATGTCGACCAGCTCGACCTGCTCGGCCGCGCGCACGATCGCGTCGGGAACGGTCTCGTGCTGGTGGACGCCGGTGATCTGCTCCACGACGTCGTTGACGGACTCGAGGTGCTGGATGTTCACCGTCGTCACGACGTCGATGCCGGCCTCGAGGAGCTCCTCGACGTCCTGCCAGCGCTTCTCGTTGCGCGAACCCGGTACGTTCGTGTGCGCGAGCTCGTCGACGAGCGCGAGCTGCGGAGCGCGGGCGAGCACGGCGTCGACGTCCATCTCCTCGAGCGTCGACCCGCGGTACGACAGCGTGCGGCGCGGGACGACCTCGAGGTCGTGGAGCTGCGCGGCGGTGTTCTCGCGGCCGTGCGTCTCCACGAACGCGACGACGACGTCCTTGCCCCGGGCCCGTCCCCGCCAGCCCTCGTTGAGCATCGCGAACGTCTTCCCGACGCCCGGCGCGGCACCCAGGTAGATGCGCAGTCGGCCACGCGCCATGACCGAAGACTACGGCTGGAGCCGTGCGTGGAGGTCGCCGAGCGCCAGGTTCAGGTCGAGCACGTTGACGGTCCGCTCGCCGAGGAAGCCCCATGGCCGCGCGTCCGTGTGGTGGTCGACGAGCGCGAGCACCGTCGCGACGGGCAGCCCGCGTGCACGCGCGACCCGGGGCGCCTGGAGCCGCGCGTTCGCCACCGAGATGTCGGGGTCGAGTCCCGAGCCGGACGAGGTGACCGCGTCCACAGGGACGGCCACGTTCGGAGCCAGCCCGTTCTCACGCCGGTACTGCGCGACGCGCGCGGCGACGTCGCGCAGCAACGTCGGGTTGGTCGGGCCGAGGTTCGACGCGCCACTGGCCGCGCCGTCGTACCCGTTCGGACCGGCGGCGGACGGTCGGGGGTGGAACCACTGCGGGCCGGTGAAGGACTGCGCGAGGAGGGTCGACCCGACGACCTTCCCGTCGCGCTTCACGAGCGAGCCGTTCGCCCGATGCGCGAACAGCCCCTGCGCAACGCCGGTCACCGCGAGCGGGTAGGCGATGCCGACGAGCACGGTCATGACGAGCAGCATCCGCAGCGCGGGACCGAGCTGCCGGCGCATCACGACACCCCGAGCGCCGTGAGCAGCAGGTCGATGAGCTTGATGCCGATGAACGGCATGATCAGCCCACCGACGCCGTAGACGAACAGGTTGCGTCGCAGCACCG
>Ga0070739_10005426_pt1 | contig 14562 bp, 13 predicted proteins | sample Coa_R1_7_FD_66445 | JGI IMG/M metagenome (GOLD analysis project Ga0070739, IMG submission 66445) | Surface soil microbial communities from Centralia Pennsylvania, which are recovering from an underground coalmine fire - Coalmine... | ecosystem: Environmental > Terrestrial > Soil > Unclassified ... | reverse complement strand
CGAGCCGGGCGAGAACGTCCGCGCGCTCGACGTCGGAGAAGGACTCCGTCTCCGAGATCGCGCGCGCCTCGGTGAAGAGCTTCAAGGCCGCCCGATGATCGCTCAGGCGCATCTTTGCGAGACCGAGGCCCACGAGCGCCCGTACCTGCAGCTCCGGCACGCCGGTCGCGCGGGCCGCGCCCAGAAGCGGCTCGAACGAGGCGATCGCCTCGAGATCCTCGCCGGCCTCGTACAGCGCCTCGGAGCGGGCCAGGGCGCCCTCGAGCCGGCCGCGCTCGTCCGTCGCGACGCCGCTCGCGAGGAAGCCCGCGTCGACGCCCAGCCGGTCGGCCAGCCACTCGATCGTCTCGCGCGTCGGGCGCGTCTTGCCGCGCTCGATCTGCGACACGTACTCCTTGGAGAAGCGCTCGCCGGCGAGCTCGCTCTGCGTCATGCCCGCTGCGACGCGCAGCTGGCGCAGGCGATCGCCCAGGCGGAGCCCTTCCGAGATCCGGCCTGGCGAGCGGCGGGTTGCGGCGTCCCTCGTCGTCATGGTCTGCGTGCGGTAGTCAACCGCATGCTTCACCAAAGCGCAACCTGTACGAACGGTCGTCCCCCTTTTAGGGCATATCCAAGCGAAAAAGCAGTCAAGTAAGCCAAAGTGAAAATCACTTGACCGGGGTACTTGACAGGTTCCCGGGTCACTCGTATAGTCCGCCTACCTTGCAACCAGGCCGGACGCCAGGTCAGGTTTGCAGGGGGCGCGCCGGGGCTCCTGGCAAGGAACGACAGACGGATTGGCCGCAGATTCGTCTCGTTCGACCCCGCCAAGGGGGGTGCGCCTCTCGAGAAGGCCCCCTGAGCCGCAGCAGGGGGCCTTCTTGTTACCTGCTCGCGGCTATCCGGCCCTGAGCCACGCGAGCCTGGCGGCTCGGATGCCGGCCAGCTCTTCGTCGTCGAGGAGGCCGACGCGGCGGCCGACCATGCCGAGGATCCCGCCGGCGAGCATGATCCACGCCTCGGCGTCCGCATCCCGCTCCGTGCTGATCGCGCCCTGCTCCTGGCCGCGGCGAATCAGGTCGGCGAGGAAGTCGTGCACCTCGCGCATGTGCCGGCGCACGTAGCGCCGCAGCTCCGCGTCCTCCGACGCCTCGCTCAGCGCCTGCACCCAGAGCTCCGCGAGCTGGAGCTTCGCCGAGCGCACCGAGACGTGGCCCTTGCCGATCGCCTCGACGGCCGCGCACGCGTCCGTCGAGTCCGTCAGCGCCCGCTCCCACGTCGTCCGCGCCTTCCCCCACACGTGCTCGAGCGCGGCGAGGTAGAGATCGCGCTTCGAGGCGAAGTGGCGGTAGAGGATCGGCTCCGAGACGCCGGCCGCCCGCGCGATCTCGGCGGTGGTCGTCCCCCGGTAGCTCCCCTCGGTGAAGAGGCGGATCGCGGTCTCGACGAGATGCCGGCGACGCTCGGCCGCCGGCATCCGCGGCGCGGCGGTCGTCATGCCGCCATCTCCGCGACGTGCGCGCGCTCGACGCTCGGGCGCGTGCGCACGGTCACGACGGCGACGACCGCGGCCGCGAAGCTGATCGCCGCGCTGATCGCCAGCGCCGAGTGCAGCCCGTTCACGTAGTCCTGCGCCCCGGCCGGCGACCGCGGCGAATGGTGGAGGTACGAGGCGAGAATCGCGCCCATCAGCGCGATCCCGAGCGCGCCGCCGACCTGGCGGAAGCTGTTGAGGACGCCCGAGCCGACGCCCGCCTTGTCGACCGGCACGGCACCCATCGCCGCCGCGGTCATCGGCGACATCGTGCTCGCCATACCGACGCCGCCGATCAGCATCGCGGGCAGCAGCGTCCAGAAGTCGGAGTGGAGGCTCACGCGCTGGTAGAGCAGGAGCGAGATGCCGAGCAGCGCCATGCCGCCGCCCATCAGCCAGCGCGAGCCCACCCGGTCGGAGAGCTTCCCCGCGACCGGAGCGACGAGGATGATCAGGATCGTCATCGGCAGGAACATCGCTCCCGCCTGCACGGCCGAGTAGTGGAGGATGTTCTGGATGTAGAGCGAGACGAAGAAGAACACGCCGAACATCGCGAGCGAGACCATCATCGCCACGACGTTCGCGCCCGCGAAGGCGCCGATCCGGAACAGCGACAGGTCGAGCATCGGCAGCCGCTGGCGGTGCTCGAGCACGACGAACGCGACGAGCAGCACGGCCGCCGCCGCGAAGAAGCCGAGGATCTCCGTGGACGTCCAGCCGCGGTCGTTCCCCTCGATCAGGCCGTAGCTCAGCGCGAGCAGGCCGGCGCCGGAGGTCAGGAGGCCGGGAAGGTCGAGGCGCTGCTCGTGCGAGGTGTCGCGCGACTCGCGGATGAAGATCTGGGACGCGACGATGCCGACGGCGCCGACGGGCACGTTGACGAAGAAGATCCAGTTCCAGCTCAGGTTCTCGGTGATCAGGCCGCCGGCGAGCGGCCCGATCGCGAGCGCGAGCGCCGAGACGCCGGCCCAGACGCCGATCGCCTGGCCGCGCTGCTTCGGCGGGAAGGTCGCGGTGATGATCGACAGCGTGGCCGGGTTCATCAGCGCCGCCCCCGCGCCCTGCACCGCCCGCGCGCCGATCAGGAAGCCGGCGTTCGGCGCGAACCCGCAGGCGAGCGACGACAGCGTGAAGACGACGAGGCCGGCGACGAAGATCAGGCGCCGGCCGTACATGTCGGCGAGCTTGCCGCCCGTGATCATCATCGCCGCGAAGGTCAGGGCGTACGCGGTGACGATCCACTCGAGCGACGAGACCGAGACGTGGAGATCGCGCTCCATCGTGGGCAGCGCGACGTTCACCACGGTGTTGTCGAGCATGATCATGAAGAGGCCGAAGGCGACCGCGGCGAGCGTCCACCACTTGCGGTTCTCCTCGGCGAAAATGCGAGCTCTCATCCCTCTCCCGTTCCGTAAGGTTAGTGCGCACTAGGCTAGCGGACGCTAACTTCGCCGGACAAGCGATAGGCTCGGCGCGATGAGCGAGCTCGCGGGACACGCACTCGTCACCGGCGGCGGACGGGGAATCGGCGCGAGCGTCGCGCGCGAGCTGGCCGGCGCCGGGATGGACGTCTGGGTGACCGCCCGCACCGCCGAGCAGGTGGAGTCGGTGGGGGAGGAGATCGGCGGGCACGCGCTCGTCGGCGACGTGACGCAGCAGGACGACGTCGAGCGCTGGGCGCGGGAGGCCGAGCCAGTCGAGCTCCTCGTCGCGAATGCCGGCGGCGGCAACCGCGGCGAGGCGTGGGAGCTCGACCCGGAGGAGTGGTGGCGCGTCTTCGAGGTGAACGTCCTCGGAGTCCATCTCTGCTGCCGGGCCGTGATCCCGGGCATGCTCGGGCGCGGGCGCGGCCGGATCGTGATCGTCGGCAGCGGCGCGTCGTACCTGCCGGGAGCGTCGGAGACCGGCTACACCGCGTCGAAGGCGGCGGTGTGCCGCTACGGCGAGACGCTCGCCAACGCGCTCCGCGGCCGGATCCCCGTCTTCGTGATCAGCCCCGGGCTCGTGCGCACGGCGATGACGGAGGGCCACTTCCCCGACGACGCGCCGTGGACGCCGCCGGAATGCGCGCCGCAGCTCGTCGCGGCGCTCGCGACGGGCGAGTTCGACGCGCTCGCCGGGCGCTACCTCCACGCCGAGCACGACCCGCCGGAGTCGCTGCGCGGCCGCGTGGACGAGATCCTGGAGCACGACTGGAACGCGATCCGCCTGCGCCGCCCGTAGCGCCAGTTCTAGGCTGACGGCATGAGACTGGCGCTCGCCCAGATCGATCCGGTCGTCGGCGACCTGGAGGGGAATCGCGCGCTGATCCTGACGCGAATCGAGGAGGCGCGCGCAGCCCGCGCGGACCTCGTCGTCCTCCCCGAGCTGGCGGTGACCGGCTATCCGCCCGAGGACCTGCTGCTGCGGCCGGGCTTCGTCCGCGCCGCCCGCCAGTCGCTCGAGCGGATCGCCGCGGAGACGCAGGGCATCGTCGCGCTCGTCGGCGTGCCGCTCCTGGACGACGGCCTCTACAACGCGTGCGCGATCTGCGCCGACGGGGAGGTGGCCGGCTTCGCGCGCAAGTGGCACCTCCCGAACTACGGCGTCTTCGACGAGAAGCGCTACTTCGTCCCGGGAGGCGAGCTCTCGTGCCTCGACGTCGCAGGCACGAAGGTCGGCGTCACGATCTGCGAGGACATGTGGGTGCCCGGGCCGCCGACCACGGAGCTCGCCGCGGCCGGCGCGGAGCTGATCGTCAACCTCTCCGCCTCGCCGTTCCACGTCGGCCGCGAGCAGGAACGCGAGGAGATCTTCCGTTCCCGCGCACGCGAGAGCGGCGTGCGGGTCGCGCTCTGCAACACCGTCGGCGCACAGGACGAGCTGATCTTCGACGGCCACTCGCTCGTGATCGAGCGCGACGGGACGATCCTCGCCCGCGCGCCCGGCTTCGAGGAGGCCCTGCTCGTCGTCGACCTCGAGCGGCCGGAGGAGGCGGCCGTGGCCGAGCTCGACGACGACCTCGAGCAGATGCGCCGCGCGCTCGTGCTCGGGCTCGGCGACTACGTCCGCAAGAACGGCTTCGCCGAGGTTGTCGTCGGCGTCTCCGGCGGGATCGACTCCGCGGTGACGGCGGCGCTCGCCGTCGAGGCGCTCGGCGCCGACCGCGTCCACTGCGTCTCGATGCCATCGCGCTACTCCTCGCAGGGCACGCGCAGCGACGCGCGCGCGCTCGCCGAGAACCTCGGCTGCGACTTCCTCGAGCTGCCGATCGAGCCGGTGGTCGAGGCCTTCACCGGCGTGCTCGCCGGGCCGTTCGCCGGCCGTGATCGCGACCTGGCCGAGGAGAACCTCCAGGCCCGGGTCCGCGGCACGCTCCTGATGGCGCTCTCGAACAAGTTCGGCTGGCTGCTCGTCGCCACCGGCAACAAGTCGGAGCTGTCCGTCGGCTACGCGACCCTCTACGGCGACATGGCGGGCGGGTTCGCGCTCCTCAAGGATGTGTTCAAGACGGACGTGTTCCGCCTGGCGCGCCACCTGAACGAGCGCGCCGGGCGCGAGCTCGTCCCGCAGTCGACGATCGACCGCGCGCCGAGCGCCGAGCTGCGCGACGACCAGCTCGACGAGGACTCGCTGCCTCCCTACCCCGAGCTCGACCGCGTGCTCGAGGCGTACGTCGAGGACGACCGCTCGCTCGAGGAGCTGAGCTCGGACGGCTACGACCCCGACGTCGTCGCGCGCGCCGTCGCGCTCGTCGACCGCGCGGAGTACAAGCGCCGGCAGGCACCCCCGGGCGTTCGCCTGCGACCGAAGGCGTTCGGCCGGGACCGCCGGACGCCGATCACGAACCGCTGGCGCAGCTGATGCCGGCGCCGGAGACGAGGATCCCGGTCCGCGAGCTCCGGCGCGACCCCGACGCGGCCCTCCAGCGCGCCTCCGAGCTCGGCGACCTGGTGTGGGTGCGCGCGGGACGGGGACGCTTCCTCCTCACGCGCAGCCCGGACGCCGTGCGCGAGCTCCTCGTGGAGCGCTCGGCCGAGCTGGCGAAGCCCCGCTCGCAGCGGATCGCGGTCGGGCCGCCGGCGCCGGAGCCGCCGCCCGGCGGGATCTCCCCGGCGCGCCTGCGCCGCGCGCTGGCCAAGGGCATGGGCGCCGAACGCGCGGCGGAGACGGCCGACCTCCTCGCGTCCGAGCTCGCGGCCGCGACCGCCGGCTGGCAGGACGGGGAGCGTGTCCGCCTGATGCCGTGGCTCCGCCCGCCGGTCATCCGGGCGGTCGTCGGCGGGGCCTTCGCGAGCAGCCTCTCGGACGCGGAGGTCGCGACGCTCGAAGGGTTCCTGCGCTGGAGCGACCGCACGCCGCGCGTGGAGGGACGAGGCCCGAGCCGGCACGGGCTGACCCGGCCGGCCGCGCTCGCGCGTCTCTCCGTCGTCGCGCGCAGCCTGCTCGCCAACGTCGACCTGAGCAGGCCCTCGGAGCTGAGCGCGCTCGTCCTCGACCACGGCGAGTTCGCCACGTCCTTCGGCGACCGTGACCGGCAGGCGCTCGCCGGCGAGCTGCTCGTCGGCGCCGTGGGGCCGCTCGTGCAGAGCGCGGGCTGGACGCTCTTCCGGCTGGCCGAGAACGGGCCGCCGGACGACACCCAGGCCTTCGTCCGCGAGGTGACGCGTCTGCATCCGACGAATCCGCACATCACGCGCGTCGCGGTCGCCGACACGACGATCGGCGGCGAGCCCGTGCCCGCTCACACGCGGGTGATCCTCGACGTCGCCGCCCTCCACCGCGACCCCCAGCTGTGGGACGACCCCGACCGGTTCCGGCCCGAGCGCTGGCTCGACGGCCGGGCGCCGGAGCAGAAGTTCGTCTACGCGGCGTTCGGGATCGGCGACCGCCGCTGCCTGGGCGAGGCGATCGCGCTCAGGGCCCTGGCCGCGCTGGTGGAGACGATCGGACGGAGCTGGGAGCTCGCCTTCGACGCCGCCGACGAGACCGTCCGCGGGCGCCGGCAGCTCGCCGACACCGTCACCGTCACCGCGCGGCGTCGGCGAGGGCGCTGAACCAGCGAAGCCGCTCCTCCCACGGCACCGCGGCGTTCGCGGGCGAGGTGGACGGCAGGACGAAGAGCCTCGCCGCGCCAAGCGTCCGCGCCTGCGCCCCCAGCTCGGGGCGCTCGCCGAATGCGCCGCGGTAGGCCTCCTTGCCGACGAAGCCGAGCCACCGCGGCTCCAACTCGAGCGCGATCCGCTCCAGGCGCTCCGCGGAGCCTGCGAAGTCTGCGCGGCGCAGGTCGCCCGAGCCCGGCGTCGTGCGGTAGGCGGCGTTCGTCACGCCGATGCCCTCCTCGAGCAGCGCGAACTGCTCCTGCGGCTCGTAGAGCCGCGACGTGAATCCGGCCGCGTGCAGGAGGCGCCAGAAGTCGTTCCGCGGGTTGGCGAAGTGCGCGCGCGCCGCGGCCGACACGCGCCCGGGGTTGATCCCGACGAAGACGACTCGCAGCCCCGGCGCGAGAACGTCCGGGACGTCGCTCGGCGTCGCCACGCGCTCAGTCTCGCGCAAGCGCGCGCTCGACGTGCAGCGCCTCGCGCAGCTCCTCGCGCGAGTGGATCCCGAGCTTCCGGTACGCGTTGCGCAGGTGGTACTCGATCGTCTTCGGGCTGAGGAAGAGCGCCGCCGCGGCCTCCTTCGTCGTCCGCCCCTCGGCGAGGAGCAGCGAGACCTGAAGCTCCTGCGGCGTCAGCCGGTCGCGGGTGCTCGGGTCTCGCCGGCGCGCGGTCTCGCCCGTCGCGGCGAGCTCGACCCTCGCCTGGTCGGCCCACGGCACGGCGTCGAGCTCGTCGAGCTCGTCGAGGGCCGCGCGCAGGTGCTCCCGCGCGGCCGCGCGCCGGCCGGCGCGACGCAGTCGCGCACCGTACGCGAGCCGCGTGCGTGCCGCCTCGAACACGTCGGGGGTCTCGGCGTGCAGCGCGAGCGCCTCCTCGAAGCAGGCGTCGAAGGCGTCGTCGGGCGCGACGAGACCTCGCGCGCGGGCGGCACGCGCCCGCGCCCACGGCTGACCCTTCGCCGCCGCCACGGCGTCGTACTCCGCCGCGAGCGCCGCCGCCTCGGCGTCGTTCCCGAGCCGGAGGTGCACGTCCACGAGCTCAGGTGCGGGAGCGAGATCGGCGTCGACGAGACCGTGCCGCGCGAGCAGGGCCGCGAGCTCCGTGAGCTGCGCGAGCGCGTCGTCCGGACGCCCGAGAGCGAGCTCGAGCTCGCCGAGTGCCGCCCGCGCCCAGATCTCGCACAGCCCCGCACCGAGCTCGCCGGCGAGAGAGAGCGCCTCCTCGGCGTGCGCGCGCGCATCGGCCTCGCGCCCGAGCCTTCCCTCCAGCCACGCGAGCCGGGCGAGAGCGCCGGTCAACACCACGTGCTGGCCCGTCTCGCGCGCGAGCGCGACCGCCTCGTCGAAGGCCGCCCGCGCCTCCACCCAGCGGTCGGACGCGGCCTGGTCGACCGCGACGTTGGCCAGCAGGTCTGGGAGGACGCCGACGGCCGCGGCCGACCGGGCCTTGCCCAGGGCCCAGTCGGCCAGCTCCTCGCCGAGACCCGCCTCGCGCAGCCACAGCGAGCCGGCAACCGCCCAGAAGAGGAGACGCGGGTCGTCGCGCAGCTCCGCGGTCGCCTCGAACTCGACGACCGCGGAGCGAATCGCCTCCGCACCGGCGCCGGCGTCTCCCGTCAGGATCGACGCGATCCCGAACGTCATGCCGGCGAAGAAGGATCCGGCGGGCGTCGAAGCGGCGGCGCCCGCGACGCGGGCGCGGGTCCCGCACTCGTGCAGCCTCCGCGTGTCCGCGGCGAGGAGGGCGCCGTAGACGGCCTCGGCGAGCAGCACCGGGACGAGACGAGCGTCGGCGCGCCGCGCCGCCGCGAGCAGGACGTCGATTCCCGTCGCGAGCGGCCCGCGCCGCAGGGCGATCAGCCCCCGCAGGTGCGCCTGCTCGAGCGAGTCGACGAGCGGAGCCGACTCGTCCAGGAGCGCCAGCGCCCGGTCGGCGTGCCCGCCGAGCCAGGCGGCGTCCGCGGCCTCCCCGAGCAGCTCGCCGCGCCGCGCGTCGTCCACGGCCAGCCGCGCCGCGCGCTCGTAGGCGTGCGAGGCGACCTCGTACGCACTGCGCGACCGGGCGCGCGTTCCCGCCTGGGCGAGTGCCGACGACGTCCGCTCGTCCGGCCCGGCGGTCGCGAGCGCGAGATGCCACGCGCGCCGGTCCGCGTCGGCATCCGGAAGCGCGGAGGCGAGGGCGAGGTGGGCGCGCCTGCGCGCCTCGGGCGAGGCTGCCGCGTAGAGGGCCGAGCGAACGAGCGGATGACGGAACTCGAGCCGGCCGCCGGGCAGTGCGAGCAGGCCCGCAGCCTCGGCCGGTGCGAGCGCCGACACGTCTCCACCGGCGCGGGCGAACAGCGCGAGCTCGGCGCGGTCGGTGGCCGCCGCGAGGACGAGCGCGTCGCGCGTCGCCTCGGGCAGCGCCTCCGCGCGGTCGAGGAACGCCTGCGAGACGCTGGTCAGGACGGGTACGGGCGCGTCGAGCGGCGCAGGATCGGACGGCTCCCGCGCGAGCTCGAGCAGCGCGAGCGGATTGCCGCCGGTCTCGCGGTGCAGCCGCTCCGCCAGTTCCGGCGTCGCGTCCGAAAGCAGTCGCTGCGTCGCGCCGAGGTCGAGCCCCCCGACGTGGAGCACGGGCAGGTCGGCGCCGTCGAGAAGCGACGGCTCCCCTTCCCGCGCCGTGAGCAGGACGGCGATCGGGTCGGCGACGAGGCGGCGCACCGCGAAGAGGAGCGCGTCCGCCGTCGAGCCGTCGACCCAGTTCACGTCGTCGACGAGCAGCGCCAGCGGCTGCGTCTCGGCATGCACGGCGAGCAGGCTCAGCGTCGCGGCGCCGACGGCGAAGCGGCCGGCGGCCCGCGCGGGCCGCAGCGCGAGCGCGCTCTCCAGCGCCTCCGCCTGCGGCTCGGGGATCCGGTCGAGGCAGTCGAGGGCCGGCCGCAGCAGCTCGAACAGGCTCGCGAACGGAATCTGCGCCTCCGACGGGACTCCGCGCGCCCGCAGCAACAGCATCCCGTCCGCCAGCCCGGCCGCCGCCTCGAGCAGCGCGGACTTCCCGATCCCCGCCTCGCCGACGAGCGCGAGCACGCCGCTGCGACCGTCGCGGGCATCGTCGAGCAGACGGCGGATCCGGTCCAGCTCCCCCTCGCGCCCAAGGAGCATCCCGGGATCGTACGGAGTCGGGTGCCGCAGGACTAGGTGGGGGCCCTGAGGCGACCGCGGGCCGCTGCTCCTAGCGTCGCCGGCGACCCCGAATCAGGAGGCTCTTCGTGGCAACCATCGAGGAACCGCAGCAGCAGCACATCGACGTCGACAAGCTGATGGCGTTCGTGTTCAAGGCGGTCGACGAGGTCGGCGCGACGCTCAACACCGCGCTCGTCGTGATGGGCGACCGGCTTGGTCTCTACCGTGCGCTGGCCGGCGCCGGGCCGCTCACGCCCGCCGAGCTGGCGGAGAAGACGGGAACCGCCGAGCGGTACGTCCGCGAGTGGCTCAACCAGCAGGCGGCAGGCGGCTACGTCGAGTACGAGCCCGACAGCGGCCGCTACTCCCTGCCGCCGGAGCAGACGTCCGCGCTCACCGATCCCGAGAGCCCGGCGTACCTGCCCGGCTTCTTCCAGATCGCGCTCGGCTCCGTCGTCGACTCGCCGCGGATCGTGGACGCGGCGAAGACCGGCGAGGGCATCGGCTGGCACGACCACGTCCACGACGTGCACGAGGGCTGCGAGCGCTTCTTCCGCACGAGCTACAACGCGCACCTCGTCGCCGAGTGGTTGCCGGCGCTGGACGGCGTCGTGGCGAAGCTGGAGCGCGGCGGGTCGGTCGCGGACGTCGGGTGCGGCCACGGTGCGTCGACCGTGCTGATGGCCGCCGCCTTCCCGCAGTCCCGCTTCATCGGCTTCGACTACTACGACGACTCGATCGAGATCGCGAGCGAGCGGGCGAAGAAGTCGGGAGTCGCGGATCGCGTCGAGTTCACCAAGGCGAGCGCGGCCTCCTACCCGGGCGGCGGCTACGACCTCGTGACGATGTTCGACTGCCTGCACGACATGGGCGACCCGGCGGGCGCGGCGCGCCACGTCCGGCAGTCGCTCGCCGCGGACGGCAGCTGGATGATCGTCGAGCCGAAGGCCGGCGACCGCGTCGAGGAGAACCTCAACCCGGTCGGCCGCGCCTACTACGGCTTCTCGACGCTCCTCTGCACGCCGTCCTCGCTGTCGCAGGAGGTCGGGCTCGCGCTCGGCGCGCAGGCCGGCGAGTCGAGGATCCGCGAGGTCGTGCTGGGCGCGGGCTTCTCCGGCTTCCGCCGCGTCGCCGAGACGCCGTTCAACATGGTCTTCGAGGCGAAGCCCTAGGAACGGACGGGCCGGGCGCCGGGTCGCCTAGGCGGCTTCGGCGTCCGGCGCGGGCTCGCGCGCGTCGAGCCGCTCCTCGAGCCCGCGGCGGAGATCCTCGCCCGTGACACGCAGCTCGTAGCGCGGCCGGCGCGGCTCGAGCTTGACGATGGTGATGGCGGGATCCCATCCGCCGTAAAGGCGGATGTAGCACTCGGCCTCGCTCAGCATCCTCAGCCGCCGCACTGCCGCAGCGTAGGCCCGGCCTCGGACGGTGGACGGGTCTCAGCCCTGCTCGAGCGGCGCCATCGTCAGGCCCTGCTCCCGCAGCTGCTCCCAGTACAGCTCGGCCTGCTCGCGCAACCCCGACCAGACGATCGCGCGGCCGGACGTGTGGATGCGGTTCGCGAGCGCCATTCCCTGCTCGTACGTGACGCCCGGCACGACGCTCGACAGCGCGAACGCGACGCCCTGGAACGTGTTGTGGTCGTCGTTGAGGACGATGACCAGCCACGGCCTTCCGAGGCCCGTCCCCTCGCCGCGGTCGAGCCGCTCGCGCGGCGGGGTGACGGTCGTGCTCATCCGCGGATGGTAGTCCGGTAGCGTCACGGCGATGGCCGCAGCCGCGCTCGACCTCGCCGCCGTCCGCGCCCGCTTCCCCGCCCTGCGGAGCGGCGTCGCGTACCTCGACGGCCCCGGCGGCACGCAATGCCCGGACTCGGTGATCGAGGCGATCGGCGCCTACCTGCGCGCCGACAACGCGAACCTCGGGGGCGCGTTCGCGGCCAGCCGGCGCAGCGACGCGCTCGTCGAGCACGCGCACGAGACGGCGGCCCGGTTCCTCGGCTGCCGCGCGGAGGAGACCGCGTTCGGCCAGAACATGACGACGCTCAACTTCGCGCTCACGCGCGCGCTCGGACGGACGCTCCACGCCGGCGACGAGATCCTCGTCACGCGGCTCGACCACGACGGGAACGTCGCGCCGTGGCTCGAGCTCGCGCGGGACCTCGACCTGCGCGTCCAGGTCGTGGACTTGCGCGAGGACACGAGCCTCGACCTCGACGACCTCGAGCGCAGGCTCTCGGAGCGCACGCGCGTGGTCGCATTCCCGCTCGCCTCGAACGCGTTCGGCACGACCCCCGACGCGCCGCGGATCGTCGAGCTCGCCCATGCCGCCGGCGCGCTGGCCTGGGCCGACGCCGTCCACTACGCCCCGCACGGGCCGATCGACGTGGCCGCGCTCGGCGTCGACGTCCTCCTCTGCTCGCCGTACAAGTTCTTCGGCCCGCACCTCGGGCTCGCGTACGGGCGGGACGAGCTGCTGCGCTCGTGGCGTCCCTACAAGGTGCGGCCGGCGGCGGACGAGCCGACTGGCCACCGCTTCGAGACGGGCACGCTCGCGCACGAGCTGCTCGCCGGCTTCGTCGCGGCGGTGGACTACCTCGAGGAGCTCGGCTGGGATGCGATCCGCGCCCACGAGCGCTCGCTCGGCGAGCGCCTCCTCGAGACGCTGCCCGACCGCTGCACGCTGTACGGACTGAAGACGATGGAGGGACGCGTCCCCACCTTCTGCTTCCGCGTCGAGGGGATCGCGCCGCGCGAGGTGGCGGAGCGGCTCGGCGAGCGAGGGATCGCCGTCTGGGACGGCGACTACTACGCGCTCGAGGGGATGACGCGGCTCGGGCTCGAGCCCGAGGGCGCGGTGCGCGCCGGCTTCGTCCACTACAACACGCCGGAGGAGGTCGACCGGCTGGTGGAAGCGCTGACGAGTCTCCGGTAGACGAACGGCACCGACGCACGATCGAGCGCTGCCCTCGCACGCACGGTGCCGTAGGTCTGAGTGGGAAGCCGGACGCACGATCGAGCTCCGCCCTCGCACGCACCGATGGCCTTCCCGCCGGGTGAACGGTCCCGCCGCGGGTCGGGTTACGGCCTACGCGGCGTTGTCGGCCTTCGCCGCGCTCGCGGCGGCGATCCAGCGCGGATCGTGGCGGCGGATCCGGTCGGGCTCGCGGCCGCGCGCGTCGGCGATGGCGACGGTCAGGCGCTGGAAGCGGACGACGTCCACGACCGGATGGCGCGTCGGCACGAGGTCGACGTCGCAGCCGAGCTCGCGCAAGGCCGCGGCGGCCGCGGCGCCGCGCTCCGCCGCGAGCCCGTCGCCCTCGAGCACGAAGGCGCGAACCGACTCGTCGATCGCGGCGAGATAGCCGTGCAGCAGCTGCTCCGTCTCGTACGGCTCCGCGGCCACCCACGCTCCCTCGCGCAGCTTCAGCACCGCCTCGTGCGCGGTGGCGAGGTCTCGGCCTGCGCCGGCGACCACGAACCGCTCCTGCTCGCCGAAGCGCGGCAGCGGCGCGTCGAGCTCCTCGGCGACGGCCTCGGGCAGCCAGGAGATGTCCTCGCCGCGCAGGGCCGCAACGGCCGCGACGGCGCACGTGTAGCTCACCGTGTGGCACCAGCTCTCCTCGATCTCGGGCGTGCAGACGATCACCTCGTCGCAGAGCTCCGCGATCGGCCCGTTCCCCTTTCCGGTCACGAGCCACTTCGGCCCGGGCCACGCCTGCGCGGCGGCGAGCGTGAGCGGCGTCTCCCCTTCGTGGGAGATCACGACGAGCAGGTCGGCGTCCCGCTCAGGCCGGAGCGCGAGCTCGAGCGCGTTCACCGCCTCCCCGCCGGTCATCGCCGCGTGGAGGGACGTCCCGCAGCCGGTGAAGAGCAACCGGGCCCCGTCGGGGAACCTCCGGTCGCTCGGGACCTGGGCCAGCCAGTCCGGCTGGGAGGCGATCGCGCGCTTGGTCTGCTCTCCGGGCATGGGTGCGTCTATACCATCGCCGGCGTGGAGGGGTTCCCGTTCGTGCACGAGGAGACCGTGCGCTTCAGCGACCTGGACGGCTTCGGGCACGTCAACAACGCCGTCTTCTCGACCTATCTCGAGCAGGCGCGGCTGGCGTGGTTCGGGCAGTACGACGAGCACGAGCCGATGCCGCTGCGCGACGTGATCCTCGCGCGGACGGAGCTCGACTTCCGCTCGCCGCTCGTCTTCGGCGAGACCGTCGCGATCGGCGTGCGGCCGTCGCGGCTCGGGACGAAGAGCTTCGAGCTCGAGTACGAGCTGCGCGCCGGCGACCGGCTCGTCGCCGAGGCGAAGAGCGTCCTCGTCGGCTACGACTACGACGCCGGGCGCAGCGCCGCGGTGCCGGAGCGGTGGCGGCGGAGGCTCGAGCCCGTGGAGGCCGCGCGGTGAGCGTCTTCCACCGGGACACGCTCGACAACGGGCTCCGCGTCCTCACCGCCGACCTGCCGCACGCACAGTCGGTGACCGTGATGGTCATGCTCGCCGCCGGGTCGCGCTACGAGACCGCCGAGACGAACGGCATCGCGCACTTCTCCGAGCACATGTTCTTCAAGGGGACCGAGCGGCGGCCGAGCGCGCGCCAGATCGCGGGCGAGATCGACGCGATCGGCGGCGAGTTCAATGCCTTCACCGGCAAGGAGTACACGGCCTACTACGTCAAATGCGCGGCGGAGCACCGCGACGTGGCGCTCGACGTGATCGTCGACATGCTCCGCAACTCCCGCTTCGCCGAGGACGAGATCGAGCGCGAGAAGGGCGTGATCGTCGAGGAGATGAACATGTACTTCGACACGCC
>Ga0070739_10005424_pt1 | contig 14564 bp, 9 predicted proteins | sample Coa_R1_7_FD_66445 | JGI IMG/M metagenome (GOLD analysis project Ga0070739, IMG submission 66445) | Surface soil microbial communities from Centralia Pennsylvania, which are recovering from an underground coalmine fire - Coalmine... | ecosystem: Environmental > Terrestrial > Soil > Unclassified ... | reverse complement strand
TTGGGTCTGGATTGGGCTGAACGGCTGAAACAATGCTTGCGAACGGAATATTCGCGTGTTCTAAGGCTCCCAGAACTGCCGACCGCACTCGTAATTGCAGTTCGCGGAATGTTGGGTTGCCAGACAGATCAATTCGCAGCGGCAGCGGGTTGACGAAATAACCCATCATGCCTTCCAGTTCGGGCCGGTTCCGGCCAGCGCTGAAGGAGCCAAGAATTAAGTCGTCCTGACCTGTATAACGATAAATCAAGGCGGCGAGGCCGGCCAGGCAGGTCATGTAAACCGATGTCCGCGATTGATCGCTACAACGGACGATTTGCCGCACGAGGTCCGGCGGAAAGTGAAATCGTTCGATCGCCCCGCGGTGCGTTTCCAGGCCGGGACGCGGTTTGTCGCTCGGCCAGGCGCACATCGGAAGACTTCCGCGCAGCCGTTCACGCCACCACTCGAGATCCTGGCTGGAAACGCCCGCCCCCGCCCTTTCGTGATCCCAGCAGGCGAAATCCGCGTATTGAATCGCTGGTTCGGGAAGAGGCGAGGGCTGGCCGGCCGAGAACGCCTCGTAAAGCCGCTCGAGTTCCGGCAGAAACACATGATAGGCGGTTGTCGCATCGAACACGATGTGGTGGACCGTGATGTAGAGCCGATGCCTGTTGTCCTCGATGGTCGCCACCAGAGCGCGAAGCAGGGGTCCGTTCTTCAGGTCGAATGGCTGGGCCGCGATTTCCGTGGCCAGCCGCACAGCCTCCGCTTCGCGGGTATCGTGCGGCAAGCTCCGAAGGTCAACTGTTTCGAGCGGGAACTGGCTCCAGGGATCCTGAACCATCTGCATGAGTTGGTCTCCGAGGAGATCGAACGTGGTTCGCCAAATCTCATGACGGCGGACGATCTCGATCAGGCATCGCTCCAGCACCTCCGTGTTGAGGGCGCCGGAACGATACACGGTCATCGTCTGGTTGTAAAACGGAATTCCACCGCCCATCTGCGCATGCAGCCAGATTTGCTGCTGGTGCCGGGATGCGGGCACAAAGGGGGATCGCGGACGGGCCTGGACGGGTGGTTCTGCGGGCACGCGCAAGGTGACGGACGCGTTCAGATATCTTTCAACACGCTCCCGCTTCGAAGGGGTCATGCGCTTCGGCTGAGCTATTTCCATCATTTAGAAAACAACCCGCAATTGCGAGAGGCCGCGCAGGCCCAGATTGTAACGCCACCTCAGCTCTTGTTCCATCAGTGCGATCCGCGGCATGCGCCGGAGGATAGTCTCAAACGCGATTTGCCCCTCCAGGCGCGCCAGTGGCGCACCGAAGCAAAAATGCTGCGCCCACCCAAATGCGACGTGGCGGTTATCCACGCGAGCCAGATCCAGACGGTCGGGATCGGGGAACCGCTCGGGATCGCGGTTGGCGGCGCCCATCACCGCGATGACTGCCTGGCGCTTGCGGATCTGCCTGCCTCCCAGAACCACGTCGTCCGGCGCGAGACGGGCGGTGTGCTGGCTGGGGCTTTCATAACGTAGGAGCTCCTCCACGGCGCTCGGCATCATGGACGGATTCTGGCGAAGCCGGTCCATCTCGGAGGGATTGCGCAATAGCGTGAGCAGCCCGTTTCCGATCAGATTCGTGGTCGTTTCCTGACCGCCGACCATCGTGACAATCAAATTCGCGACAATCTCTTCGTCGTCGAGGCGCGCGCCATCCACTTCGGCGCTGATCATGGCACGAATAAGTCCATCGCGCGGATTCCTGCGTTGCTCCTCGATTGCCTTTTGGAAATAGGCACACATTTCTTGAAGGCTGCGTAGAACTCGCGAAAACCGGTTTGGATTGTGTTGGAAATTACCAAGCATTTCCGCGAAGTCTGTGGACCAGGACTTTAATTGGGGATGGTCCGCGGCAGGTACTCCTAGAAGTTCGGCGGTGACGATCGCGGGCATCGGCGCGGCGATATCCGCAATCACATCCATTTGTCCGGCTGGCATAACTGCGTCGAGCAGGCGATCCAAGATGTCCTGAATATGCGACCGCAACCGTCTTACCCGGTCCGGAGTGAATGCCGCCGACGCGAGGGCGCGCAGCCTGGTGTGGTCCGGGGGATCCATAAACAACATTTGCCGGACCATAATCTTTGCAATGGGGCTCATCGCGGAAAGATCCATGCTGCTGAGTTCTTCGGGGGTGGGAGTGCGATCAGCAGAAAAGTCTTTCAGCACGCGGACGACATTGTTATATCCCGTGACCACCCACGCGTGCAGGAAGGAATCCCAGTGGACCGGATCTTCCGTCCGTAAGCGCGCATACAGCGGATATGGATTTCCTAGTATTTCGGGATCCAGCAAATGATAAAGGCTAAGACTGCGGTTGGCGAGGGCGCGACTGGCGGCCATAGAATTAAGCTGGTTGTGAGGTCAACTCATTCTCAGTGTCATCGCGTTTCAAGCCGTCTAATTTGGCGATAATCCGCCATTCGATCTCGGCGCAAAGCTCCCGGATGGTCGGATGGTCGAACAGGGAAAGTAGGGGAATGTCGATGTCAAATGCGTCGCGAATCCGGGCAAGCATTTGGGCTCCCAGCAGAGAGTGCCCGCCCAGATAAAAGAAATTGTCATCGAGACCGATTCGATCGACGCGCAGGAGCGCCTTCACAATTTCCGCCACGCGGCTTTCCAGCGGCGACGCGGGCTCCTCATACGAATCCTCCGGCAGCGTGTTGTCCGGCGTAGGCTCTGGCAGAGAGCGCCGGTCCACTTTGCCGTGTTCGGTGATCGGGAACCGGTCCAAAAGAACGAATCCTGCCGGGATCATGTAATGCGGAAGATGCGCGCTGAGAAACGTTCGAATATCGGTCGCACGGAGGTGCGCTTCAGGCGAGGCGACCACGTATGCGATGAGGCGCTTTTCGCGGGAGGCGTCCGCGCGCGCCATGATAAAGCTGGCCTGAATCCCCGGGTAACGGTCGAGCACGGTCGTGATTTCCTGCGGTTCGATTCGATGCCCACGCAACTTGATTTGATCGTCGAGCCGTCCGAGAAATGCGAGCTGTCCGTCGGGCCATTCACGCACGAGATCCCCGGTCCGGTACACGCGCGCGCTCGGCGTATCGCGGAATATATCTGGGAGGAATCGTTCGGCTGTCAGTTCCGGAAGATTGCGATATCCGCGTGCAACCCCCGAGCCGCCGATGAGCAGTTCACCGGGGGCGCCGGGCTGGACCGGTTGAAGATTCTCATCGACGATGTAGACCCAGGTATTGGAGATGGGGCGTCCGATGGAAGGCAGCTCATTGGGGTTTGAACGCGGCGGCACGATGCCCGATGTCGCTACCACCGTGCATTCGGTCGGGCCGTAATTATTCACAAGTGCAAATGGAAGACCCGGGGCTGGGTGCCGCCGCAAAGTGTCCGCACCAGTGAGCAGAAATCGCAACGCTGTTGTGGCCGGCCAGGAAAGCTGAATCATCTGCTCGGCCAACGCAGTTGGCAGAAAGCTGATCGTAATTCCGTTGGCCAGCATCCAGTCATGCAAGGCGTCCGGGTCCGTTCGTATCGCGTCATCCACCACATAGAGCGATGCGCCGGCAGCCAGATACGGCCAGATCTCCCACACGGAGGCGTCGAACCCGGTACTGGCGTGCAGGGTTGCCCGGTCATGAGCTGTTATCCCGAAGGACTTCCTGTGCCAGCCCACGAGATTGGCGAGGTTCGCATGAGTAACCTCCACGCCCTTCGGACGCCCTGTAGAACCGGAGGTGAAAATAATATAAGCGAGGTCGTTGGGTTGTACCTGCGGGGAGACCGGCTGTTTCGACCGTTCCGTGACGTTTGGCGAATCAACCGCGACCGCTCGCCAACCGCCCTGCGGTATCCGTTCCAAGCCGCTCGTATCCGTCAATACGACAGGCGCCTCGGCGTCGTTGAGTAGCAGGGCAAGGCGGTTTGACGGATATGACACATCGAGCGGAACATACGCGCCTCCCGCCTTCAGAACGCCCAGCGCGCCCGCCACGAAATCGATGGACCGGTTCAGAAACAATCCGACAGGGACGTTGCGCCCAATGCCCAAATCGCATAATAGGTGCGCAATTTGGTTCGAACGGCGATCCAGATCACCGTAGCTAATCGCGTTGTTTGCGATGACGGCGGGCCAATCTTCAGCGGCGTGAGCGTGCCATTCGAATTGTCTGGAAACAATTATTTCGCTTTCATCAGCAACAATACGATCAGTTCCGGCGTCCATCTTGTGCTATCCCCCGGGAAAAATACGATTCTAAGTTCTTCATATGTGGGCGGAGGCGCGGGATTGGGGCACGAGACCGTTCCCAAACTGTTCCACCGTCAAGGAGTCCACCAGATTGAAATACGCCTGTTTATTTTCTTCCCAACTATTTTGGCGGGCGTATTTCAAACCGGCTAGGATAAGGTTGCTCCTCAAGTCTTCATCCTGAACAACCTCGATGATGGCTTGCGCTAAAGCCTTGCTGTCGCCGGGCGTGAAAAAACGAACCAGGTGATCGTCAAAATAGAACGTATCGACCTTGGTTTTGGCAACCACAACCGGCACGCCTTGAGACATGAACTCCATGATCTTAGTGCTGTACGCTTCATTACCGAAAGAGTCAGCGCGTTTGGGCACGATGCCGATATCCGCGTTTGCCATGACTTCGGGTACCTGATCGAGCGGGACGCTTCCGCAAAATTTCACACGATCACGAACGCCGCATCGCTCGACGAACGCGTTTAACTGCGCCTCCATCGCAGCCCCCCCGCCGCCGCCGTAAAGGTGAAGTTCAGCCTGCGGCAAGGTCTCCTTAAGATGGCCAAGGGCCTTGATCGCCACATCCAGACCCTGATGATGCTGGAAAGATCCTGGAAACAAAATGATAAGCCGATCATCGGTTCTGGTTCTAGTGCGTCGATAGAAAATCGAGGGGTCGACGTGATTCACAAAAACTGAGCATTTTCCAGGAGAGACTGACCGCGCGATCAGCTTTTCGTGCCACAGGTGATTCGACACGATCACATGGTCGACAAAGGCCGCGGATGCCTTTTCGATCGACTTTAAGGCGGTAACGTACGGGCTGCTGTCCACTGTTGCGCCGAATTTAGTCGCGAATAGTTCAGGAACGATGTCATGTATATCCAAAATGACTTTTGTATGGTTCCACTTGGGATACCATGCCGCAAACGCTAAAAAATCAGGAACATTGTGGACGTGAATAAGGTCATAACGAAAGACAGTGTGGCGCCGCGCAAGAAAAATGGAGGAGACGCAAAGAAACCGAAACAGTCTCCAGGCATACGTCCATTTGTGCCGTTCGTCGTTTTCCCGGCGCTGCAACCGAAACAGCGTCACGCCGCCGATGGTTTCGCTGCGAAGGCGGGCATTGCCTGTCCCTAACGCAATTACATCTACGTGATCACCGCGCTTGACCAGGGACTCGGCGTAGCGGCGCACGCGGTTATCAGTTTCATAGTGAGTATAGGCCATCATGCAGATCCTCTTGCGTGAGTTGCGCGAGGAACGCGGCAACTGTGCGCAATAGTAGCGGGCGACCTCTCGCGGTAGCGCATTCCAGTAGATGCCGCCATAGGTGTCCTGGATATACTTCAGAAAAGATGTATAATGCGACACAGGAAATTCGTCGCGAGTGGGCGTATCGCCAAAAGTCATGTAATCCGGATGAGTGTTCAGCAACGCCATTCCGCCGCAGTTTGCGATCCACTCGAGTTTCGTTTTCCAGATATCGATATTTTTTTCACGAAGGACGATGAACAGGGTAAAGTCCTGTACCAGCGTGTACGGAAGCTCCACGTACCCCGCGCCGTTCGGGTTCGCGACCCAGAAGGGGAAGATGGTTCTGACGCCGTCAGACTCCGGTTCGAACGGGTCGGTATCGAAGGTGGAGCAGTCGTACTCTAATCCGAGCTGATGCAACCAGCCGAGACGATGCTGCATCAGCGGGGAACGAAAGCCGCAGGCATTCCATCGCCGGAGGTACTCGCGAATAGACACCGCTTTGGCAGCGAAGGCCGCTTTGGATCGATACAGCTTACCGTCGTGCTCGAGTCCGTGAACACCGATTTCGAACCCGGCGCGCTCTAGCGTTTCGCGTAGGCCCGGGGAAAGGCGATATTCGCCCTCGGGCACAAAATTGAAAGAAGAACGAAAACCGAGCTCCATTTCGCAGCGTGCCAGGCGCTCGACGCGGTTCATGCCCTTAACGCCTTCCACATCGTGAGTCAGGACGACCGCGAATTGCTTCCGTCCTGGCCAACCCTGCCATTCGGGCGGCGGAGTCCCGGCTTTCTCGTCGATCGGCCACACACTGCGCCAGACGCGGCGCTTGTAGCCAGCTCGAAGGCGGCGCAGAGCCAGTCGGACTGGCCACGGCATGAATGGTTTCAGTACATAATACGCGTTATTTATTAACATGGCGCGAGAAAGACAGCAGACGGCTGGCGTTACTGGTGATAATACAATTTGTAATAGCGGGAATATAGACGGTCAACGCCTTCGGCGCGATTTAAGACAATACCAAAGATGTTTTTCGGCCCGATGCGCGCCACTGCTTCTTCCAACGCGTTGGATGATGTCCAGTTCGCTCTGACGACCATGAGGACGCTGGCCGCCATGTTCTTGGAGAGCGACAAAGCATCCGTCAGAGGCAACACCGGAGGAGTGTCAAACAAAATCCAATCGAACAACCCCGCGACGGCGTTAAATGACTCACAGGCGGCGTGGAAGTGTAAAAGCTCCGACGGATTGGCTTTGGTAATTCCGGCCTGGAGAAAATACCACTTCAAAGGCTCAATGCGGCGGATTGCGCTCATGGGGTCCAGGCCAGATTCGATGCACTCTGCGAGGCCCGGCCGCGCCGGAATCCCGAGAGAGCTAGCCAAACGGGGGCAATGTAGGTCGCCATCGACCAGGAGGACACTTCGTTTTCCGCCTTCGGCTAAGGCCGTCGCGAGATTCAATGCAATGGTCGATTTGCCGTCCTGCGGTAAAGGGCTCGTAATCACAATGTTATGTAAATTCGCGGTCTCCTTCAGCTCGCGGAGACGCATCCTAAGGAAGCGGAACCGGTCGGCTTCCGGGCTTGCGGGATTCGTGACGAGTGCAATCCGGCTGGATGCGCCGATGGTAGCCTGCTCGACCGGTATGATATCCAGATCACTGGCGTGCGAGTGTTCCAGGCGATCCCTCGAGGAGGGCATCGAAAGCGTCCACTCTGGAGTTTCTCTGCTCTTTCGTAACAGCTCTGAAAGTCTACTCATTGGGCGATCTCTGAGGGAACCAGGGAAGAAATCGCTGAGCTGCCGGCTCAGCCTAATTTATAAACATAAAGTTCTGCCGCCATCACAATCGCAAGGACGGCGCTTGCGCCGGCCCATTCGATCACTCTCCTCCACTGGCGCATTCGCCGGTCCGAGGGTGTGTAAAGTGCTGGAATACCGACGACAACAGGCAGCTGAAAGCGCTGTGCGATATCCCGTTCTTCATGGAAGGTCGCATCCCTATGCTCACTCCAGAAGGCGAACGCGAGTCCGATCAGAATAGATCCCGCAAATCCTCCGAGGGCGATTCTCATGCGCTTCGGGCTGGATGCTTTCGTCGGCAGTGTAGGCGCATCCACCAGCCGGAACCGGCGGCCTTGTTCGTTTTCGGCGACGCGGGTGGTTTGGCGTGCCTGAAGCAGTTTTTTCTCGAGGTCCTGTACCTGTTGTGCATACAGATCCGCATCTTCTGTGACCTGGGCTAATTCACGTTCTCGGACGGGTGCGATGCTAACACGGTTCTGATAGTCCGAAATCTCCGCACGTAACCGGCTTTGTTCTTTTGTGAGATTTGCGACTTCTTGTTGGATTGCCTCAACCTGAGCCATAAGTGTCGACGTGCTCGGGTCCATCGGGCTCGCGAGCATATCCGATCTCTGGTAGGCTGCGCCAGGCTGGTGAATACGGTCTAACAGGGCCTTCATCCGTCTGATTTCTTCATCCTTCGCCTGGACACGGGGATGTTTTTCAGTGAATTGAGTAAGCAGCGCGGTTTTGTCGGCTTCGAGGGCGGCCAATTTATCGCTCAGAGCGCGCTCGAGCGAACGGCGTTGTTCCTCGGCACGGGAGGCACGATCAACGGCAGCTTGCAGTTGCGCGCGGAGGTCCGACAAGACTCCCATATTGGAACCTTGCTGCTCTGGAAGCTCGCCTCGATATCTCATCTGAAAGTCCCGGCGTTTCGCCTCCTGTTCGGCCAACCGCTTCCGGGCGGTCGCGAGTTGATCCGCAAGAAATTGAGTGGTGGTCATCGCCTCGCTGGCCTGGCTTTTCAGTTGTTCTTGAATAAACAGCGACGTCAGGCGGCGAGTCACCGCCTGGGCGAGGTCCGGGCTGCCCGCCATAAAGGAAATCTTGAAAGCGGTGAAGTCGCTGCGGCCTGGGATTTGGTCTAGCGGCTCGATGTTCACGTCCTTTCTCATTGCGTCGGTCAGCACTTCCGGCCCAACACGCTGGCGGTCGTTTGCATAGAGTCCAAACTCGTCGATAATCCCCAACAGACGCGTGCGCGAGAGGACTTCCCGTTTCATGGCTTGAACCAGATCGGACGGCGTAGCCGAATCCGCCGAAGCGACATATTGCGAGGACACCAGCGGCTGAACGATATCGATGGTGGCCTCCGATTGGTAACGGTTTGGCAGAAGCATCGCCACGGTCACGGTTGACAAAGTCAGAATCGCGACGGTATCCAGAATATGCCAGCGGCGCCGGGCGAGCACCCGTAACATCTTTTCCGCAGTGTCGTTGAAGGATTTAGATTCGTTCACGTTGCAGGGTCCTCACAAAAGCGAGACGGCTAAGTCGCCAGATAGATGTTCCGAGCGCCGCACCGGCAGTGTTCATGATCAAGTCAGTGATTCCAGAATCCCGCGTCGGGAGGTACGATTGAAGGAATTCTATTGTTGCGCTTAGCGCCGCACCGGCCCCGATAGTGACTGCGGCGGCCGATGCTATGTGAAACCGCCGGGCTATATACACGCGAAGTGCAAATCCGAAGGGAACAAAGCCTGCAATGTTGATGGCGGCATCTTCAAAATAAGTCCACGAGGCTCGATACTCTTTCCAGGGCATCTGGAGGGATATTTGGTCGAGCAGAGTGTACCGATCCGCTATGACCAAGTCGTTATCTCCGGCGCGATCGTGCACCAACCGGCCTGCTCCCTCATTGAACGAATAACGCAGAACCGTGCGGAAAGAGTTGAAACGAGGTAGGGAACAATGCCAACCCGCTACGCCGCAACTGGTAAGGGCTTGGTACAAACGAAGAGCAGTGAGTTCTCCGCGCCAGCTGTGATGGCTCGTGGGAGCATCTCCGATCACGAGCCTTCCAGTCAGGTTCGCAGGCCGGACAGAAAATGGCAGGCTCGGCTGTATCTCTATTCTGTCGGCGAAAAGTCTCGTTCCACGCGTGTCAAATGTGAGAGTCAACTGCTGCGAGTCCCCAAAACGAAACGCGCCATCAAAATAGACTCGCCGGGTCTCCGATTTGCTATCGAGTCTTAGCTCCAGGTCGTCCTGTTGCTGGGATATGGAAAAAGAACCTCTTGTTGCGGAATTATAGAAGCTGATAAGCGTCCCGGATTGCCGTATCGCGAAAGGGCGCAGCCGCAGTTCGAGTACCACTGGCGACGCTTCGGATAGTCCGAATTCAACAGGCTTTACGCTCAACAGGCTACTCGGACCATAGAATCGCAGCCCGTGCTTGTCTCGCAGCCACTCGACGCGGTTCCTAGGACTGCCAAATGGCCACAGGCCTACCATCACGATGCAGACGAAAAGGCCGAGACTTAGCAGGCCGGGAAATGATTCGGCGAATTGAGCCCGCCCCGTTGTCTTTGCAATTCCCATGATATTATCCAATGTGTTTATAAAGAAGTGTCCCCAAGGGGTACCATAGGGCTCGAGGGACGCACCCCAGTGCGTATTGCGCGAAACGAAGCGCCCGTGCCGGATTTTGTCTAAACGCGCACGGCGAACTGGGCGTCCGTGTAAAACGGGAGTAGTGAATCGTAAATTGCCGGGCTCCCCATCGAGCCTTGAATGTGGCTAGCCCGGCGTTCTCACAAGCCGTACGGCCAAGGTCGTAGAGTTCCAGACCCGCCGCCTTCGCTTCCTGAATCGTCCGCCAAAAGAGAAGGTGCATACCGCCCAGGCTATGGAATCGCGCATCGGATCCCCCATATTTGTACACGATCGTGTGATTGTGCTGTAGCGTTATGATCGCCGCCACCGGCACATCCGATTTGAATGCGACGCGAATCTGTAAATTCGGTCCGCAATGATGGAGTAGATTGCGAAACCAGGATTTGGGTTGTGGCGGGACCCGATGCTTCTGCCGTGTCATCAGGAACAGTTGGCAGAAGGCCTCGAGCAGGTCCGTCGTGCGGCCCTGTTGATAGCCGAGCCCCTCTCGTTCTGCGCGCCGGATTTTGCGCTGCGTGGAATCCCGGTGAAACTGGGAAAATAAACATCCGATGCTTGGCCGCAAATCAAGCTGATGGAGATAATACGGCGCCCTCGACTCAAACAAAGCGCTTGGCGCCCCGGTTGTTCTAAGCGGCCTCGATTCTATATATCGTAGTGTCTTCGATCGAATCTGTTGGTCCAGCGCTGCGAACAACATTCGTGCTTCTTTGGGATCATCCACCAGCGGCTCACAATGGTCGGAGAAAGGCAGGGAAACGAAACGCCGGCCGGTTAGCCAACTATTGACGTCGCAAAATACAATCCCATTCCGTAAGGCTGAAGTGGGAGGTGAAGTCGTAAAGACAATCGGTTTATAGCCATAAGTGCCAGAGAGACTCTGCAGCCACCCTCGCGAATGAAAGATAGACGCGTGGGGGTGGGTTTCGACGAAATCACACCAACGCGGATCCGTAAGAGGATCCACCTCGTAAACCGCTGATTCCGCCATCCGCTGCGTCCGATGGCCAGGGTCGAGTCTTTCCGACTCCTCAACAATATGAACTTGTGTGGAGCGTGTCACAACGCGCGTTTCGTAGATAGGTACGGCAATAGGACCAACTCAGCGAAACCAGGAGCAGGATCGTCTTTTGTAAACACTGCTTCCACGTCCGCTTTGATCACGGAACGGAAATAGTCGCGGGGCTTCTGGTGTCCATGGAGAATGTCCAGCATTGCCATGGGCAGGTCCGTAAGCAACCGAACCCAAGTGATGCCGGTACGTGCGCGGCAGGCCGCGACGGATTGGCCGGACAGATCGGCGAACAGCAGATAAGGAAAGTCGACGCCCGCGCCAGCCCCTAACGTGTGGTACCCCCAGGTACGTGCATTTACATCCAGAAGCTTATATTGGCCGTCGCGACTATCGAATTTGTATTCGATTTCCACGAGCCCGTAATAATCGATGGCCTTGAGAAAGCGCTCGGATGTGTCTTCGACGGCAGGAAGATCGACAGTCTCCACGAAGGTGCTGGCCCGGCCGAATTCACGAGGATGCTGGCGTGTTCGGCGCGTCAACATGCTTCCGATCGCCTGCCCGTCTTTATAGAATGCACAGTAGGCGAATTGAGTCGTACCATCTCCGGGAATCAAATCCTGAATCATGACTTCTCCGGGACTCAGCTGTTGACTGGCCCTGAGAAAAAGCTCGCGGAGTTCGTCGCGGGTGTCGGCACGCCAGGCTTTAACCCGTGTCGCGTAGAAGAAGTGTTCTTTGATCGCCGGTTTGACTGCATACGGCGGATCTTTATCAATGCAGTCCAGATCTTCAGCGGTTCGTGGATACCATGTGCGCGGTGTGGGAATTCCCAATTGCTGCGCAAGGTAGTACGTATTGCGTTTGTCCCAAATCCATTGAATGGTCCTCCAGCCTGGCGTCGGGACGCAGAAGAACTGAGTCAACTCTGGGCGGTGACGAGCAATGGCGGCTACTGTTTCATCACGAGTTGGGTACAAGGCCCAGCCATCTAAGTGGAGACGACGCCCTGTTTCGACAATAGCGTCGATCGCCTGCTTCTCATTGCGCAGATCCTTCACCCGAACCGAGTAAGTCGCGTAGCGCGAAAAACGCGCGATCGAATATTCATCGTCGATAACGCATACGGGGATGTGGTGGCGGCCGAGGCTTTGAACGATGCCTAAGCCTTGATAATCACCTCCGACAATTACTGCGCCGCCCGGCCGTGTCCGGTTTTGAGATGCGCGTGAAAATGCGTCCGGTAGCGTTGCTTCAGCTATGGTCATTGCCTTTTACGAACACTTCCTGGCCGCGGACTTGACAAGCGCTTGCGAAGCGTACCGCGTTCCGGAAACAAATTGCATAAGCGGCCCGAAACTCCATGCAGCGGGAGCGCCCAGAAAGTGGAGCCCTGGTATTGAAGATTCGAGGCCCGGGCCCAGGCAAGGATAGCCATTTACTGATTCGATTCGCGCAACGAGCACCGGCGAAAGAAACGGATATCGAACAATATTCACACGATATCCGGTGCCCAAAAGTATGTGGTCCGCAGTGCGATGACTTCCATCGTCCAAAGTCACTTCCACATGCCCCCCCTTCTCCAGTGCGGTTTGAATAGATCGCCCCAGCGTGAGCGGAACAGGTTTAAGCCGATTCACCAGCCAGCGTGATCCGGCCGAACGAATGCATCTCTTCCATAGGCGGGTCTGGAGCGGACGTGGCAATTTGTTAAGCAATTCAGGGCGTGAAACCAACTGGCTGATGCCCGCGGGACCTACATCGGTGGGAGCGTACAGCCACCGTCCTATCCGGCGATGCAGCGCGCGGGACAGCGCCCCCTGTAGCCAGTGAATGTGGTGCGTTCGCGCAACGACCTCCACCTGAGCTCCGCCTTCGTGAAGCAGTGCAGCGGATTCGAGCGCACTCTGCCCGCCGCCGACCACCAGGACGGAACGTCCGGCGAATTCGCTCAGATCATTGTGGTCGCAGGTATGAGAAGCGAGACTGCGGGGCAGTGCGGCCAGCTGCGGCGGCCGCCATGCGAACGCCCCAATCCCGGCCGCGATCACCACGCGCCGCGAATGCAAAGCTGACCCGTCTTCAAGACTCAACCGAAACCCGCTAGATTCTCGATCCACGCGGATCACCGTGCGTCTATCTACGTCGGCGATCCCCTTGGCGTAATACCACAACCCGTATTGGACGAATATGTCGAGCGGTATAGGCCGTGGAATCCGAATCCCGGTTTCACTTTGATATGTTTCGAGCGTCAGTGAATGATCCGGGCTGGCGATGTGCGTCGCCGTCCAATTGGATCGAAGATACATGCCGCGGGGCATGTTGCCAGACCAGAACGACATAGGCTCGCCGAAAACCCTCGTCTCCATGCCGCGGATCGTGCGCAAGTGTGCCGCAGCAGCGAGCCCGTAAGGACCTGCTCCGATAATTGCAATATCAATCATCATGCTTTGTGGCCTAACGCGGGAGTCAATGCGATTTCAGGTCCGGAGGCTGGCGATCTTCGGTCGAAAACCTCTTGGTATAGGTTCAGCAGGCGGCGCCCCGCAGAAGTCCAAGTCAAGTCGCTGACAGTACGCAGCGACTCGGTTCGGAGCCTGCCAAGCAATGCCCGATCCTCGTGAACGAGCGTGATGTGGCGTGAGAGCGTCTCGACATCGCCGGCTTTGTGAACCAAGCCATGTTGCATGTGCGTGCATACAGCCCCTGCGGCCGAGGACACCAGAAGTACACATCCGCTGGCCCGGGCTTCGGCAGTAACCAGCGCGCTGCCCTCTTCGATACTCGGCAGAACAAAAATGTCACTCTGCCGCATCAACTCGGGTACGTCATTCCTAAACCCGAGCACTTGAACGCTTGGATGCGCGAGCAGCCTGGACAACCGGTCGGCATAGGCCCGCAAAAAGCGTCCAGCGATCCGAAACGTTCCCGTAAGGTGCGCGGGAGATTTCAGCCACGCCTCTAAAGCGAAATGCAGGCCCTTCCGGACAGCGCAATCTCCTGCGAACAGCATCGTAAGGCCTTCCGCGGGGCTCTTGCGATCCTGGTTTCCGGGATAGTACGTTGCCCCATCGAATCCGTATTGATGCCGCAGCAACTTGTGATCCTCGAAGCCTTCCTGACGAAACGTTGCAGCGACGAACTCCGAGGGACATAAAAGATAATCAGCCGTCCGATATTCTTCTTCTTCGTGCTCTAAAATATCGGGCCGATAAAAATATTCGTTGTCGGGCGGAAGCACGATGTTCAAGCGTTGCGATTCCCTGTGAACCGATTCATATGCGTATCGAGTGTGTGAATTCGGTCGTTCCAGTACGGTAGGTATGCCTAAGCGGGACGCGGTCCGAAGTGTTCTGAGCGCGGCCAGCGGCCAAGTGTGCACGATATCGACCTGAGTCGCCATCCGCTCCAAGCGCCGCGAAACGATGTAATCGTGCAGAGCCAGCGTGCGCAGTCTTCCCAAAACCCTATAGGGAAGACGCATCGGGCCACGCGCGAGGGTTTCTCTCACGCGAATGCCATCCGGCAACCCGCGGTGAACAACACCTGGATGGACAATGACGCGCGCGC
>Ga0070739_10005423_pt1 | contig 14564 bp, 12 predicted proteins | sample Coa_R1_7_FD_66445 | JGI IMG/M metagenome (GOLD analysis project Ga0070739, IMG submission 66445) | Surface soil microbial communities from Centralia Pennsylvania, which are recovering from an underground coalmine fire - Coalmine... | ecosystem: Environmental > Terrestrial > Soil > Unclassified ... | reverse complement strand
TCCGGCCGCCCGGCGCCGCCCGCACCTCCCGGCCTGACCGCCCTAGTCTTCCCCGCCGCCCTTCCGTTCTGGCCACTCGGCGCCGCCCCGGTCGCCTCCTGGCCCGACCGCCCGGCGCCGCCCTGGTCGCCTCTTGGCCCGACTGGTCGGATGCTCCGGTCACCTCCTGGTCCGACCGCCCGGCGCCGCCCTGGTCGTCTCTTGGCCCGACCGCGCTGTCCACGGTCTGCAGCCCGCCGACAGTCGTCAATCCCGCAGCGCGTGCTTGAGCCGCGTACGGCGCGCGCGGTCCGGGATCTTCTCCACCGCGTCGGCCAGTGCGCGCCCCGCTCCGTGCACCACCGTCAGATGCTGCGTGGCCAGCGTTATCGCACCGAGCGTCAACGCCCGGGTCAGCTTCGGCGCCGAGTCTCCGTCGAACACCGCGACCACCGCCGGCCATCGCCCACCCTGCGCCTCGGCTACGGTCAGCGCCCACGCGTGTCGCAGAGCCCGCACTTGCGCTGCGGTGACCGTGCCCGCGGACTCGCTGCCTGCACCATGCGGCGCATCCCACTCGATCGACAGGCCCTCGGCATCCGCCGCGCGGACCGTCCCGGTCTCGCCGCCGAACAGCCCGTGTTCCGACAGCGGCGTGCTCACCACCACCCGATCACCGGTATCGAAACCGCCACACACACCCGGGCCCGGGTTGAAGCGCGCCTTCAGTGCCGCGTTCAGCGCCGCCGCTCCAGCCGGTGAGTCGGTGTCCACTGCGACCACCTGCACCTGATGCCCACTTAGCCCGAAGGCGCGCGGGATCGAGTCCGCCGCGACCTGGACCGCGCGGTGCACCGCCTCTCCGGCCTCGCGCACCGGCACGATCACTACTTCCTTTGACGTGCCGTCCGGACCTTGCAACAGTTCCTGCGGGGGCAGCCCGCCGTGCCGTACCGCATCGGTGAGGGCACTGAGCGGACCGGTCGGCCGCTGCTTCAGCTCCACTCGCGGCAGCCGCCCGCCGAACCCCGGATCCTCGGTCTCCAGCAGATCGCGGAAGAACAGTCCCGGGCCGGTTGATTGCAGCGTCGCCGGGTCGCCGGACAGCACGACGTGCGCGCCGTCCCGGGTCGCCTCGAGAAGCGCCGCGCCGGCTTCCAGCCCGAGCAGCTGCGCGTCCGCGATTACCAGCACGTCGGCCGCGCCGACCCGCGCCGGATCCTCCGCCAGCGCCCGCGCGTCGACCGGGTCAGCCCCCGCGGCGACGAGGGTTCGCAGCCCGGCGGCGGAAGGACTGGCCAACTCAGCGGAGGAGAAGGACTCGGCAAGATCGGCCACCCGCTGCGCGCTCGCGCCGGTCACCAACGTCAATCCGTGCTCGACGACCGCGGCGATCAGCGCGTCGACCGACTCCGAACCCTGCTTCGACTCGACTGCCTCCGGAGTGGCCGCCAGCCGTTGCGCCGCCTCCGCCGCGGCCTGCTCGGCGAAGGCCCAGCGTTCGACCGCCAGCAGCGTATGACCGCTGGTCAACATCGAGACCGGATCGTCGTCGTCTTCGGCGTCCAGCCGCTCGAAGTCCTCGATCTCCTCCTCGTCGGCGTCCTCGGACAGAGAGACCGGCTCCGCGAACGCGAGTGCGGCACCGTTCTCGATGGCGTCGGCGATAGCGCCCGTCGCGTCCGTGACGCCGAGCTTGCCCAGCGCCTCAGCCACCGTGTCGGCACCCTGCACCGTGTGCCCGCCCACCGCGGCGGCCCGCCGCAGCAGCCACGAGATCAGCGCTCGGGTACGCCGCGGGTCGTCCGGCTGCGCGTTCTCCACCACGGTCCGGGCCAGCGCGTCGGCTGCGGACGGGGCGATCCCCGGCACCTCGAGCACACCCCAGGGATCGGCCGCGATCTGCTCCGCCGCGCCGTCACCGAGAGCGTCGACGATTCGTCCGATCATCGCTTCGGGTGCGCCCGCGGCGGAGAGCCAGGCCGTGAGTCGACCAGGCTCGCCCGCCGTCGCCGTCGCCTCCGCCGCGCCGTTCCGCTCGGCTGCGGTTGTGCCGGTCCGCTCCACTGCGGCCACGGTCGCGCCGTTCCGCTCTGCTGCGGCCGCGTCCTTCCGCTCCGCTTCGGCCTGCCGGCCCCCCTCATCCATCGCGCCCTACCCTCTGTTCCAACCGTGGTCCGGATAACCGAGCTGCGGCGCCGACACGTCGTCCAACGCCTCGCGGATCGTCTGAGGCAGCGTCAGCTCCTCCGCCGCCAACGCCCCGCGCAGCTGCGCCGCGGTGCGCGCGCCCACGATCGGCGCGGTCACCCCGGGCCGGTCGCGTACCCACGCCAGCGCGACTTCCACCGGCGCGACCCCGAGCCCGTCCGAGGCCGTGGCCACCGCGTCGACGATCCGGCGCGCGGGCCCGTCCAGATAAGGCTCGACGAAGCCGCCATACCGATCCGAGGCCCCTCGCGAATCCGAGGGAATCCCGGTCCGGTACTTGCCGGTCAGCACGCCCCGCCCGAGCGGCGACCAGGGCAACAGCCCGATCCCAAGCGCGAACGCCGCCGGGGCGACCTCCCGCTCCACGCCGCGTTGCAACAGCGAGTACTCCATCTGCACCGAGGCCAGCTGCGCCCGCCCCGGCACGGCCCGCTGCCACGAGGCCGCGGCCGCCAGCTGCCAACCAGAGTAGTTGGAGACACCGACATATCTGGCTTTGCCCGAAGCGACCGCCGCATCCAGAGCCGAAAGCGTCTCCTCGATCGGGGTGTGATCGTCATACGCGTGCAGCTGCCAGAGATCCACGTAGTCCGTGCCCAGCCGCGTCAGCGACGCGTCCAACGCGGACAGCAGATGTCCCCGCGAGGCGTCGAAGCGGCGCGGGCTGTGCGGCACCGAAACAGCCTTGGTCGCGATCACCACGTCCGAGCGGATGCCCTCGATCAGCCGCCCGAGTAGCGCCTCTGATTCCCCGTCCGCGTAGACGTCCGCAGTATCCACGAGCGTGCCCCCGGCGTCGAGGAAGGCTTTGAGCTGATCGCTCGCATCCGCCTCATCCGTATCCCTGCCCCAGGTCATCGTCCCCAGACCCAGGCGCGACACGCGCAGCCCGGTCCGCCCCAGATGTCGCTGCTCCATAGCTGTGAATGTAGTGGCTGAGGCCGCTCCGCCGCTGGCCCCTCACCTGTTCGGCTGTGGACAATCTGGAGCCCATCGCCCGTTCGGCGGCACGCTCTCCTGCGGCTCGACGAGCTTGTTACCGACGGGTAGGGTTAGCGGCGACACCGGTCACAGAAGCGGAGCAGCGATGAAGCTGGGCGTGAACCTCGGATACTGGGGCGCTGGAAACGACGCCGACAACCTGGCCCTCGCCCGCGAGGCCGACCAGCTCGGCTACGCGGTCTGCTGGACCGCCGAGGCCTACGGCTCCGACGCCGCCACGATCCTGGCCTGGGTCGCCGCGCAGACCGAGCGCATCGACATCGGCTCGGCCGTCTTCCAGATCCCCGCCCGCACCCCGGCGATGACCGCGATGACCGCCGCCACGCTCGACTCGCTCTCCAACGGCCGCTTCCGCCTCGGTCTCGGCGTCTCCGGCCCGCAGGTCTCCGAGGGCTGGCATGGCGTCGCGTTCAAGTCCCCACTCGGTCGCACCCGCGAGTACGTCGACATCGTCAACCTCGCTCTCAGCCGCAAGCGGGTCTCCTATGACGGCGAGCACTTCAAGCTCCCGCTGCCCGGCGGACCCGGCAAGAAGCTCCAGCTGATCGTCCATCCGATCCGCGAGCACATCCCGATCTACCTGGCCGCGGTCGGCCCGAAGAACCTCGAACTGGCCGGCCGGATCGCCGACGGCTGGCTTGCCGTGTTCTTCTCGCCGCAGTACGCGGGCGAGCAACTGGCCGCGATCGAATCCGGCCGCAAGCAGATCGGCAAGGACCTGACCGGCTTCGACGTGGTGCCCACAGTGCCTGTCGTCGTCGACGACGACCTGGAGCGCGCCGCCGAGCAGATCCGCTGGTATGCGGCCCTGTACATCGGCGGAATGGGCAGCCGCGAGCAGAACTTCTACAACCAACTCGCCTGCCGCATGGGTTTCGCGGACGAGGCGGCGCGCGTGCAGGAGCTGTACCTGGCCCGAGAGCACCGCAACGCAGCCGCAGCTGTGCCTTTCGAGTTCATCGACGCCACCAGTCTGATCGGCACGCCGGAACGCATCGCCGAGCGCATGAAGGCCTACGCGGCAGCCGGCGTCACAACGCTGAGCGTCACGCCCTTCGCAGCCACCCTCGACGAGCGCCTTCAGGCCCTTCGCGTGTCCCTCGACGCGCTTCGTGCGGCTGGGCTGGAAGAGGCGTAGTTCCAAAGGCACAGCGGCGGTGCGGTAGACATACGCGGGGCTTTAACTCGAATCCCGGTTAAACCCGATTCGAGTCGAGGTCTACCGGCGAGTACGTTGGAGCGATGACAACTGTCCTGTTGATCCGGCACGGCCGCACGACTGCGAATGCATCGGGGGTGCTGGCCGGCCGGACCCCAGGGATCGAGCTGGACGAGCGCGGCCGTGGCCAGGCCGAAGCCCTCGCTACACGCCTTGCGGCCGTACCGCTCGCCGCCGTCGTAAGCAGCCCGCTTGAGCGTACGCATCAAACCGCCGAGGCGCTGATGGCGAACCGCTCCGGCGTTCCGCTGCACCTCGATGCAGAACTCACCGAATGCGACTACGGGCATTGGTCCGGCCGCGACCTGAAGACCTTGGCCAAGGAACCGCTCTGGAAGACCGTCCAAGCCCATCCCGCCGCCGCGGTCTTTCCCGGCGGGGAAGCGATGGCCGCGATGTCCGCGCGCGCAGTTACCGCAATCCGTCGCTGGAATGCACAACTCGGCGAGCGCGCCACCTATGCGGTGGTTAGCCATGGCGACATCATCAAGGCCATCGCGGCTGACGCACTCGGCATGCACCTGGACCTGTTCCAACGCCTTCAGGTAGACCCCTGCTCGGTCACGGTCATTCGGTACACCGCTACGCGCCCGTTCGTCCTTCGGCTCAACGACACCGGAGGAGACGTAGCCGCCCTCATCCCGCCTAAACGACGCTCCAGGCGTACCTCTGCGCGCTCGTTGTCTGCTGATAGCGATGCCGTCGTGGGCGGCGGTGCAGGCTCCTGACGAGACCGCGTAGGCTCGGACTCGACGTGATGCGGCGACACGAAACCGATTCGCTTTACGCGGTGGCTTTGATTTCGTGACCCGCGGTGAACTTGAGACACAGGGCAGTGAGAGGGAGGCTGACACCGTGCCGAGGCATCTGTTCGTGTACGACCCGCCGGAGCGGTTCGTAGCCGGCACCGTGGGCGAGCCCGGCTCCCGTTCCTTCTTCCTGCAGGCCCGCTCCGGTCCCCGGGTCACCTCGGTCGGCCTGGAGAAGGAGCAGGTGGCCCTGCTGGCCGAGCGGCTGGAGGAGCTGCTCGACGAGATCGTGCGGCGGACCGGGGGCAGCACCAGCGTGCCGGCCGCCGTGCCCGCGGACCTCACCGACAACGAACCGCTCGACCAGCCGATCCTGGAGGAGTTCCGGGTTGGCTCGCTGGCCCTGGCCTGGGACGAGCCGCACTCTCGCATCGTGATCGAGGCCGGAGCCATCACCGAGGACGAGAACCCGGCCGAGCCGCTGTCTGATGATCAGACCGCAGAGGCGCCCGACGTGCTGCGTGTCCGGCTTACCGGCGGCCAGGCCCGAGCCTTCGCCGCCCGCGCCCAGGCCGTGGTCGCCGCCGGTCGCCCGCCCTGCCCGCTGTGCGAGCTGCCGCTCGATCCCGAGGGACACGTGTGCCCGCGCCAAAACGGCTACCGGCGCCGGATGGCGGCGTGACCGACGCGCTGCGTGAGGGCGTGCTGAAAGTCGAAGGCCGGCTCACCGACGCCTCGAACGCCACCCTCTACTGCGTAGCCGTTCTCGGCGAAGGGGACGAGCAGACCAACGTCACCTGCGTGTACAAGCCGATCGCGGGGGAGAGCCCGCTGTGGGACTTTCCCGAGGGCACTCTCGCCGCGCGAGAAGTCGCTGCGTATGAGGTCAGCTGCGCACTCGGCTGGGACCTCGTTCCGGAGACGGTGCTGCGCGACGGCCCGTACGGCTTGGGCATGTGTCAGCGCTGGATAGAGACCGAGGACGAAACGCGCCTGCTCGCGATCCTGCCGACAACCGTCGAGCAAAGTGCGTTAGATGGTTGGTGCCCGATCATCACTGTCGGACTCGACGACGACGAGCAGGGGATCCTCGCTCACCAGGACAGCGAGGCGCTGCGCCGTATCGCGCTTTTCGATGCGGTAATCAACAACGCCGACCGTAAAGGTGGCCACCTGCTGCCTGACGCCAATGGTCACATCTACGCGATCGACCACGGTGTCTCGTTCCACGTTGAGGACAAGCTGCGAACGCTGTTGTGGGGCTTCGCGGGCCGTTCGCTGAACGAGTCGGAAACGGCTGAACTCAAGCGGATACACGCGGACTCCTTGCTCACGGAACGCCTCGCGACGCTGCTCAGCGAGCCGGAAATCGCCGCCTTCCACGCGCGCATTGAGGCATTGCTCGCGGCAGGTCGGTTCCCCGGTCCGGAAGGTCGTCGGCGGCCGATCCCGTGGCCGCTCGTTTGAGCCGCGCGTCGGCGGCGTGCGGCGCCAGGCGGATAATCGGCTGGTCGGATGCGGCTCGCTCTTGATCGCGGCCTGACCGTAGAGTGGAACGCATGGATGCCTGGCCGACGAACAACCCGCCGACCCTGCCCGGACGCGGCGATACCCTCCGCCTTTACGACACGTCCACCGGCGAGCTCATCCCCACCCCGGCGAATAGCGCGGAGAGTGGAAGCCCGGCCCGCATCTATGTGTGTGGAATCACGCCCTACGACGCCACACACATCGGTCACGCCGCGACATACACGGCGTTCGACCTCGTGCAACGCGTGTGGCGCGACGCAGGGCACGAAGTGCGTTACGTCCAGAACGTCACCGACATCGATGACCCGCTGCTGGAGCGCGCTAACAAGAACGGTGCCGACTGGCAGGTGCTCGCGCTGAGGGAAACGGCGCTCTTCCGCGAGGACATGACCGCGCTGCGCATCCTGCCGCCTTACCGGTACATCGGTGCGGTGGAGGCGATCCCGCTCGTTGTGGAACTCGTCGAGCAGCTTTTGGAGAGTGGGGCGGCGTACCGCGTCGACGGTGACGTGTACTTCGATGTCCACAGAGACCCTGGTTTCGGCTCTGTGTCAGGGCTCGATCCCGCGCTCCAGGAGAAGGTCTTCGCCGAGCGTGGCGGGGACCCTGACCGCCCGGGCAAGCGGCATCCGCTGGACTGCCTGCTGTGGCTCGCGGCGCGGCCAGGTGAGCCCTCTTGGCAGACCTCGCTCGGCGCCGGTCGCCCCGGCTGGCATATCGAATGCGCGGCGATCGCCCTGAAATATCTGGGCAGCGGCATCGATGTGCAAGGCGGCGGTTCGGACCTTGCCTTCCCCCACCACGAGATGGGCGCGGCCGAGGCGCAAGTGGTCACCGGCGAGCGGCCCTTCGCCAAGGTCTACGCGCACGCCGGCATGGTGGCGCTGGACGGCGAGAAGATGTCCAAGTCCAAGGGCAACCTGGTCTTCGTCTCCAAGCTGCGCGCCGCCGGCCACGAGCCGATGGCGATTCGACTGGCGATCCTCGCCCACCACTACCGCGCGGACTGGGAGTGGTTCCCCGCCGACCTGGAAGCCGCGGAGCAGCGTCTGGCGAAGTGGCGCGCCGCGGTGTCGCGGCCGGATGCACGCTCGGCCGACGCCCTGCTCGCGAAGCTCCGCGAGCGCCTTGCCGATGATCTGGACACGCCCGGGGCACTGGCCGCGGTCGACGCCTGGGCCGATGCTGTTCTCGCAGGCGACACACCTAGTGGTGGAGAGCTCGACAGCAGCGCTCCGGGGCTCGTTTCGCGCGCCGTCGACGCCCTGCTCGGCGTCGCTCTCTGAGAGCCGAATCCGCTCGCTAAATATTCACATCGTCATACTTAGCTGTTTGCTCTTGATCGCGCCATGGAGTTCTGTCTAGTCTGTCTAGGTAGAACCTGACGCTCGGAGACCGGGAGGTTCGCGATGACCACCGCAAAGTCGGACGCGCACTGGCAGATCCAGGAAGCAAAGCAGCGGTTCAGCGAACTGATCCGGTCCGTCCAGGCTGACGGCCCGCAGTTCGTCACCAAGCACGGGGAGGAGATCGCGGTCGTGATCGACATCGAGGAGTACAACCGGCTGCACGGGGCGCACGGACCGAAGAAGACGTTCAAGTCCTGGCTGCTGAACGGCCCGACGCTGGACGACGAGACGATCGAGCTCATGAACGACCGGCCCAAGAACTACGTCTCCGAGGAGGACGTCAGGTTTTTCATGGAGCTGGACCTCGGTGAAGAGTGACCATGTACGTACTCGACACCAACGTCCTGTCCGAGGTTAGACGGTCCAGCCCCAACCGCAACGTGCTCGCGTGGCTCGCTTCGGTGCCGGACCACCGGCTCCATCTCAGCGTGGTCGTCATCGGCGAGATCCGGCGGGGAGCGCGGCTTCGGGCGCGGACCAATGTCCAGGCCGGGCAACGACTCGACCTCTGGCTCGACGAACTGATCGACAACTACGGGTTCGGAGACCGGCTGTTACCCGTGAACCTGGAAGACGCGCTTGTCTGGGGGCGGATCACCGCCGATCACAAGCAGCTGCCGGAGACCGACGCGCTGATCGCCGCGCAGGCGCTCTCCCGCGACTGGACCGTCGTTACGCGTAACACGAAGGACTTCGAGCGCACCGGAGTTCGGCTGCTCAACCCCTTCGAGTACGAAGGCTGACGCGCTGTCCCGACCTTCCGCGCACGCCCCAAAGGGCAGGCGAGCCGATCGCCGCGGACGGCCTGATCACAGGCCGCTCCACAGCAGTGTTTCTCAACTCAACAGCGCTTCTTCCGGCCGCGCCGGCGCAATCCCGGAGCGCGGCCGCCGCCGCGGAAACCGGGTCAGGACCGGCTACGCCGGCCCGTCCTCCGCGGTGCCGCCGCGACGACGGCGCTCGTGGCGGCGCAGATAGCGCTCGAACTCGCGGGCGATGGCCTCACCGCTGGCCTCCGGCAGCTCAGCGGTGTCCTTCGCCTCCTCCAAAGTGCGAACATACTCGGCGACCTCGGAGTCCTCCGCCGCCAACTCGTCCACCCCGGTTTCCCAGGCCCGTGCCTCTTCCGGCAGATCACCCAGTGGAATCGTCAGATCCAGCACGTCCTCGATCCGCCGGATCAGCGCCAGAGTCGCCTTCGGGCACGGCGCCTGCGCCACATAATGCGGAACCGCCGCCCAGAACGAGACCAGGTCGATCTCCTCGTGCCTGGCCATCTCCTGCAGCACGCCGTTGATGCCCGTCGGACCCTGCAGCGTCGGCTTATCGAGGCCGTGCGTGCCCTGCAGATCCTCGTTGCTCGACGAACCGCTCACCGGCACCGGCCTGGTGTGCGGCACATCGGCCAGCAGCGCGCCCAGCGACACGATCGTGCGGACGCCCAGGTCGCGGGCGAGATCGAACAGCTCCTCGCAGAACGAGCGCCAGCGCATGTTCGGCTCGATGCCGTGCACCAGCACCACATCCCGGAAACCGGAGCCCTCGGCCACCGCGGCGACCGCCTCGGTCTCGGCCCCCTCCGCCTCGGTGCGAGTGTTTCCGACCGTCACCCGGGCCACCGAGAACCGGGTGGTCGGCCAGACGATCTCCCGGTCGCCCTCGTCGTCCAGGGCCAGAACCGGCCGGTTTACCTGGAAGTCGTAGTAGTCCTCGGCGTCCATCGCGCCGAACAGGTCCGCGTCCAGAACCTCGGCCAGATGCCGGATCGCATTGGATGCGGCGTCGGCGGCATCGTTCCACCCCTCAAACGCCGCGACCATCACGGGGTCGACCAGCTCGGGCAGCTCCTCGAGCTCGATCACCCGCGCCTCCTCGTCCTTCTCGGCCCTGCGCGACCAACGCCCAAGGCAGCAGCAGTACACGATCTCATACACCAAACACACTGCCAGGCGTTGCGCCACGCGGCACGCGCCGCTCTCAGACTACGCCCGTGAGACGCTTCGCCGCTGAGTGCGCGCCCGCGGCTACCCTTGATGAGCGAACTACGGGGGCTCCGACGCATGGAAAGGACTGCCCATGGTTTCCACCGCAGCGCAACTGCGCCGCGCGTTGACCGAGCGCGTCGTCGTCGCCGACGGAGCGATGGGCACGATGCTCCACGCCCAGAACCCGACTCTCGACGACTTCGAAGGGCTTGAGGGCTGTGTCGAGGTCCTCAACGCCACCCGGCCCGACATCGTCCGGTCGGTGCACGACGCTTACTTCGCCGTCGGCGTGGACTGCGTGGAAACCAACACCTTCGGCGGGAACCTGAGTGCGCTTGGCGAATACGACATTTCGCACCGCATCTATGAGCTGTCCGAAATCGGCGCGCGGTTGGCCCGCGAGGTGGCCGACGGCTACAGCACCGCCGACCGGCCGCGCTGGGTGATCGGCTCGATCGGCCCGGGCACCAAGCTGCCCAGCCTCGGACACCTGGCCTATTCGGCGCTGCGTGACGGTTACGAGCAGCAGTGCGCCGGACTGATCGCCGGCGGCGTGCACGCGCTGCTCGTCGAGACCAGCCAGGACCTGCTGCAGACCAAGGCCGCGATCATCGGCGCCCGCCGCGCGCTCAAGGCCGCCGGGGCCGACCTGCCGATCTTCGCTCAGGTGACCGTCGAGACCACGGGCACGATGTTGCTCGGCAGCGAGATCGGCGCCGCGCTGACCAGCCTCGAAGCGCTCGGCATCGAGCTGATCGGGCTCAACTGCGCCACCGGGCCGAGCGAGATGAGCGAGCACCTGCGGTACCTGGCCAAGCAGGCGCGTATCGGCCTGTCCTGCATGCCGAACGCCGGACTGCCGATTCTCACCAAGGACGGCTCGGTCTACCCGCTCAGCCCGTCGGAACTGGCCGACGCGCACGACACCTTCACCCGCGAGTACGGGCTCTCCCTCGTCGGCGGCTGCTGCGGCACCACGCCCGAGCATCTGCGCCAGGTCGTCGAGCGAGTGCGCGGTCGCGAGCTGGCGCGCCGCTCTCCCCGGCCCGAGCCGGGCGCCTCCTCGCTTTACCAGGCCGTCCCGTTCCGCCAGGACAGCTCGTTCCTGGCGATCGGCGAGCGCACGAACGCCAACGGCTCCAAGGCGTTCCGCGAGGCGCTACTGGCCGAGGACTGGAACGCCTGCGTCGAGATCGCCCGCACCCAGATCCGCGACGGCGCGCACATGCTCGACCTGTGCGTCGACTACGTGGGCCGCGATGGAGTCGCCGACATGCGCGAGGTCGCCGGGCGGATGGCCACCGCGTCGACGCTGCCGATCGTGCTCGACTCGACCGAGCCCGCCGTGCTCGAGGCCGGTCTCGAACTGCTCGGCGGCCGCAGCGTGGTCAACTCGGTCAACTACGAGGACGGCGACGGCCCCGAGTCCCGCTTCGCCAAGATCGCCGCGCTGGCCGCCGAACACGCCGCCGCCGTCGTGGCGCTGACCATCGACGAGCAGGGCCAGGCGCGCACCGCCGAACACAAGGTGGCCGTCGCTGAGCGGCTGATCGCGGATCTCACCGGTAACTGGGGGATCCCGGAATCCTCCATCCTGGTCGACTGCCTCACCTTCACCATCGCCACCGGCCAGGAGGAGTCGCGCCGCGACGGGCTGGAGACGATCGAGGCGATCCGCGAACTCAAGCGCCGCCACCCGGACGTGCAGACCACACTCGGCCTGTCGAACATCTCCTTCGGCCTTAACCCGGCCGCCCGCCAGGTGCTGAACTCGGTGTTCCTGCACGAATGCGTCGAAGCCGGCCTCGACTCGGCCATCGTGCACGCATCCAAGATCCTCCCGATCTCCCGCATCCCGCAGGAACAGCTCGAGGTCGCGCTCGACCTCGTCTACGACCGCCGACGCCCGGAGACCGCGGACGAGCCCGGGTACGACCCGCTGGCCCGCTTCCTGGAACTGTTCGAGGGCGTCTCCACCGCCTCGGCCAAGGCCACTCGGGCACAGGAACTCGCGGCGCTGCCGCTGGAGGAGCGGCTGCAGCGGCGCATCGTGGACGGCGAGCGCAACGGACTCGAAGCAGACCTCGACGAGGCGCTGGCAGGCCGCCCGGCCCTGGCGATCGTCAACGAGGTGCTGCTGGAGGGGATGAAGACGGTCGGCGAGCTGTTCGGCTCCGGCCAGATGCAGCTGCCGTTCGTGCTCCAGTCCGCCGAGGTGATGAAGAACGCCGTCGCCTACCTTGAACCGCACATGGAGAAGACCGACTCCTCCGGCAAGGCCACCATCGTGCTGGCCACCGTCAAGGGCGACGTGCACGACATCGGCAAGAACCTGGTCGACATCATCCTGACCAACAACGGCTACACGGTGGTCAACATCGGCATCAAGCAGCCGATCTCCGCCATCCTGCAGGCCGCGGAGGAACACCGCGCCGACGCGATCGGCATGTCCGGCCTGCTGGTGAAGTCCACCGTGGTGATGAAGGAGAACCTGCAGGAGATGAACCAGCGCGGCGTGGCCGCCCGCTGGCCGGTGCTGCTCGGCGGCGCCGCCCTCACGCGCGCCTACGTCGAGCAGGACCTCGCCGAGATCTACGAGGGCGAGGTGCGTTACGCCCGCGACGCCTTCGAGGGCCTGCGGCTGATGGACGCGGTCGCCGCCGTGAAGACCGGCGCGCCCGGAGCCTCACTGCCGGAGCTGCGCAAGCGCCGGGTGGCTCCACGAGCCTCGGCCATCCTCACCGAGCCGGAGGAACTACCGGCCCGCTCCGACGTCGCGATCGACAATCCGATCCCCATCCCGCCGTTCTGGGGCACCCGCGTGGTCAAGGGCATCCAGCTGGCCGACTACGCCTCCTGGCTCGACGAGCGGGCGACCTTCCTCGGGCAGTGGGGCCTGCGCGGCAGCCGGGGCGATGGCGGACCCTCTTACAACGAGCTGGTGGGGACCGAAGGCCGTCCCCGGCTGCGGATGTGGCTCGACCGGCTGCATACCGACAACCTGCTCGAAGCCGCCGTCGTCTACGGCTTCTTCCCGGCCGTGTCCAAGGGCGACGACCTGATCGTGCTGGACGAGCGCGGCGCCGAGCGCACCCGGTTCACCTTCCCGCGGCAGCGACGCGACCGGCACCTGTGCCTGGCCGACTTCTTCCGTCCGCAGGACAGCGTCGACGTGGCGCATGGAGAAACCGACGTGGTCGCCTTCCAGCTGGTCACAGTCGGCGGGCGGATCGCCGAGGAGACCGCAAAGCTGTTCGCGGCCAACGCCTACCGGGACTACCTCGAACTGCACGGGCTGTCGGTGCAGCTGACCGAGGCGCTCGCTGAATACTGGCACGCCAGAGTGCGCGCTGAACTCGGCTTCGCGGGCGAGGACCCGGCCACCATCGACGGAATGCTCAAGCTCGAATACCGCGGCGCGCGTTTCTCGCTCGGCTACGGGGCCTGCCCCAACCTTGAGGACCGGGCGAAGCTGGTCGAGCTGCTGGAGCCCGAGCGCATAGGCGTGACCCTCTCCGAGGAGTACCAGCTGCACCCGGAGCAGGCCACCGACGCCATCGTGGTGCACCACCCCGAGGCGAAGTACTTCAACACCTGATCCCGCACCACACCGGGCGGTTTCCGGCCGCCGCGGCCGAAACCGCCGCGACCGCGACCGGAGCCGCCCGGCGCGACCGACCCGGAAAGAGAACTGTGCCGACACCACCCGAGGCCGTGCTGTTCGACATGGACGGCACCTTGATCGACTCCGAGCCGATCTGGTTCGACACCGAGATCTCCATCCTGGCCGACTACGGCTATCTGCTCGGTCGGGAACACTGGGTCAACGTGCTCGGCAAGCCGAACGAGGTGGCGGTGCAATATCTGCTCGACGTCAGCGGCATCCCGCTGACCCCCGAGCAGCTCAACAACCGGATCGAGGACGCCATGGTGGAGCGCCTCGGCGGCGGGATCGACCTGGTCCCCGGCGCAAAGGAGCTCTTCACGGAGCTGGACGCCGCGGGAATCCCGGCCGCGCTGGTCACCGCGTCCTCCCGGCGCATCGTGGAGGCCTGCCTCAGCTCGATCGGCGCGGACCACTTCCGGCTGACCATCTCAGGGGACGATGTCACCCATGGGAAGCCGCACCCCGAGCCGTACCTGACGGCCGCCCGCCGGCTCGGCCTGGAACCCGCGCGCTGCGCGGTGCTCGAGGACTCGCCGAACGGCTCCCGCTCGGCCGCCTCCGCGGGCTGCCCGGTATTGGTGATTCCGCACGGGGCGCCCATCGATCCGCATCCGCTGATCTCGGTCGCCGACTCGCTCGCCGAGGTGGACTTGAACCGGCTGCGCGGACTGTTCACCGCCGTTGACGGATCGTCCTCGCCCACGGTCCGATAGCCTCGCCGCCTCGCCGCCTCGCCGCCTCGCCGCCTCGCCGCCTCGCCGCCTCGCCGCCTCGCCGCCTCGCCGCCTCGCCGCCTCGCCGCCTCGCCGCCTC
>Ga0070739_10005422_pt1 | contig 14565 bp, 11 predicted proteins | sample Coa_R1_7_FD_66445 | JGI IMG/M metagenome (GOLD analysis project Ga0070739, IMG submission 66445) | Surface soil microbial communities from Centralia Pennsylvania, which are recovering from an underground coalmine fire - Coalmine... | ecosystem: Environmental > Terrestrial > Soil > Unclassified ... | reverse complement strand
TTGCTGGGTATCAGCACCGAGCCTACCGGCTGATCTACCGCACAGAAGGCCGAGCGTTCGAACTCGACAGGGGCTCCCGGGGAAGGATTCGAACCTCCATAACAGACACCAAAAGACTGCGTCCTGCCCTTAGACGACCCGGGAAGGTTCGAGTCTCCGCCAGGGAGGACTCGGCCCCTAGTTTGGCATACCTCCAGCACCGCGCGCCGCAAGGATTCCGCCCCACCAGCCGTCGACTCGGCGGTAGAGGTCGCTCGACTTGCGCACCCAGACGATGAGGCAGCCGTGATAGTCATCCGTGAGTTGCTTGCGCACTGTCTTCGGGTTATGTCTCTTGAGCGTCGGCTTTCGAAAGTCCGCCTCTGGCCTGCCGACTACACCGCGCCAGAATTCCTCAGCAGCCGCCAGGTTCGCGCTCTCGTGAATCGAGATTCGGTACTGGCGGTCAGCTTCCTCGACGCCGACGAGATCTAGCCAGCTGAGGAAGAGCCGCATCATCCCCGCGTCGCTATTGATGAATTGGATGTATTCGCGACGCGAATATGACTTGTCCTTTACCCCCTCGGCCCAGTACAGAGCAACGCCGAGGAGCATCAACTCTCGGTCTGAGATCTCGCCCACCTCGGCGAACGCGGCTGCCTTCTGTGCTTCGCGTTGCTCGTTGCGGCGGGTGGCAAGGATCCGGTGCATGTGCGCGGCGTGAGCGGACCGGTCCGGTTGTGGATGGGGCAGATCTCGCAGCCACATGGAGAGTGTCGCGGAGGAGACAGCCAGCTCTGCCTGGATCTGCTTGTATGTCTTGCCCTCCAACCGCAGCACACGGGCACGTTCGCGGTCCGCGTCCCGGGCGCGGGCCCGCAGACCGGGATGCGAAGCCTGCGCCTTGGCATCGCGGTTGATCGCGCAGTTGACGACCCACGGCGAGACGCCTGGCAGTTCCTCGCGGATCTGCTTGGGCGTCAGGCCGCGGGCGCGCAGCTCACGTATGCGATCGGAGACGGAGGCTACCCCGGCCTCGAATTCGACTTCGGCTTCGACTTCGGTGCGAGTCTGAGCGTTCGGACGGGATTCGGGGTGGCGTTGCTGGGGGACTCTGCTGCGGAGAGCTTTCGGGGAAGTATCCATACTTCGACCGTACGGATGTTTTCCCGTCTATGCGTCCAAAGTTTCGATTTTCACTCGTTCGGAAGAATTCGCAGGTTATATTAATTCTTAGCCCCACCAGAACGCTGCGGCGATCAGCACGTAGAGCCCGACCATCGTCGCGCCTTCCAGCCAATCGGATTCGCCGTCGGAGACCAGGTAGGCGACGGCGAGCGTGGAGACGCCGACCGTGGTCACCAGCATCGGGTTGAAGACCAACGTGAAGGTCGCGCCGCCGACCAGCGGGGAGAGCAGGACCAGCGCCGGGGCCAGGACCAGGGCGATTTGCAGCGGGCTGTTGAGGATCACCGAGAGCGCGTGGTCGGCTTGGTTTTGCCAGGCGAGCTTGACGCCGACCGCGTTCTCCACAGCGTTGCCCGCGATGGCCACGATCACCAGGCCGGCGAAGGCGTCGGAGATGTGCATCGAATTCATCGCCGGTTGCAGAGCGCTGACGAACAGGTCCGAGACGTACGCCGCGAGGACGCCGGTCACCGCCAGCATCGTCACGGCGAGGGCCAGCGGCCAGCGGTTGCCGCCCTCCTGCTCAGCGCGCTCCGCTTGTGATTCGGGCCCCTGTTGTGCGGTTGGCTCGGATGCGTCAGCGGGGGCCGAGTCCTCGCGGCGCAGTGAGGCGGGGATCGAGAGCGCGAAGACCACCAACAGGACCACCGCGGTGATGCGGGACAGACCCGCTTCGTGGCTCGCGGCCGCGGCGTGAATGTACGAGGCGAGGGACGGCACCAGCATCGCGGCGACCGAGAGGATCATCAGCGCCATGATCATCCGGGCGCGGGTCTCGGAGAAGCGCAGGATCCCGTTCCGGCGGCCGCCGACGAAGAAGGACAGGCCGAGCACCAGCAGCAGGTTGCCGAGGATGGAGCCGATGATCGCGGCGGTGACCACGTCGGTCAGGTGCGAGCGCAGCGCGAAGATACAGATGAACAGCTCCGGCAGATTGCCGAGGGCGGACTGAAGCACGCCCACGGCGCCGGCGCCGAGCCGGTCGGCGAGGTGGTCCACGGCCCGGCCGACCAAGGCTGCGAGCAGGGCGACCGCCACCGCGGAGACAAGGAACGGGATGACCGCCCCGCCGCCCTTGGTGAGCGCCGCGGCGATCGTGAATGCCGCCGCGCCGGCCATGAACGTGATGTCCGAGCGGCTCAGGACCCTGCCGCGGGCGATCTGCTTACCGGTCTCGGGCGGCCCTGCTGGCTGCGTGGTCGTCATGACCGCCGAGCGTAGGGCATCGCGAACGGTAGCGGCGACGCTGGATGAGGCCGGTGAAGGTCTTCTGGAGTCGGCCGGGCCGGGGGTGCGCAGCTGGCTGCTGTTTTGGCCGGTGAGGAGCTAGGCCGGGACGGCGGTCAGGGCAGGTCGAGGATCTTCTCGCGCACGGCGTACATCACGGCTTCCATCCGCGAGTGCAGCTGCAGCTTCTCCAGGATGTTGCGCACGTGGTTCTTGACCGTGTTCTCGCTGATGAACAGAGTCTTGGCGATCTTGCTGTTGTTCGCCCCGGTGGCGATCAGCTTGAGCACCTCGAGCTCGCGGTCCGTGAGCTTCGGCGCGGGCGGCCCCTGCTCGCGCCGCTCCTCGCCGCTCTTGGCCATGGTGGCGAACTCGCTCAGCAGCTTGGTGGCCATCGACGGGGTGATCAGCGACTGGCCGCCGGCGACCGCGCGGATCGAGTCGGCGATCTCGTGCGGCGGGATCTCCTTGAGCAGATAGCCGGTGGCGCCCGCCTTGATCGCGTCGTAGAGGTCGGCCTCCTCGTCGCTCATGGTGAGCATGACCACGCGGGTGGACGGGGCGACCTCCTTGATCGCGGCCGCCGCCTCGATGCCGCCGCGCTTGGGCATCTTCACGTCGAGCAGCACCACGTCGGGCAGCAGCTCCCCGGCCTTCTCCACCGCCTCCGCGCCGTCTCCGGCCTCGCCGACCACCTCGATGTCCGGCTCCTGCTGCAGCACGATGTCCAGACCACGGCGCAGCAGCGCGTGGTCGTCGACCAACAGGACCCGGATGGGATCGGCGCCGGACGCGAGTTGCCCGGCGGGGGAACCGGCCGGCCTTGCGGATGGTGCCGCGGCCGACTGTGGTGTGGCGGGGCGGGGGCGGCCGGGCTGCGCCGGGATGCCCTCCGGGCGCACGCCGACCGGCCTGCCGGAATCGGATTGGGCCACCTGTCCGTACCCCCTAGTACCTGGATCGGCCGGTCCGGGCAGGCGCCCGTTACTCCCGGACGGGACGCCGGAGACGCTGAGTGACCGCGTCATCATCGCACAGTATCGGCGAAACCTGATAATAGCTGGCGCGGACCCGGGATTGACAGTACCGCTCGGGACGTGGTCGCCGCCCTTTGGGGCGATCCTCGTTCCGCGGTCCGGGTCCGCGCCTGCTGATATGTCGTCAAGTGTGCTGTTTCCGCCTGTCCGCGGTGCGTTCTCGGGACCGCGCTATGCGGCCGTGGCGGTGCCTGGCTGGCCGCCGGAGTAGTGCGCCGCGCCGGTCTCCTCCAGGTGGATCACGCCGTAGTCGTAGCCGCGACGGCGGTAGACCACGGAGGGCAGCTTCGTCTCGGCGTCGACGAACAGGTAGAAGTCGTGCCCGACCAGCTCCATCTCGTAGAGCGCCTGGCACAGGTCCATCGGCGGGGCGGTGTGCGTCTTCTCCCGCACGACCATCGGGCCGTCGCCCTCGACCTCGATCGGGCCGACGTGCCGGATCTCGCGGCGGGGCTCGGCGGCGGCGACCGGGGCCGCGCGCTCGGCCAGCTCGGCGGCCTCGAGTTCGGCCAGGGTGGAGGTGGCGACGGACACGGAGACCGGGCTGCGGCGGCCGTGGTGCACACGGCGGCGGTCGGCGGCGCGGCGCAGCCGTGCCTCCAGCTTGGTGGCGGCCAGGTCGAGCGCGGCGTAGGGGTCGGCGGCGCAGGCCTCGGCCCGTACCACCGGGCCGCGAGTACGCAGGGTGATCTCGATCCGGTCGCAGCGTTCGGCCTGCCGGGGGTTGCGCTCCTTGGACAGCTCCACGTCGAGACTGATGGCCTTGCCGTCGAAGCGCTCGATGCGCGAGAGCTTCTCGACCACGTGCTTGCGGAACCGTTCGGTCACCTCGGTCTTGCGGCCCTTCACCACGATGTCCACGCGCGTCTCCCTTTGCTCGCTGATTGCCCGGCGCTCGTCGTTCGCGCCGCGCTCGCTGTCTGGACTGACACTGCTGCGGCTTGGACGCTCCCCCGGCTCGTTCGCGCGGGGTCGCGCTCCACTGGTAGGAGTGGCTGATTCCGATACTTGGATAGGGCTGCACCACCTCCTGGGACTGGTTTGATTCTTGTCAACCTATGCCGGGAAGATCCGGCTTTGGAGGGGTAACGACGGGAAGGCCTTGCCGAGTTCCGGCCAGGTACGTCGGGGGCGCCACGACTTCGGCCCTCAGTCGTCGTGCGCGCTGCTCATACGCTTGAACGTAATGCCGCTTCGGCGTGAACGGTAGGGGCCAATAGGCCTACTCCGCCAAGTGGGTGAATCGACGGGCGTTCACCTGGGAGTCTCGGCTTGCGCGAGGTGGCGAATCGGTCGCGTGCCGAGCTGGGCAAACTGCGACGTGGCGGTGGGTTCAGCGGGAGCCTCCTCGATCCGGGGGTCTGAGGGGGTGCACGGGTTTGGCCGCGCTCCGGTTCGGTTTGGCTGCCCCGATTTGAAGGACCTGAATCGCGGCGCTCGGGCAGTGGGTTCAGCGGCCGCTGAATCTGGTGGCGGCGATGACGGCCGCGCCGATCGGCCGTCCGCCGTCGGCCCGGATCGCGCGTGCGGCTTCGGCGAGTGTGGCTCCGCTGGTCGTCACATCGTCGACGAGGACGGCTGGGCGCTGCGTGAGGCGCCACACGGCTGCCGGTCGCACGGCGAGAGCGCCCCTGAGGTTCTGTGCACGCTCTTGATGCGTTAAGCCGACCTGGTCGGCTACGCGCCGTTGATGGCGTAAGGCCGGGAGGACGTTAGCTGTATGGCCGAGCACGCGCATCTCACCGGCCGCTGCGCAAGCCATGCGACGTACCGGGTCCTGGCCACGGCGGCGCGTCGATGAGCGGGCGGAGGGTGCGGGGATCAGCCAGACGGCGGCGGCGCCGGGGCTGGCGGCCAGGACTGCGCGCGCGAGGCGGCGACCGAGGGGTCTGGCCAGGTCAAGCCGGTTGTGTTCCTTCTGCGCGACGATAATGTCCGCCACCGGTTCGCGGTACGGCGCCAGCGCGTGCACCGGAGGCAAGCCGGACGGGCGGCGTGCGTGGCGTACCAGGACCGGTGGTCCGGAGAGGGTTAGCGCGCAGGTGCTGCACAGGCCCTCGATCACGTCGCCGGTGCCGGTATGCCCGCAGCCGGCGCACTCTGCGGGCAGCACGAGGTCGAGCAGCGTCGCCCACCAGGACCGCCGCTGACGCTCCGTCAGTTCCTCCCCCACGCCATGATCATAAGCGGCTCGATCGGGGCGAGTCGGTCAATAGGCGTAACTGGGGGAAAAACCCTGCACGGGCGCGGATCCCTGCGAACTCCACGAGTTGCTGTTGAACGAGTACTGCGTGATCTGCGGCGCAGTGCCGCCGGTGCCTCCGTACACGGCCAGCAGCGTGCTGCCGGCCCACTCGATGCCGCCGGTGTTGTTGGGCGGGTTGATGGTGACCGCGTTGAGGTCGGTCGAGTTCGTCACCGGGGAGCCGTCCGTGTACAGCTCGGAGACCACCGAGGGGGAGGAGGGCTGCTGGCCGCCGAGCACCGCGAGGGACTCGCTGCCGTGCCAGTCGATGTCCTGCACCGTGTCCCACTGGTCCACGACCGGGTTCTCGATGGCCTGCCGCAGATCCAGGGACTGGCTCGAGCCGCTGCCCTGCAGGACGCCGAGGCCCACGGAGTAGACCGTCGATCCGGTCGACGACTGCTCCGAGTACACGACGGCGACCCGACGGCCGTCGGGCGCGACGGCGAGCTGCGCGATGGGCGGCGGATCTCCATCCGGGCCGAACGCGGTCACCTGCTGCGGGCGCGCTTGGAGACCCTGCGTGACGTCCAGCCGGTAGAGCGCGGCCGAGTGCTGCGACTTGTCGATGAACCAGAGGTGACCGAGCGCGTCCCAGCTGAGCGAGACGAGCTGGCTGCCGGTGTAGACCGGCTGGCGGTCGCTGGCGTCGCCGGGGGCGCCGAGGTAGAGCTTCGTGCCGGAGTCGTCGACCGTGGCGGCGATGGTCGCGCCGTCGTAGTTGGTGACCGCGAGGCGGCTGTATCGGCGGCCGGGCGGGCCGACCTGCTCGAGACGGCTGCCCTTGCTGTCCGAGTAGTAGACGGCGTGGTTGTCCTTGCCAAGGAAGTAGTAGGTCGCGTCGCCGGGTCCGCCGAGTCCGACGTGGTAGCGCCTCATCACGTAGTCGACAGTGCCCGACGACGCGCCGAGCTGCGCGCCGCGCTGATCGACGATCGTTACGTGGCTGACGGAGGCCAGGTCGCTGTACGTGGCGAGCAGCTCATCGGCAAGACCGTTACACGCGCTATGACCGTGCGTGGTGCAGACGTTCGGCGTCTTGACGGTCACCTGCGCCGTACCGTCCGACCCGATGCTCACCGCGTTGGTGAGACTGGCGAGCGCGATTTGCGGCGCGGCGGTGACCGCGACCCCGCTCAGCCAGCCGGGCGGCCCCGCCAGCAGCTTGTCGGCCAGTTTCTGGGCGACGACGACATCGGACTGGCCGCGCATGTACACCGGGACCGGGATCATGCTCTCGCCCGGCGCGGCGCTGTTGAAGTAGTAGAGGTCGTAGGCGTTGTACTCGGCGCGGAAAGTCTCCTCGGTCAGCGCGATGCCGAACTCGTCGGGCAGCTGATCGATCTGGTAGTAGCCCTTGCCCTCGTTGAACTTGACGACGAACAGGTAGCCACTGCGCGAGGCCGCCGCCGATACCGGCGACACCGGCTCGTACGTGCCGTCGTCGCCGACATTCGCGAGTACGGTGCCGCTGATCCGCACTTGGTCGCCGTGGCCGGGCACCTGCGCCGGGCTGGATTCGTCACCGCTGAACACGACGACCTTCTGCGGGTCCCACTGCGCGTCTCCGGTGAGGTACTGACGGGCGATGGAGAGGTTGCCCGGATCACTGGCCGCGGTCTGCAGGAAGCCCTCGACTATCGCCTGCGGGTCCTCGTTGCGCTGGGGACCCTTGGGCCAGATCCGCACGTCCGATCCGCCGGCCGCGTCGGTTTGCTTGCTGACCGCGTTCACGCCGGAGTTCGCGGGCAGGTTGACGCAGCCCGCGGTGAGGAAACCGAGCAGGGAGAGCAGACCGAGCGCGGCCGTGCGGGCCGAGGGCTTGCGGTTCGTCATGCCTGGTCCCCCGTGCCGTTTCCGTCGCCGCCGCTGTTGACGTCTCCGCGCAGGTCGCCCTCGCCGAATCCGGTGATGGACGGCGGGCTCGACACGGTCGCCCGGTCCACCACCGCCGCGGTGTCCTGGCTCGGCTTGGTCGCGGCCTTTGGTGAGCCGGGCGGTCCGGCGGGAGCGCGTACCGCACCCGGCCTGGAGGAAGCCGTGCTCTGATCAAGCAGCGTTCGGTGCCCTGACCCCTGGAGTTGCGACTGAGGCTGAGTCTGAGGCTGCGCGGGCGTCGTCGTTGAGCCTCGGCGCTGGCGCAAGTGGTGGCTCGAGTCCTCGGGTTCCAGCGGGATCGGGGAGCGCAGCAGTTCGACGCGCGTGTTGCGCGGCACGGTGAGCCGGAACTGGGAGCCGCCGCCGGGTTCGCCCCAGGCCTGGAGCCAGCCGTGGTGCAGCCGGGCGTCCTCAAGGGCGATCGCCAGGCCGAGACCGGTGCCCCCGGTGGTACGGGCCCGCGCCGGGTCAGCCCGCCAGAACCGGTTGAACACCAGCGAAGACTCGCCCGGGCGCAGCCCGACGCCGTGGTCCCGCACCGCCACGGCCACCGCGTCCTCCGAAGCCGCGACCTTGATGATCACGTCCCGGCCCTCGCCGTGCTCGATCGCGTTGACCACCAGGTTGCGCAGCACCCGGTCGATCCGGCGGGCGTCCACCTCGGCGACGCACGGCTCCTCCGGAGCCTGCACGATCACGGTGCTGCCCTTGCGGTCGGCCAGCGGCGCGGAGCTGTCGACGACGCGCTGCACCAGCGCCCGCAGGTCTACAGGTTCCGCGTCCAGAATCGCCGCGCCCGCGTCGAAGCGGCTGATCTCCAGCAGGTCGGCGAGCAGCTCCTCGAACCGGTCGAGCTGGTTCTGCAGCAGCTCCGCGGAGCGGGAGACGACCGGGTCGAAGGTCTCGCGCGCCTCGTGAATCAGGTCGGCGGCCATGCGCACGGTGGTCAGCGGGGTACGCAGCTCGTGCGAGACGTCGGAGACGAACCGGCGCTGCACCCGGCTGAGCTCTTCCAGCCGCCGGATCTGGTTCTGCAGGTTCGCCGCCATCTTGTTGAAGGAGTTGGCCAGCGAGGCCAGGTCGTCCTCGCCGCGCACCCGCATCCGCTCCTCCAGCCGGCCCGCGGCCAGCCGTTCGGCGATCCCGGCGGCCATCCGCACCGGGGTGACCACCTGCCGGGAGACGAACCAGGCGATGGCGACCAGTGCGAGCACCAGAAGCAGCGCGGCGAGCACCAGCGACAGCTCGACGGTATGGAGGTTCGCCTCGTCCTGGCTGAGCGGGAAGACGTAGAAGATGTCGGCGGTGAACTCGGTGCCGCTGTTGTTCGCGGTGACCCGCTGGCCGACGACCACCGCGTCGGCCTTGGTGTTCTGCCGGTACTGGACCGTGGCGAACTCGTACCAGGCCTGGCCGGCCGGCACGTTCGCGATCTTGGTCTGCAGGTCCGCCGGGATCGTGTTGCTGTTGAGGTTGGCGCACGCGGCCGGGAACGCCGCGGTGTCGGCGTCCTTCTGCAGGACGATGGCGACCTGGAACAGGGTGCTGCTCTTGCACAGCGAGCGGGCGACGTTCGTCGCCAGCACGCCGGTGTCGATGGTCGGGTCGAGGCTCTTGGAGTTGAAGTCCTGGACCGCGCTCTGGAAGCCGACGCTGGCCTGTTCCTTGGCCGCGTCGAGCCGGGTGCGCAGGATGCCGTCGGCGACCCGCTGGGCGATGAAGTAGCCGAGGCCCACCGCGACGGCGAGCGAGAGGATCATGGTGACCGAGACGACCCGGAACTGAAGCGAGCGGCGCCAGCGGGCGGGCAGGTCGCGCAGCGCATGGCTGGTCGCCCGCAGCGCACGCCGCAGTCTCGCTCCCATGCCTGTGCCCATGGCTCACCCACCGGTCCCACTGTTGTTCAGCTGTTCAGCCGACGTGTCCGCGGCCGGGTCGGGGCCGCGGTCCGGCCGGAGTCGAAGTCGGGGACGTGAACATCCCCGATGGGCACACTAACCCCGGCCACCCCTCCCCCGAGACGACGCAAAACGGACGCCCCGAGTTCCCGGCCGCGATCCGGCCGCCCGGCGCGCGGCCGCCCGGCGGTCCTGGTCAGGCGGGTCCGGCCTTGTATCCCACGCCGCGCACGGTGATCACGATCTCCGGCTTCTCCGGGTCGTGCTCGATCTTCGAGCGCAGCCGCTGCACGTGCACGTTGACCAGGCGGGTGTCCGCGGCGTGCCGGTATCCCCACACCTGCTCGAGGAGCACTTCGCGGGTGAAGACCTGCCAGGGCTTGCGCGCGAGCGCGACCAGCAGGTCGAACTCCAGCGGGGTCAGCGCGATCGACTCGCCGCCGCGCTTGACCGAGTGCCCGGCCACGTCGATCGACAGGTCGCCGATGTTCAGCGTCTCGGGCTTGGGCTCGTCGGCCCGGCGCAGCCGCGCCCGGACCCGCGCCACCAGTTCCTTCGGCTTGAACGGCTTGATGACGTAGTCGTCGGCGCCGGACTCCAGGCCGACCACCACGTCCACGGTGTCGCTCTTGGCCGTGAGCATCACGATCGGGACGCCCGATTCGGACCGGATCTGCCGGCAGACGTCAATGCCGTCGCGGCCGGGCAGCATCAGGTCGAGCAGCACCAGGTCCGGCTTGAACTCGCGGAATGCGCCGAATGCGCGGTCCCCGTCGGATACGGTCGCGGTTTCGAAGCCCTCGCCGCGTAGCACGATACCGAGCATCTCGGCCAGCGCGGTGTCGTCATCGACGATGAGCACACGTCCCTTCATGGGGCTCATCTTCGCATCATTTCGACGGCGGATTGCAACAACGCCGAGATCCGCGCCCAGGAAAGCACAGCTCAGGTCTTCCAACTCCTTGCCGGAGCCCCGCCATGGGCCACTAGGATGTGGGCCTGCTCCGTGGCGGGGCGACCACGTGGGCGACGGACGAGGTGGGGGATGCCAGAGTTGCCGGCGGCTTGGGCCGCGCCCGGCGCGCCCGCGCCGGAAGTCACCACCGCGACACGTATCGCCAGCGTGCGAGACACCGCGGCTGGGGTGGAACGCATCGCGCGTCCGGTTCCGCTTCGGCCGTTGAGCGTCCTGGAGTTGATCGACGGGGCCATCGGTGCGGTGCGCGCGGTACCCGTCGCGCTGCTCGGATGGACCTCGCTGTTCGTGGTAGCCGCGGCGCTGGTGGATTTCGTCCTGACCTGGCTGTTCGACTCTGCGGTCGCTGCTGCGACGCGCGCTCATCCGGTGACCATCTCGGACAGCTTCGGCAATGCGTACGTCGAGTACGGCAGGACGCAGGGCGCGGGCACGTTCGGCCTCTTTGTCGTGCATCTGCTGCTGCCGATCGTGTGCTCCGGATTCGCCGTCACGATTCTCGCCGGTCTGCTCGCCGAGCCAATCAAGCAATACGTGGACGGAGCGGCGAGTACTGCACCGGCTCCTGCGCGCCAGACCCGGCAACTGATCCTGCGTCTTTCTGGCATCGCCGCTGTTACCGCATTGCCGCGTGCCATCTTCGTGGCGCTGTACGCGTTCGCCACGCTGTTCATCGTGAACGAACCACAGGGCGGGCACGGCTCGGTGATGGCGGCTGTCACCTTTATCGGCGCACCCTTGTGCTTCGCGCTGATCGCGGACTGGGCGATCGCGCCGTCGGTCGCGGCGCTCGAAGGCGCCCGCGGGTTCGCCGCGCTCTCCCGGTCGCGCAAGCTGGTGACGGCGGGCCGGTGGCGCACGCTGTGGACCACCGGGCTGACGCTCACGATCTCAATCGTGGTGATGCTTCCGCTGATCATCTGCCAGTACTACATCGCCAACACCCAGGGCGTACGCGATCTGCTCAACGGCGATCCGGTGACCGGCGCGACGTACTGGTGGCTGGCCGGGTATCTCGTCGTGCTCATACTCATCCAGGTCCTGACCGCGCCGTTCCGGGCCGCCGTGGTGACCATGGAGTACATCGACCGGCGCTTCCGTCGTGAGGGCCTGGACATCCGCATCGCGTGGGCGCGGGTCGCCCGGACGATCGCCGCCGGAAGGGGGCGGTCGGCATGATGCGCGCAGACACGCCGGTCACCGTCAACAGCGACCAGGCGCGGCAGATGGCGATCCGCGAGCTGTCGAAGTCGCAGTACCACCGTGGAGCGCTGCCGACTCCGTCCCCCTCCACGGCGCTGCCCTCGCCTCCGCCGCTCAGACAGCCTCCGCATCCGCCGTCACCGAGCCACGCGCTCGCGGTGGTGCTGATCATCCTGGCGATCTTCGTCCTCGTCGTCGTGGTGCTGCTGGTGCTGCGCTGGCTGGGCAAGCCGCGCACCGAGAAGCGGCGCAAGGAGAAGGCCGAGCAGGGCGCCGGAGCGGGAAACACCGTCGAAGAGGTCCTGACCGGGGCCGCACTTCACCGCCACAACGCCGAGCTGGCCGCGTCGGCAGGCGATTTCGCCGAGGCGATCCGTGAGCGGTTCCGCGCGGTGATCGCGACGCTCGACGAGCGCGGCCTGTTGCCGGAGCGCGCGGACCGCACCGCGGACGAGGCGGCCCGGGATGCCGGCGCGATCCTGCCCGCGCACGCCGAGGTGCTGGTTGCGGCAGCCCGCGCCTTCGACGAGGTCGAATACGGCGAGTACATCGGCACGCCCGAGGCTTACGCCGTGATCAGCCGGGTCGACGAACTGGTCCGGACCGAGGTGCCGGGAACGCTGCAACTGCCGACCGCGATAGCCCCGACCGTGCCGGGTGGCGTGCAGTGAGGCGAGTCGTCAGGCAGGTCATGTCTCCGCGTCTCGCGGCAGCCGTAGCAGTGGCGTTGTGCGCTGCGGTCGGCGTCATGGCCGGCACGCCGGCGCACGCGGATGTCACGCCGAGCCCGAGCGGCTCGGTCGACACCTCGACGCTGCTCGATCCGAGTTCGGACACGGCTCTGCTTAATCTGCTCGGTCAGCAGGGCGTCACGTATAACCCGATCACGGTGCCTGACGAAGCGATCCGGTACGCGGATGAAGCGTCCGATACCACGCTTGTCATCAGCGAGGACGAGCGTCTGAGCACAGACGGGCTCGCCGCATTGCACCGCGCTGGATTCGGGCGGGTCGTGATCCTCAACAACGACGCGGCCACGATCGGCGCGTTCCTGCTCGGCGCGGGTGTCGGTTCGTATACGGACAACATCACGACGCTTGTGCCGCCGTCGTGCACCATCGCCGATCCGGTCGCGGCTGGACGCGTGGACCTGCATACCGCATCGGCGACGTTCACAGCTGGTGAGACTGACCAGGTCGCGGGCTGTTATCCGGTGAACGGCGCACCGACGCTGATCTACCAGACCTACGGCGGGACCGATGCCTACGCGGTGGGCTCGACCACGTTCTTCGAGAACGACGAGCTCGCTTCGGCCGGGAACGCAGCCCTGGCGCTGCGGTTGTTCGGGGCGCATTCCCGGCTGCTGTGGCTGGCACCGAACTTCATACCGGATCCGTCGTTGCAGAACTGCTCCGGCTACGACTGCGGCTCGGATCAGAACAATCCGGGTCCCATGCCGACCACGACGATCACGGCGGGCGGCGGGGGCGGCAGCGGTTCGAGCGCGAGCCGGCCGACGCTGACCAGCCTCATGCCGAGCTGGATCTGGTGGGCGCTGCTGCAGTTGCTCGTGGCCGTGCTGCTCGTCGCGTACTGGCGCGGCCGTCGGCTGGGCGCGGTCGTCACCGAACAGCTGCCGGTCACCGTGCGCGCGGCGGAGACCGTCGAGGGCCATGCCCGGCTGTATCGCCGCGCCAATGCGCACGGCCGTGCCGCGGAACTATTGCGCAAGGCGACCGCTGGCAGGCTGGCCGGTTACTTCGGTGTCCCGGCTGCCCGCGCGCACGCCGATCCGTCCGTCCTCGTCGCGCCGGTGGCCGCGCGGCTTAACGTGGCCCAGGACCAGATCGCCGATCTGCTCACCGGCAAGGCCCCGCAATCCGAAGCCGAACTGGTCCTGCTCGCGGACCACCTCGACCAATTGGAACAGGAGGTCCGGTCATCGTGACCGAGTCCGACATCGCTGCTGAGTTCGGCGCCGCCGAATCCGCCGCCGCCCCTGCGTCCGACGCTGTGCTTTCGTCAGACACTGTGCCCACGACCGCCGCGACTGCCGCGACTACCGCAGCCGACTCCGGGAACGCCGGCGCGCTGGACGGCACCATGCCGCTCTCGGCCTCCGCTTCGCAGGCCGCCGACGCGCGCCGCTCGTTGCAGGCGGTGCGGGCCGAGGTGGCAAAGGCGGTGGTCGGCCAGGACGCGGCGGTCACCGGTCTGGTGATCGCGTTGCTGTGCGAGGGCCACGTGCTGCTGGAGGGCGTGCCCGGCGTCGCCAAGACGCTGCTGGTGCGCTCGCTGTCCGCGGCGTTGTCGTTGGACACCAAGCGGGTCCAGTTCACCCCGGACCTGATGCCGGGTGATGTGACCGGTTCGCTGATCTACGACGCGCGCACGGCGCAGTTCTCGTTCCGCGAAGGCCCGGTGTTCACGAACCTGCTGCTGGCCGACGAGATCAACCGCACGCCACCGAAGACGCAGGCGGCGCTGCTGGAGAGCATGGAGGAGCGGCAGGTCACGGTGGACGGCAGCCCGCGCCGGCTGCCGTTCCCGTTCGTCGTGGCGGCGACGCAGAACCCGCTGGAGTTCGAGGGCACTTATCCGTTGCCGGAGGCGCAGCTCGACCGGTTCCTGCTGAAGCTGAATCTGCCGCTGCCCAGCCGCGACGAGGAGATCACGGTGCTGCGTCGGCACGCGGACGGCTTCGATCCGCGTCAGCTCGCGGCCGCGGGAGTGCGGCCGGTGGCCGGTCCGGCCGAGATCCAGACGGCACGCGACGCGGTGCGCAAGGTCACCGTGACGCCGGAGGTACTCGGGTACATCACGGATATTGTGCGTGCGACGCGTACCGCGCCGGCGCTGTCTGTCGGGGTGTCACCTCGTGGCGGTACCGCGCTGCTCGCTGCGTCGCGCGCCTGGGCGTGGCTGTCCGGGCGT
>Ga0070739_10005421_pt1 | contig 14565 bp, 10 predicted proteins | sample Coa_R1_7_FD_66445 | JGI IMG/M metagenome (GOLD analysis project Ga0070739, IMG submission 66445) | Surface soil microbial communities from Centralia Pennsylvania, which are recovering from an underground coalmine fire - Coalmine... | ecosystem: Environmental > Terrestrial > Soil > Unclassified ... | reverse complement strand
GTGTCATAGATCACCGGCGTCTTGAGGTTCAGGGCCAGGTCGAGCAGCCAGGTGCCGTTGGCGCGGGCCGTGCCATACTCGGAGGTTGCCGCCACGGACTGCATGGCAACGTAGCCGGCGTCGAGGTTCCAGATGGCATCCTTTTTCAGGTGGGTGACGGGAACCGAAGACGGCTCGACATGGAAGAGGTCGGCGGCAAACGCCTGGATGTCGCTCTCCGGTATCCACGGCGCACCGAGATTGGCATCGATGTCGCCGGGCAGCACGTCCTCTGGCTGCACGCCGCGCAGCGCTTCGGCGTTGCGAGCATAGGCGGGGCCAGCACGTTCGGCGGCAGCGAACTTGGCCCGCACGTTGCCGGAAAGATAGGCGTCGGCTGTCTGCCAGGTCTGCGATTCCGGGTCATGGAAGATCAAGTCTCCCAACTCGGTGATGATCTGCTCCTCTGGTCTGCCGTAGAGCGAGGCGATGAACGGCAGGTCCACCATGCCTCGCTGGTTGAGGGAGACGAGCAAGCCTTCCTCGGCACTCTTGACGTGCGTAACGGGCGGCGTTTTGCCCACCACGTCCTTCGTCATGATGGCGGCTTTGCTGGCCTTGCCCGTTACCTCGTCGTAGTCCTCCAGGGACATGACCAGCATGGCGTCGGGGTCTTCGCGGAACTTCACGAGGTTGGGCATCCGGCGAATGATGTGGCCGTCGGTGGTTTCGCCGAAGGTGGTTTTGTTGATCGGGCCGTAGGTGAAGACGAAGCGGTCGTAATCCCAATTGAGCGCCCGGCGTGCCTCCTGGCGGTGGGCTTCGGGCCAGCCTTCGTTTTGCGATTGCAGGACGCGACGGGCCAAGTCGCGCAGGCGAATCAGGCCGGCCATGCGTCTGCCGGTCAGCGTACCGCCAGCAGTCAGAGGCGTGCCGCCGTAGATCACTGGGACGGCTTGCCCGTCTAGGGACTGGCAGATGGTGCGGTTGTCGGCAACAAAAAAGCTGCCCTCACTGATGTGACGCTCCGGGGGCGGCGGCGTAAAAGATATAGCTGGTTGTTCCGGGACAGGATTGGCTTGTAGTGGAGCATATTCTGGCAGGCGGTGGATAGCCTCTTTCAGCTGCTCGGCCAAGTCACCATTACTGAGGATGCCGTAGCCCTCGCCGTACAGCGTATCCTTGCTGGTCCAGGCGCCCAAGACCATTTCAGGGTGGTTGAGGAAGTAGCGATTGATCGCAACCTCTTGGTCCTCAATAACAAGGGGAGCAACGCCCAGCCATTCAGGGTCGGCATGATGGGGCGGCTCGTCCGGCCCTCGCTTGCGGAGGAACAGGATGTCCGTTACCACGGCCGTGCCTTCTCGCTTGAACGCATCGGAGGGCAGGCGGATCGCCCCCACGAAGTCAGCCTTTGAGGCTAAGTATTCTCGGATGGCAGCATTCTGCTTGTCGAGCGTGAAATGCGTCGTGACCAGGGCCAGCACGCCGCCGGGCTTGAGAGCGTCGATGGATTTGGCGAAGAAGTAATCGTGTAGCGACAGCTTTTGCCCGCGATAGTCGAGCTTCAGGTCAGCGAAGGGCACGTTGCCGATCACTGCATCAATGCGATCTTCCGGCAGGCGGGTATCGCGGAAGTTCTCGATGCGGATGTCCTGATCGGGGTGGAGCGCCTTGGCGATGCGGCCCGAAATACTGTCCAGTTCCACGCCAATGAAACGCATTCCTTCCGGCCTCTGGCTCATGAAGTTGCCGATGCCGCAGCCGGGTTCGAGGACGGTTGCATTGCCGGGCGCTCCCAGGCGGGCGATGGCGGCATGGATGGCCGCGATGACAGTCGGAGACGTGTAGAAGGCGTTGAAAGTGGTCCGTTTGGCGCTATCGTATTCCTCCGGTGAGAGCAGCGTCTTCAATTCTTCGCCGAGGGTCTGCCAGCTGGCATCCTTGTAGCGGTCGGTAACGGGATCGGGAAAGATCGAGAGGGCGACCGGCCCGAACCCCGCGAAGCGCGCAAGTATCTGCTTCTCGTCCGGTGTAGCGGGCCGCTGCTTGTCCTCAATTCGTTTGACGACGCGGATGGCGGCGAGAATGTCGCGGGCTTTGGCTTTTTCACCGCTGGCGATGGGGGAGGGCGAGGTAGGCCAGGGGCGTTCCGCAGGGGCGGCGGGCAGGTCGGAAGGAGAGGGAGCTTCGGCAGGGGTAGAGGTTGTTGCGACAGCCGGCTGCGACGTTTCCGCCGGTCCCGATGGCTCTGGGACAGCGACCGCCGCGTCAGGCTGAGGAAGGGAATCAAAGAGCGACGGTTGGCGCCGCGCCGCCTTTATGCGGGCGGCGTATGACGGCGAACGAACGCCATTGCTCCCTCCAGAGAGAGCGGGCCGGTCGCGTCCGGCGGAGACACGGGAGGCAAACGATCCTCCAGTTCCTTGAGGGCCATCTCCAGCGCCTCGCTCGCGATCTGGCTCGGATCGCTGGCCGGCCTCGTCTGGGAGAGCGCTCCCTTCCAGGCTTCGTGGCGAGTCTTCAACTCCTTGGCGTAGCGCTCCAGGGTCGGCAGCAGCCTCCCCGTTCTGCGGAGTTGTTCTTGCATCTCCGGTCGTTGATACAGGAGTTCGAGTACCATCGTCTTGTACTGCATCTTGGCTCCCTTCAGGATCAGGGGTAACGGTGTCTTGCGACTCCGGCGTATTGCCTGGGTCGGGCGGGAATAGCAAGCGCTGTCGCCAGGACGGCGGCTTCCGGGCCATCGTCAGGAACCATCATGGAAACGTGGTTCCCGGCTTCCTGTTCCGCTATTGGGTCGCGGTTGACCCTCGGTCGGATCGCTGGAGACGTGCATCATCGGCTCGATTGCTTGGTAAAATCTACTTACATGATACACTATACCGCTTATATTCGCAAGCGCCGTGAATCAGCCTCTGCCTTCCCGCACTCCTCCCGGTTCGACCCACTCAAGCCCTGGTGAGTTCGTATCAACCTGCGCTCGACCTTGTCGAGATTGCTCCATCCCGCCCTCGGGGCAAGGGCGTGAACCTGGGAAGGAGTTTACCGTATGAGGGCCGCTCTTGGCGATGGTAGAATCGTCAGGCGAGGCATCGGGCGTGCCGGGTGGCTGGGCGAAGAAGACGGATTGAGGATGGCCTCGGCAGCACGCCGGCGTGAGGCAATGCCCGGCTGCGGAAAGATACCTCCGCCCAGGAGGAGGATGGCCAGAGTCAGGACCACGATCCGTTCCCGCGGCCCAAGCTCCAGCGAGACGCTTGAGGTGTGGCGAGCGCCGGTGAAAAGCAGGAAATAGACGCGAAGGATGGCGATACCGTTGAGGGCCCCCGTGGCGATTACGACCAGTCCAACAAACAGATTGGCGCCCAAAGCGCCCTCCACGAGCAAATCCGCAGCGACAAAGCCGAAAGTGCCGGGAAAGCCGACGCTGGCCAGGCCCGTCAGCAGGAAGGACACGGCCAGCATCGGCGAATGTTCGTAGAGACCGTGATACCGGTGCAGCGACAGCGGACCGAAGCGGCTTTCGAGAGCGCGAAGCACCAGGCCGAAACCGCCCAGCGACAGAATGACCGCCAACCACAAGGATAACGCGGCCGTCAGGGCGACAGCGGTGTGCAACTGCAACCCCACCAGCACCAGCGAGGCGTGGCTGAGAAAGAAATAGGCGAAAAAGCGGCGGACCTCGCGCTGGATCAGGGCCATGCTCGCCGCATAGAACGCGGTGAGGAGGGACATCAGTCCGATGCCGTGCAGGAGCCAGTCGGGGGCAATGGGCAGCACCAGCCGGATCGCGGCATACACGCCGGAGAGAGAAATGACATAGAGCAGTGCGATGCCGAACGAACCGTGTTCGAACCAGTCGGTGATCCAGCAGTGGGCCGGGACGACGCCGCAACGAATCAGAACAGCCGCCAGAAGGAGAACGGCCGCGATCGTGTTCCGTGCCGGATCATTGACGGTCTGATCGAGCACGACCCCGCCCGCCAGGAGCAGAGCGACGAACATGCTCATATGTAACACATAAACACGTATTGGCCGATTGCGATTGATGAATTCCACAAGCGGCAGGGCCGCTCCGAGCGTCAAGAGGCCGATGAGCACCATCGGATCTGTGCAAGCGAACTTGGCCAGGTGGAAGACCTCGGCACAAAGCGACCAGGTGAGCGAGAAACGCCGCATTTTCGTTCGCGCCGTGGCCACCGCCGTCAGAAAATGCAGCAGCGCCGCCGCCGGTACCAGCGGAGCGTTCAACTCATCCAGCCCCAGGTACGGCCTGCCGAAGAGATAGACTTGCAGGCTCCCGTGGCTCGGTGCGGTTTTCGGCCCGGTCCATTCCTGCAAATAGAAGCCGAGCGAGGCCAGCATGGTGCAGGCCAGGACAGCGCCGGTGAACGCAACTCCCCAGCGCCAGGCGCAGTCGAGGTTGCGCACGCGGCTGATCGTCACCGCCCCGAGCAGGGCGATGAGGATGGCGGCTTCCAGCCAGGGCAACGGCAATGGGATCATACTAATTCTTCCATGCGAACAGGTGGAGCCGGCTTTTGCTCCGGAGTCCGCTTGCGCGTACCGAGAAGCCAGTTCGTCCAGGCGCGCTCCAGCGCATCACAGCGGCGGAACAGAGCGACGAATGGCGTCACAAAACAGATTGTAAGGCAGGAATCGAGGTAGCCCCGTTCCAGCGCCAGACGATAGATCGAGGCGCGCGTGCTGGTCCTGACCCGGCGGAGCAGCGGAAGCATGGGCCGGGGTAGGTGCTGGCCCAGAGCGTTCTCCAGACCGTGGTAATCGTGCAACAGCGACGGAGCGCGGAGGAATTGCAGCGTCCGCAGACAGGCATGGCCGAGCAGATGGACCAGGGCCAGGTAGCGAAAACCCAGACCGACTTCCGCGACAATTATGCCGACCTGCGACAGCGATGCGAACGAGAGGACGGACTTGATGTCGGTCTGCACGCTCCCGATCAGATAGGCCAGCCCGGCGGTACCAAGGCCCAGCACCACGATCACCGCGCAAAGGGCGGGTGAGCATTCCAAAAGCGGGCTAACTCGCAACAGTAAGAAGGCGCCCAGGTGGACCGAAAGCGCGCCGTAGAAGATGGCGCTGGAAGGCGTCGGTCCCTCCATCGCTCGCGGCAGCCAACCACAGAACGGCACCAGGCCCGACTTGCCGGCGGCCGCAGTCAGCAGCAATAGGCCAACAATGAACGCCTCACTACTTGTGGCCGATGCCTGCCCCTCCGGCCAGGGAGCCTCTCCCAGAAGGTAATGGAACTCTCCCTTGCCGATCATTTGATGCATCACCACGGCGGCCAGCAGCAGCGACGCATCCGAGGCGCGATACACGCTCCAGATCCACAAGCCATTCCGCGCCGGCCCAAGGCGCTCCTGGTAGTAGGCCACCAGCAGGGCGGAAGAAAGACCGACCAATTCCCAGCCGAAAAATAACGTCTCGATGGTACCGGCCAGGGAGGCCGTTAACATGCCCAGCAGAAACACCGCGTAAAGGACGAAGAAGCGGTTGTAGCCGCGCTCGCGATGCAGGTAGCGCGTACCGAAGGCGGCGATGGTCCCGGTCAGCACGAACGATAACAGGGCAAACGGCACCGAGAGGCGGTCGAAAACGAACATCACGCGCGCGTGGAAGCCTTCGGTTTCCACCCACTCACCCAGGTCAACGACGACATGCCGCCCACCGGAGACGAGCATCAGGGTCAGCACGCTAAGGGCCGCGAGCAGACCCGTCCTGATGGCCGCCTGAATGGATTTGCTGATCGTCTGCTCCGACAGCCGGAAGTCCAGCAAGGAAGAAACGCCGAGAAACACCACCAGCACGAGCGGAGCAGCGATCACGACCCCACCCAGCCATATCATCAACGCGGTTGCATCAGGCATGGTCTGGTCTCTCTGTGCCTCGCTCTGCTGCCTCGCGCGGCTTGATGTGGGCAAACTCCAGATGGTCGCGCCAGCCCCGATACCAGTCCGCCGATGACGCGGCGACCGGAAGCGCGGAGGACTGCGGATGATACTGGTGAAATCGGCCGTTGTGATAGACGCTCACCGCGCGGGTCATCGGATGCAACACGGCGAGGCGAACCCAGTTGTTGCAGCACAATCTACCGATGTCCTCATGGCGCTCCAGAATCCGTAGCATCGCTTCGGGGGTACACTCAACGATCTGGAGCAGGCGAACGGGTTCGTGGATCTCCACCATCTGCCAGGGCAGGCCGGTTCGCAGGTCGCTGGCCGCGCCATCCATGACGCCGACGAGTGCGGCAATGTTGTGCGGCAATTTCGTGCCGCAGCCCCAACCAGGGTTATCGATGTACGAGAAATAATATTCCAGGTTGATGCCGGCGCAGACCGGAAAGACAGCTCGCAAAATTCGCGTCAGGATCGTGTGGTCGGCATCGTCCTGCGCTGGATCATAGGAGGTCAGAAAAGCCCGGCGATCGAGAAACAGGCCGCGCGTGGAGGACCGCCGGCCGACAATGCTGATGGCATTGGTGGCGTGGCCCCATTCCGGCCGCACCTGTGCCAGGTCTTCGGCCCTGTCCTCGACGTGCTGCCGGGCCTCGGCGGGCGAGAGGTCCAGAGGAGCAGAAGCGAAGCGCCGGCAACGCTCGTGAGCATTGCGATTGCTGGCCTGTTCAACGATCGCCTGGACGGCATCGAATTCTTGGCGATGGGATTCGGGCAGTTGATCGAGGTCGTAAAAGACAACGGTCTCGCTGCTGGTATTGTGCATCCCGCCGACAAAAACCGTCTCGGGAGGAAGGACGAGGCCGTGCTTTGTCAAGCGTTCGCGGATGCGGGGGTCATTGAGGATCTGGGCAATCGCCCGTGCATTTGGGCCGCCGCGCGCGCCGCCGCAGGCGCCGCAATCGTGGGCCGACTCGTGCGGATTATTGAGACTGGTCGAGCCATGCCCCAGCATCAAGACCAGGCGGGAGAAATTCCTTATCAAGCCGATGTCCCGCAGTACCCGCTCGCCGATGTCCGTCATCTCGTCCAGGGTGAAACCGACCGCGGCGTTGGTGTGCCCGTCGGTCTCCTCGCGGCGCTCCAACTGCAAGCGGGTTCGCGGCGGCGTCTGGAGGACGCGGCCGAACTTCTGCCGCAAGAGTGAGGTCCAGCGGGGGGCGAAGACACGAGCGATCAACGGGAACGAGGCCAGCACGCCGATGGCGGTGGCCAGCAAGGCTCCGGCGGCGAATGTTCGGCTGCCGAGATGAATTTGCAGCGAGGCGCGGCCCAGGAAACGCCGGGTCCGGACGCGGCGCCGGTGAGCTTCTTCCCGTGGATCGACCACCTCTTCGACCGCCCAGTGCTGAGGCCGTATGTCGGCCGGGCAGAGAGGCACGAAGTGAGCATCATCCACGCCGCGATAATACATGGGCAGGAAGAAGAACCCCGCCAGGGAAAACGTTTCCACATCGGGCATCACTTCTACCAGATGACGGCGCAGCGATTCTTCGCGTTCGTCAATGCAGAAAACTGCCTGAAACTGCGGCCGCGCCGGGGCAGCCGCCGGCTGGACCGCATGCAGGGCGATGGCATCGAGCGTGCGCCGATAAAAGCGCTGCTCATAAGCGAGATGGAAGGTTCTTCTTCTATCCCAAGCCGAAAAGGTTTCGATTTCGCGCAGCAGCGTCTTCCATTCGGCTTGGCCAAGGCGATGCAAGCGTTCGGGCGTCCAGCCGAGCATCTGGGCAAGCTGGAAGATCACGAAAGCACGCGGCTCGGTAGCGGGCGGATGCGGCGGCTCCAGGCGCTTGCGGATCTCGCTACGCAGCTCGTTTAATGGCCCGGTGAATCCCAGCGTCTGCCGGGCCGTTTCCGCCAGGGCGAAGCGGTCCAGGAGCAGCCGCACCGCCAGGAATTCCAGAAGGCTGCCCTGTGGAGCGGGCCGCACTACCCGATCGCCGCGCACTTCCAGCTGGTGGAGGATGCCGGCCCAGCCGCGCAGCGCCAGCAGCGTCGCGGCCACGAAGTCGTACCACTCGCCCTCGGCAACGCCCAGAATGTGCAGCGATTCCTCAATGGAGGCCAATGGACTGATCTTCTCGTCTTCGAGCCGCTGCAACTCCTTTCGGAGCTGACTCCGCCAGCCTTGCGGCGGACCCCCGTTGCGGCGATACAGGGCGGAGAACGCCGCCAGGAACCCCTCCTCGCGCCGCGGCAGCTCCCAGCGTGCCAGGCCTTGATCCACAAAAGCGGCGCAGAAGCGGATCAGTTCCTCGTGAACCAGCAGATCCGCGTCCGCCCCGGTTGCGGCCCACAAAAGATCGCGGTGGCGGATCGGAGAGGGGCCATCGGTTGGGAAGGCTGCCAGGCCCGCGACGCCCTGGCAGCAGATGGCCCAGAGCGCCCGCAGCGTGAATTCCTCCCACTGAGCATCACTCCATGTCTCGATCGCAGTTTCATCCAGGCGATCGAAGATGCTCCGCAGAAAGGCGGGAAAGCGGGACGCCGGCCGCCGCCCCCGGCCATGCTCCTCCTGGCCGATGTTACGCAGGTCGCGCAAGACCCAGTGGCGGGTCTCGGCAACCATCTGCTCCTGAATGGCCGAGGACACGCCGCTGCGAAACCGCCGCAAGGCATCGGTCTCCGCCACAAACCAGAGCAGCTCCTCGGTCGGCCCGGTACGGAGCGGATATTGCAGCATGGCCAGGCGAAAATTCAGACGACTGCAAAGATCGACAATCTTCTCCTCTCCGTAATAGCGTAAATCTTCCCGCAGCACTTCCCACAGATCGGCAAAGCGAATTCGGCCGCGTAGCAGCTCCTGGCGATAGCGCTCTTCCGATAGAAAGGGCTGGCAGCCGAAAAGCTCCGCCCCATTTTGGACTGCCTCCTCGAACGGCAAACCTTCAAGGGCGTGCAGCGTATTGTGATGGATGAAGACAGTGATCGGTCCCTGCGAGGGGAGCAAATGGGCTGCTTGCTCAATCGTTTCCTGGAGACGCAGAGAAAACGGTATGTGCTGTGGCGTGGGGATGGGGGTTGGACTATCTCGCCGCATAGCTCCCGCTGCCGTCATTCTCTCTTCCTGAGACAATAGAGTCAAAAGAAGTTCACTATAAGCAGATTGTAAAGGGTGCAAGCGAGCCATGCAAGGGCACCTCGCGGGAGTAGGGTGGGTCCGCACTTCCTTGCGGGCGGTGAGATGAGCAATGGCAGGATGGCTTCCTGCCGCCGGCCTCGCGCGCTGTCGGTCGCCGTTATTCGTGACGAGTTAACGGGTGGGGTTCGCGTTGGGTCTTCGGTAGGATCAACCTCTTGAGACAAGCCAGAGCCTGGCGCGCGTTTTCCTCGGCCACGCCAGACAATCCTTCGCCAAAGTCGAAATTCCGCCCCGAAGCCGTCAACCACCATGCTTCAGGTGTCTGTCCGTAGATTGTCCGCGTAAGAGCCAATAGCGTGCGGGGATCGGCGCGGTGCGTACACCAGTCGGTCGCGGTTTCGGCCGCCAAGGAGCGTACTTCGACGCCGCTTTCGCTCCAGGCGTCCGAGGCATCCACAAAGACGACCAGCCTTGCTTGCGCGAGATCCGCCGCGAATTCGGGCAACAGTTGCCTGACGCTCAGTACGCGGACGCCGGGAATGTCTGCGGCAGCCACGGACTTGGCCACGAGCGGGCCAAGGCCATCATCGCCGCGCAACTCGTTGCCATACCCGATAACCAGAATGTCAGCCACGGCGCACCTCGTCGAGCAGTCGGCCATCGGCACTCAACAACTGGAGATGCAGCGGCATCTGGCCGGCAGCGTGCGTCGAGCAGCTCAAGCAAGGATCGAAGGCGCGGATGCTTGCTTCCAGTCGATTGAGAATGCCTTCCGGGATGCGCGGCCCCTTGATGTAGTGGCGGGCGACTTGCAGGACGGCACGGTTCATCGCCAGATTGTTCTGGCCAGTGGCGATAAGCAGATTCACCTTCTCAATCAGGCCATCGGCGTTGACCTGATAGTGATGGAACAGGGTGCCACGCGGCGCCTCGCTGCAACCGATGCCCTCCAATTGATTCACGCCGGCGTCGGCGCGCAAATGCTCCGATTGCAGGTCCGGGTCATCCACCATTTGCTCGATGCGCTCAACCGCCGCGAGGATTTCGGTCAGGCGGGCGTAGTGGTAGAAGAAGGAGGAGTTGACCGCTCCAGTGCCAAGTTGGCGGAATTCAACCCGTTCTTTCTCGGCCAGCGGTGTACCCATGCGTTCGCACAGATTCAGACGCGCCAGTGGGCCGACGCGATAGATGCCATCGGGGTAGCCCAACGGGCGGTAGTAGGGCGATTTCAGATACGACCACGACTCGGTAGCCTCACCGAAATACTCGCGGTAACGACTCGGCTCGATGCCATCTGCCACAATCTGGCCGTCGCCGTCCACCAGCCGGAGCTTGCCGTCGTAATGCTCCCAAGTGCCGTCCGCAGCGATGAGACCCAAATACAGCGTCGGAAAGTTGCCGAACGTCTCGGCTTCGTGACGATACTTGTCCAGCAATCCCTTGAAGCGGCGAATGGCGTCGAGGACGGCGACGCGCGATTCGGGGATGCGCAAACGAATCGTATCGCGGTCCTCGGTGCGAAGCGCGGAGCGCACTCCGCCGGGAACACACCAGGCCGGATGGATTTTTTGACCACCCAGCGCCGCGATGATCTGTTGGCCAAACTGACGCAGGCGGATGCCGTTGCGCGCCAGCTCCGGTTCGGCGGCAATCAGGCCAAAGACGTTGCGCCGCGCCGGATCGCTGTCCAGGCCCAGGAGCAAATCTGGAGCGCTCAAGTGGAAGAAACTCAGGGCGTGCGATTGGATGATCTGGGCCAAGTTCATCAGGCGGCGCAGTTTCTCGGCGGCGGGTGGAATGCGAACGGACAGGATTTGATCGCCGGCTTTGGCCGAGGCCATCAGGTGGCTGACGGGACAGATGCCGCAGATGCGGGCGGTAATGCTGGGCATTTCCCACAAAGGCCGGCCCTCAAATATGCGCTCGAAGCCGCGGAACTCGGTGACGTGAAAATGGGCGTCGCTCACCTGGCCGGCGTCGTCGAGCTGCACCGTGATTTTGGCGTGACCCTCGATCCGAGTCACCGGGTCGATGAGGATGCGCTGAGACATGAACGATTCTCCCCGTTAACCGAACTTGATGTCGCGCCCTTCCAGGTGCGGCGGCTTGCCCTGCAACACACTTTCCAGCACGGTACGGATACGCTCGGCCGGCGGCGGACAGCCGGGCAGATAGTAATCGACCGCCACTACCTGATGTAGCGGAAGCACGCGCTCTAGCAATCGCGGCACGATATCGCGTTCGCTGGGAACCTGCGGATTTGTGTCGGCCAACTCCACATAGCCGCGCTCCAGCACCGACAGGGCGCTGCCGAGTGGATTGCGTAACGCCGTCACGTTGCCGGTCACGGCGCAGTCGCCGAAGGCGATAAGGACGCGGCTGCGGGCGCGGACGACTTGGATGAAATGGAAATTGTCCTCGTTGGCGACCGCGCCTTCGACGAGCGTTACATCGACGTATTCGGGAAACACCTTGATGTCGGCCAGCGGCGTGAAGACGATGTCGGCCATCTTCGCTAGGTCGATGAGCCATTCATCGAGGTCGAGGAACGACATATGGCAGCCGGAGCAACCGCTCAGCCAGACGGTGGCGAGCCTCAAACGTTCCATTGCTTTTTCTCCCGGGCGTTGACGAGGAACTCCAATTTCGCGCGCGGATGCTTCGTCTCGGCCACGGTATCTCCCTTTTGGAAGATGGCGCCCGTAGGACAGGCCATGAAGCACTTGCCGCACGATGTACACGTCTCCGACTCGCCCCACGGCTGATTCAGGTCGGTAATCACTTTCGCATTGCTGCCGCGTCCGGCTACGTCCCAGGTGTGGGCACCTTCCAGCTCATCGCAGGCACGAACGCAGCGGGTGCAAAGGATGCAGCGGTTGTGGTCGATGCCGAGGCGATCATGCGACAGATCCACCTCGCGGCATGGATGCACATACTCGAAGCGCTCATGATCCATGCCGACGGCGATGGCCATGTCCTGAAGCTCGCAGGCGCCGTTGGCCACGCATACCGAGCAGATGTGGTTGCCTTCGGCGAAGAGCAACTCGACGATCATGCGGCGATACTCGCGCAAACGATCCGTGTCCGTCCGCACGTCCATGCCCTCGCTGACCTTCATGAAGCAGGCGGGCTGCAAGCGGGGGTTGCCGGCAATCTCGACCAGGCACATACGACAGCCGCCGTGCGCCGATAGGCCATCGACGTAACACAGCGTCGGAATAGCGATGCCGGCCTCGCGTGCCGCCCGCAAAATGGTGTCATCGGCGCGAGCGCTCACCAGTTGGCCGTTGATCGTCAGAGTGACAACGCTCATTGCCCCTCTCCTCCCTTGGCGGATGATGCTCCATTCCCTGAGACTGCGGCGACGAGCGGGAGTCCCATCCGCTGGGCCGGGGAACCCGGCTTCAGCAGTGCCTCGTATTCGTGGCGGAAGTAGCGTAGCGTACTCAGGGTCGGGTTCGGCGCCGCCTGGCCCAGGCCGCAAAGGCTGGTGTGCTTCACCATGTCGCACAGCGCTTCCAACTGCTGCACGTCCTCCGCGCCCGCCTTCCCTTCGAGGATGCGCGTCAGCAGCCGGTAGAGTTGCACGGTGCCGGCGCGGCAGGGGATGCACTTGCCGCACGACTCATCCATGCAGAATTCCATAAAAAAGCGCGCGACATCGACCATATTGTTGCTCTGGTCAAGGACGATCATGCCTCCCGAACCCATGATCGAGCCGAGCCGCGCCAGCGACCCGTAATCGACCGGGGTATCGAATAGCTCGGCGGGGATGCAGCCGCCCGAAGGGCCGCCGGTCTGCACGGCCTTGATTGTGCCGCCGCCCGGCGCTCCGCCGCCGATGTCCTCGACGATCCTCCGCAGCGGCGTACCCAGCGGCACCTCGACCAACCCCGTGTTGACCACCTTGCCGGTCAGGCAGAAGACCTTGGTGCCCTTGCTTTTTTCCGTTCCAATGGAGGCAAACCAGTCGGCACCACGGCGCAGGATGGCCGGCACGTTGGCGAAGGTCTCGACGTTGTTGAGCAGCGTTGGCATGCCCCACAGACCACGCTCGGCGGGATAGGGCGGACGCGGTGTCGGCGTGCCGCGCTGCCCCATGATCGAGGCCATGAGTGCCGTCTCCTCGCCACAGACGAAGGCGCCGGCGCCGGTGCGCAAGTCGATGCGGAAATCAAAGGGCGTGGCGAACACCTTGCTGCCCAGCAGGCCGAGGTTGCGCGCTTGCTGGATGGCCGTTTGCAGACGTTCTACGGCGAGCGGATACTCGCCGCGAACGTAGATGTAGCCCTGGCTGGAGCCGATGGCGTAGCCGGCGATGGCCATGCCCTCCAGCACGCGATGCGGATCGCTCTCCAGCACGCTGCGATTCATGAAGGCGCCGGGGTCGCCCTCGTCGGCGTTGCAGACGACATACTTGCGCTGGCCGGGGTTCTTGGCTACCGTCGCCCACTTGACGCCGGTGGGATAGGCGGCACCGCCGCGGCCACGCAGGCCGCTGCGCGTGATTTCCTCAATCACTTGCTGCGGCGTGAGGTCGTGCAGGACGTGATATAGCGCCTGATAGCCCTCGGCCGCGATGTAACTCTCGATGCGTTCCGGCTCGATGTGTCCACTGTTTTGCAGGATCACCGACGCCTGGAGGGCGAAGAACGGGCTATTCGGATCACCACGCTGAGCCGTCACCGTGCCGCCGTTGAGTCTGGCGACGATGGAGGCGGCATGGTCGGGCGTCACCTGTTGGTACAGTTCGCCGCTGGGATCGACCTGGACGAGCGGCCCCTGGCAGCACAGCCGCATGCAGCCGACACTGGCGACTCGGACACGATCGATCAGGCCGCTCTCCCGCACAGCATCGCGCAGGCGGGTCAGAACAGCCGCAGAGTTGGCCGACAGGCAGCCGGCCGCCGTGCAGCAGCGAACCTGATGCGGCGGACGCGATTGCTGCTCCTTTGCCACGATGTCAAGCAGATCCGACAGTTCCACTGCTCAGCCATCCTTTCACTTGCTCCAGCAAGGTCTCCGGCGTTTCGTGTCCATGTACCGTGCCGTCAAGGACGGCCACCGGAGCGATCCCGCACGGCTCCAGGCAACGCACGGTGCGAAGAGTCAGCTCGCCGTTCGGCGTGGTTTGTCCCGGCTCGACGCCGATGACCTGGCTGACAGCGGTGAGAAGGTTGTTCGCACCCTTGACGTAACAGGCCGTGCCGGTGCAGACGATGCAGGTATGTCGTCCGCGCGGCTCCAAGGTGAAGAGGTGATAGAAGGTGGCCACGCCATACACCCGGCTGGGCGGCAACTTTAGCTGCTGCGCGACGAAACGGAGAAGAGCCGGTTCCAGGAAGCCGAACAGCTTCTGGGCGGCGTGCAGCACTTCAATGAGCGCATCTTGCCGATACTGGTGACGCTTCAGGGTCGCTTCGAGCAGCTCGAAGCGGGGGTCGCCGCTGGAAGGCGTGAAAGCGGCCGTTGCTTTCTTCTTTTGCATCTCTGACGTGAGAGTTGTCATTCCTTCCTCTC
>Ga0070739_10005420_pt1 | contig 14567 bp, 11 predicted proteins | sample Coa_R1_7_FD_66445 | JGI IMG/M metagenome (GOLD analysis project Ga0070739, IMG submission 66445) | Surface soil microbial communities from Centralia Pennsylvania, which are recovering from an underground coalmine fire - Coalmine... | ecosystem: Environmental > Terrestrial > Soil > Unclassified ... | reverse complement strand
GACACCGCCGTAACTTCCTGAACGAACTTCGCGCCGATGCGCTCCGCCAGCGTGGCGCCCCCGGAACCGGTCATGAAGACTCGCGCCTTCCCGGCCTGAATCCCCGCCTCCGCTTCCATGCGGCGCAGAAATTCGAGCGCCTTTTCGGGCTGTTTGGTTTCGTGGCGCTGGTAATCCTGCCAAACGATCCGATCCGAAGCCAGGTCCAGCACGCATGCCTTTACCGTGGTCGAGCCGACATCCAGCCCGACGCTGAATTGCCTTGGCATGAAGGGAACCTCCGAGTTAACCGGCTACCGCTTCGGTCAGGCGCACGCGCGAGCGGCGGAAGAAGCCGGCATCGCGGTCCATGCGGTTCGATACGTGCAGAACGAACTGCGCGGCCGTGCCGGCGATGCCCTCGATGTGGGGCACACGATAGAAGGGGCGCTTGAGTTCGGGATGGTCTTCTACATACCCGCGAATCTGGTCGAGTGATTTGCCGGTGCGCTGCAAGCACTGCTCAAATTCGAGCTTGGCCTTCGCTTTGGCCTCGCCCAGGGCCATCTGGACGCGGCTGTGGGCGTTCACCTCGCCCTCGCCGCTGGTCTCGATGGGCAGGAAGATCATGTCTTTATAGCGATTGATCACGGCGGACTGCGCGCCGTCGGACTGGGTGGAGGGCATGCAGCCAAAGGGCTTCAGGGCCAGCACCATGTGGCACAGGTGATGGATGGTGTAGTAGACATTCTTGCCGACTTCGAGGTGTCCCTCGCCGCCGCGCGCGAAGCGGTTATAGAAGGGCGCCGCGAGCCGGTCGAGTTCGGGCTGCGGAACCAGTTTATGGGTGATGCCGCCCAGCTTGCGGGTGACGCGGTGATAAAAGTACGCCCAAAGGACCTCGCCGAGCGCGAGCCCAAACGCCTTTTTCCGGTAGTCGATTTCGGCGGCGAGTTTCTTGCGCGTGGTGTACTGCTTCACCTCTTTGCGGCGCTGCGCGTTGTACTTCGCCTGATAGAGCAGATATGCCACCCAGGTGGCGATGGGCTCGACCAGGACCTGGGCGCCTTCCCGTTCGAGGAAGCGGAACATGTTGAAATTGCCGTCGCCCTCGGTGGTTTGGGCCCAAAACTCGCCGGTGATCTTCACCACAGGCCGGACGCGGAGGCGGTCAACTTCGATCGCATCCATGCGCTGGCGCGCCGATTCGAGCGCCTCCAGCCACGGTTTTCCATAAAGATGTTCGCGGACCTTGCCGAGCGAGTTAAGGAGATCTTTGAGTTTTTTCTTCTCGGGCCGGGACAGGTATCGATTCACCCGGCCCGACGTGGCCTGCAAGATTTCGAAGGGCGGGCGCTCCCGGAGGCAGGTTGCCAAGTCCTCTCCGACCTGCTGAAAGACGCGATCGGTCTCGCCTTTATTTACTTCGTAAGGGCGGATTTGGTGAATGAGGTCCTGTAGAGTGTCGCCGGCGTGGAGGGCGTTGAGCATGCCCATGCCGAAATCCACGGTAAATTTAAGGCCTGGCTCGCCGGAAGCGGCTTTAATGCCCTCCTGCTGCTGGAACAGGAGGACGCGAAAGCCGTCGAATCCCGCGTTCTGCAAGGCGAAGCGGTACTCGGCCTCGTACATTCCGAACCGGCAGGGTCCGCAGGAACCGGCCGTGAAGAACACATGCCGGTCGATAATTTCTTCGCGCGACATCCCTTGTTTTTCGAGATTTTTCAAGTACTGAATCAAATTTCCGACTGTGAAGTAGGTCGGATTGCACTGCCCGTTGTTGCCATACTCTTTGCCGGCCTGAAAGGCAGCGACATCGGGAGTCGGAACAATCTCGCACTTGTATCCGCATCCTTTAAACACCGCCTGGATCAACTTCTCGTGTTTCCAGGTGAGGCCGCCGAAGAGAATGGTGACCTGATCGCGCTCCTCGGCGCGAAACGGCCGTTCGGCCGGCTTTTTGAAGTGCTGGAGCTGGACTAAACCTGCTTGAACCCTGAGCCTTGCGCGTTCTGCCTGGAGTCTTTCCGCGATTTCAGGGGTGTCGAGGATGCCGGACTTGCTGTTGGATTGCATAAGGTTCTCCCAGTATTTGGTCGCTAACCTTGCAAACGCCCTCACACGTGGTGCAAATGTGCAAGAGTCGGCAAGATGTTGTTTTAGATACGGCAGCCCCGGGGATGGTTTCGTGATTCGGGGAATGTGCCGAGCGGCTGGAAGATTCTCTACTTGTTCGCCGGATTATCCTGCCACGGCACGATTGCAGCCGCCGCTTGCTTGAGTTTTGTCCGCCGGTTTGCGGGGAAGGGAATACACAGGCTGCGGAAACTCTCGGTTTTTCGGGAGGGTGAAGTAAAACGTGGAACCCTGTCCCGGTTGTGACTCCACCCAGATGCGCCCGCGGTGCCGCTGCACGATACGCTTGCACGTGGCCAGGCCAAGACCACTGCCTTCATATTCGGAACGGCTGTGAAGCCGCTGGAAGGATTCGAAAATCTTCTTGTGATATTTGGGGTCCACGCCAATCCCGTTATCGCGGACCGAGAACACCCAATCGTCGCCTTGCGAAGAGGCGGAAATCCGGATTTCCGGAGGTTTATCGCTGTGGTATTTGATGGCATTCCCGATCAAATTCTGAAATACGCGCAAGAGTTGTTCCCGGTTCGCACAGACAGGCGGGAGGCGGTCGATGACGATATGCGCCGCCTTCTGGCTGGCGGCCACCCGGAGATTCTCGACGGCCAGCTCGGCGATGGCCTGGGATTCCACGAGGATTTCGGCCGCGGCCGACTGATTGCCGGCTCGCGCCAGTTCGAGAACGTCCTGGATGAGTTGCTTCATCCGGGCGGTACTGGACAGGATCGTATCGAGCAAGTGATTGGATTCCGCGTCCAACGAGCTTGCGTTACGCCGCCGGAACAGTTCCGCCATCATGCTGATGGTGCGGAGGGGTTCCTGAAGATCATGGGAGACGGCGTAGGCGAAGCGCTCGAGCTCTTCATTGGACTGCGCGAGCTCCTTCGACCGTTCGACCAATCCCTGCTCGAGTTCCTTGCGATCCGTCACGTCGATGTTTACTCCGACGATCCGCTCCAGCGCGCCCCGCCGGGAGAACAGCAAGTGGCTGCGTCCTTCGATCCAGCGGGTGCGGCCGTCCGGGAGAATGGCGCGGTAATCGTACTTCCAATCGGAAAGCCGCTGCTCGATGCACTGTTGCCTGGAGTTGGCGACGCGTTCGCGGTCGTCAGGGTGGATGCGCCGGATCCAAGCGTCATCGGTCCCTTCAAAGGAGCCGGGCGCGAGGCCGAACAGGCGCTCCATTTGCGGCGTCCAGATCTGCTTCTGTTCGGCGGCGATAAATTCGTGGAATCCGATGTTGGCTTCCTGGGCGGCGAGCTCGACGCGGCGCAGGGAGTCTTCCAGAGCGGCCGCGCTTTTCGCCAGCCGGCCTTGCAACAGGCTGATGGCGACGGCCACGGCCGCCAATAAGAGCAGCAGCACCAGATCGCCCGGCATGCCCAGATTGATCTGCCGGACCGGTTCGATGAAGAAGTAATCGGCGATCAGGAAGCTGACTGCGGTCGCCGCCAGGCCGCTGAACAATCCGCCGTACCAGGCCGAAGCCATGACGGCCAGCGTGAAAGGAAGCAGGTGAGCCTGGCCTTCGAGCAATGGTTTTAAGGCGAACGTAACCAGCCAGGAAAGGGAGACGGAAACCAGAACTACGGCCGCTCGCCTGAAAGCGTCAGCGCCGAACCGGAACTGCATAATCGATCGCCTCCTGGCGGTTTTTATTGAACGCCTTCCCAGAGGAGCAGATTCCAGAAAACTCCATTTTAACAAGGGGCGGCTTGCACCACCTCCAGCCTGGGCGGGATCGTCCGTGCGCGGCTCGGAACACGCTGATGTGGAAGGATCGCCAAGCAGAATCAGAGCCGCGTCATCGTCCCTCGCGATCCGTGGTTTCCTCATGAAATGCGGTTGAATTCGCGGGATGTCCTAACATAGAAAGATGGACCCTTCACAGGATTTCTACCGTATTCAGAAGCTGCCGCCTTACGTGTTTGCCGTCATCAATGAGATGAAGGCAAAGGCACGGGCGGCGCACATGGATGTGGTCGATCTGGGGATGGGCAATCCCGACGGCGCCACGCCCCGCACCATCGTCAGCAAGCTGGTGGAGGCCGCGCGGAACCCGCGCAATCATCGCTACTCGCTTTCCAAGGGCATTCCGAAGCTGCGCGAAGAGATCGTGCGCCGGTATCAGCGCAATTACTGCGTGGATCTGGATCCGGAGAAGGAAGCGATTGTCACCATCGGCGCCAAGGATGCGCTCGCGCACCTGCTGTTCGCGGTCATCGGCCCCGGCGATGCGGTGGTTTCGCCGAACCCGTGTTATCCGATTCACCAATACGGCGTGATGATGGCGGAAGGGCATGCGTGCGTGCTCCCGATGCCCGATCCGGCGAGCTTTCTGAACTCGCTGGAAGACCTGTACCGCCGTTCCACGCGCAAGCCGCGCATGATCCTGATCTCGTTCCCGCACAATCCCACCACGCAATGCGTGGATCTCGAATTTTTCAAAGAGATCATCCGTCTGGCGGCGCATCACGGCACCATGGTGGTGCATGACTTCGCCTATGCGGACATCGCCTTCGACGGCTACAAGCCGCCCAGCATTTTGCAAGTGGAAGGCGCCAAGGAAGTCGCCGTCGAGATCTTTTCGATGTCGAAGAGCTATAACATGGCCGGCTGGCGGGTGGGCTTCTGCCTGGGGAATCCGAAGATGATCGCCGCGCTGGCGCGCATCAAGAGTTACCTGGATTACGGCGTGTTCCAGCCGATTCAGATCGCGTCGATTATCGCGTTGCGCGAATGCGAAGACGATACCAAGAAGATTTGCGCGATGTACCAGAAGCGCCGCGACGTCCTGATTACGGGTCTGAACCGGGCAGGCTGGGCGGTGGAGGCGCCCAAGGGAACGATGTTCGTCTGGGCTCCGTTGCCGGAGCGATTCCGCTCTCTGGGCTCGCTGGAATTTTCGAAGATGCTGCTTGAGAAAGCGCTGGTGGCCGTCTCCCCGGGCATCGGTTTCGGCCCGCTGGGCGAAGGACACGTGCGGTTCGCGTTGATCGAAAATCCCCACCGGACGCGGCAGGCGACCTCCGCGATCAAGCGGATGCTTCAGGCATCCTAGGACCTGGCGATGGCGGCGCTGCCAGATTATCCCGGGGAACCGCTGATCGATCTGCGCGAGTTGACCGCGGAAGATCTGAAGCCGCTGCTTGAGGAGGAGGTTCTCGAATGGCGCGCCTCGCTCGACTGGGATTTCCGGCCCTCGGCCGATCTGGTACGGCGTTTCGTCCAGGTACACGCGCTCAACGGCTTGGCGCTCGCGATCGCGGGCCGCATCGCCGGCTATAGTTACTTCGTCTCTGAGGAGGGCAAAGGCCTCGTCGGAGATTTCTATGTGACCCGGGCGGCGCGCACGGCCGCCCATGAGAATCGCCTTCTCGAAGCGGTGCTGGATTCCATGTGGCGCACACCGGGCATGCGCCGGATCGAAGCCCAACTGATGATGATCGGCTCTCCGCTCGATCGTGCGGCGCCTTATTTACGATGGTTTCAGGCGTATCCGCGGAAATTCCTGGAGGCCTCGCTCGCCGGGGTGCATTCGCTTCCCGCGCGGGATCCGGAGGGCGCCGCATTTTCTTCCTGGACGGAAAGCTGGCAGGAGGAAGCCGCCCGGCTGATCGCCCATGCCTATCGCGGGCATGTGGACAGTCTGATCAACGATCAGTACCGGTCGGCCGCGGGAGCGCGGCGATTTCTGACCAACATCGTGCAGTATCCAGGCTGCGGATCATTCTTCGCTCCGGCTTCTTTCATTGCCTGGGACCGGGCGGAACGCAAGCTGTGCGGAATTTCGCTGGCGAGCCTGGTGGCCGAAGACGCCGGCCACATTACGCAAATCTGCGTGGCGCCTTCGCACCACGGCCGCAAGATCGGTTATGAGCTGCTCCGGAGGTCGCTCGTTTCGATGGCGGCGCATGGCTGCCGCAGCGTGAGCCTCACTGTAACCTCCGCGAATGAGCCGGCGCTTCGTTTGTACGAGGGAGCGGGCTTTCGCACCCGCCGCGACTTCGCCGCCTACGTGTGGGAAATCGCGTAATCTTACTGGCGTCCTTCTAAAAAACTGCGGATATCCTGCGCGTGGATCCGCGGCTCGCCCGGCGCGACGTGATCCAGCTTGCCTTCGCGCATCCAGGCGGTCAGGCGGCCGGCTTCATGGTAGAGCTCCTCGAAATCATGAATGGTGAAAAGCAAAGGCTGATAATGGTCGATTTCGAATGCCTGATTGATGGCCCATTCGAGCTGTAATGGATAGCGCTGCACGCGAGGCGAATCGATGGAATGCTCGAGTTCCCCGTGGCTGGAAAGCAGCCCGCTGCCGTAGGCCTTAATTCCATGGCCGGTGTCCATGAGGCCGAACTCGACGGTGAACCAGAAGAAGCGCGCCATAGCGCGGATATTGCTGGCCACGATTTCCGGGTCGGCGCGGCGCGCCGCGGCCTCGTGAGCGCACTCTCCGAAACGCACCAGGGCTTCGGCGAACGCCTGATCCGTGTGCATGGGCACGTGCCCGGCGACATCATGGAAGATGTCCGGCTCCGGATAATAGTCGACCTGCTCCGGCGGCCGCACCGTGATGGTGGTGGGAAACTCGCGATGGCGGAGGCAATTGAAGAACTCAAAGGCAGGAATATATCCGTCCACGGCGCGCGCGGCGAAGCCGGTCAGCGGATGCAGAAAGCGGTTGACCTCGTCGAGACGGGGCACGCGCTCGGGATCCAGCCGCAGCCGGGCCAGCCCGTCCAGATAATGCCGGTTCGCGTAGCGCTCCCAGTGGGGAATCATGCGGCGATAGAGCTTCGCCCAGGTGCCGTGATCGCGCGCGGTGTAGCGCGAATAGTCCTGCGCGATGAAGTGAGTGGAAGAAGCCGCCAGCATACGCCCTCTTACAGATTCCCCCGCCGGGCCTGCTCCCGTTCGATGGCCTCGAAAAGCGCCTTGAAATTCCCTTTGCCGAAGCTGCGGGACCCCTTGCGTTGAATGATTTCGTAGAACAGCGTGGGCCGGTCCTGTACGGGCTTGGTGAAGATTTGCAGCATGTAGCCTTCTTCGTCGCGATCCACGAGGATTCCGAGCGCGGCCAGGCGGTCCAGCGGCTCGTCGATGCGCCCCACGCGGCGCGCGAGCTCGTCGTAGTATGCCGCCGGTACGGTGAGGAACTCCACGCCCTGGGACTGGAGTTTTGAGACAGTTCCGATGATGTCGTTCGTCGTCATGGCGATATGTTGCACGCCCGGTCCGCCGTAGAAGTCCAGATACTCTTCGATCTGCGACTTTTTCCGTCCGGAGGCCGGCTCATTAATGGGAAACTTGATACGTCCGTCGCCATTGGCCATCACCTTGGACATGAGAGCCGAATATTCAGTGGATATATCCTTGTCGTCGAAGTGCTGATAAAGCTGGAATCCCATCACGTCTTCATAGAAGCGGACCCAGCGGTTCATCTCGCCCCAGCCCACATTGCCGACGACGTGATCGATCTCGCGCAATCCTACGGGACGGGCGGCCTCATCCGGTCCCCCAGCGGCTACGAATCCGGGCAAGAAGGCCCCATGATAGCCGCCGCGCTCGATGAACGTGTGGATGGTGTCGCCATATAAAGCGATCGATCCGGCGATCACCTGCCCGTGTTCATCGCGGTGCGTCTCCGGTTCGATCAAGCCGATGGCGCCGCGGCGGGTGGCCTCGCTCCACGCCTCCGCCGCGCTGTCGACTTCCAGGGCGATGCTACGGACCCCGTCGCCGTGCCGGAAAATGTGATCGGCGACGCCGCCGCACGCGCGGAGGGGAGTGGTGAGGACGAATCGAATATTGCCCTGCTGGAGGACGTAGCTGGCGCGGTCCCGATCCCCGGTATCCGGCCCGCGATACGCCGCCAGGCGAAAGCCGAACGCCGCGCGATAAAAGTATGCCGCCTGCCTGGCGTTGCCCACGTAAAACTCCACGTGGTCGATCCGGCGAAGCGGGAGAAAATCCTTTCGATCGTCCCTTAAACTGGTTGTGCTTCGAGCTTCAAAACCCGTTCCAACGCTGACAGGCATACTGCATTCTCCTCGGGAGTGCCGATCGTGATCCGGACGCACTCGGGCAAGCCGAACGAGCCCAGAGGCCTCACGATGACGCCCTCCCGCAATAAATTTTCAAAAAGTTGATCGACTTGCCCGGCTGAGGCAAGCGGCACCATGACGAAGTTGGCCTCCGACGCGACCGGCTTCAGCCCGAGCGCCATGAGCCCCTCGCGCATCTGCCGCATGCCGAGCTTGTTCATTTCGATTGAGCGCTCCAGGAACTCGCGGTCATCGAGCGCCGCCAATCCGGCGGCCGAGGCCAAACCGGAGGGCTCGAAGGGCAGCTTCACTTTGAGCAGCATGCCGATCAGGTCCTGATGGGCGAAGCCGTAGCCGATGCGCAGCGACGCCAGCCCGTACGCCTTCGAGAACGTGCGCAGCGTGATGACGTTGTCGTAGCGGTAATGCATCGAATCGGGATAGCGCGGATTCGCCGCGGCGTACTCGAAGTAGGCTTCATCCAGGATGATCAGCACGCGCTCCGGCACGCGCGCGTAGAAGTCATCGAACTCGGATTTCGTAAAAATACTTCCGGTGGGATTGTTGGGGTTGGGCAGATAGATCAGCTTGGTATGCGGCGTGATCGCATCGGCGAGGGCGGAGAGATCGAAATTCCAGCCGCGCATGGGAATCGTGCGGTAACGGACTCCGCGGCTCTGGGCGAGGACGCGCATGCCGGGGAAAGTGCCTTCGCTGGCCAGGACCTCATCCTGGTCGCACAGGAAGGTGCGGACGATGTTGGCCATAAGGCCCTCGGAGCCGGCGCCGGCGATTACGTTCTCCAGGCGAACATGGAACCGCCGCGCGAGCTTCTCGCGGAGCGCAAGGCCGCCGTCGGGATACCGGTTCACGACGCCGGAGGACGCCCGGATCGCCTCCACGGCCCTCGGGGAGGGCCCCAGCGGGTTCTCATTCGAAGCCAGCTTGACGACTCGCTCCAGCCGGTAACGGCGCCGGGCTTCCTCGATGGACATCCCGGTGACGTAGGGGGCCATGGCTGCGATATAGGGAGGAACCAATGTCTCGCTCTGCGCCATACTCTACATATATTATAGATATACGAACATGGCCCCACGTTCCTTCCTTCCCGGCGCCAACGGCACGCAAGCCGATCAGGCCTATAGTCTCTTGAAACAGTCGATCCTGCGCGGCGAATTTCCCGAAGGCGCGTTTCTTTCCGAATCCGAGATCGCCCGGCGTTTCCGCATCGGGCGCACGCCGTTTCGCGAAGCCTGCAACCGGCTCCACAACGAGCAACTCTTGGATCTTGTCCCGCGCCGCGGTTTTTTGGTGCCGGAGATGAGCTTTCATGAGGTTCGCGATCTTCTGGAAGCCAGGCTGATCCTGGAGGGCGTCATCGCCGAACTGGCCGCCAAGCGCGCCGATCCTTCCCAGATCGCCGCGCTGGAGGGCCTGTACAAAACCGCCCTTCAGGCGGCGGCCAAAGGGAGCATGGACGATCAGGTTCACGCCAATACGGAGTTTCATCTCCAGATCGCGAGGATGGCGCATAATCGTGAGCTGGAGGCGTTGCTGCGCGGCGTGCTGGACCGGTCGACCCGGCTGTTCTACCTGATTGTGCGATCGTCGCCCACGCTGGAGCGCGATACCCACGATCTGCTGAAGCCCATCGTTCAGGCGATTCGCAAGAAGGATCCGGCTGCCGCCCATAAGGCCGTGATCCGGGATATCACGCACGGGCAGATGAACGTGCTGGGGCGGGAATTGTGGGAGAAGGCGCGATGAGCGAAAAGTTCGCCTGGAAGCCTTCGCGCGAATATATCGAGAACGCCCAGCTCACGCGGTTTATCCGGTCCTGCGGCTGCACTGGTTTCGGCGAATTGCAGCGGCGGTCGGTGAGCGAGATCCCATGGTTCACGGGGCGCGTCCTGGACTTTTTGAACCTTCGGTGGAGGCAACGCCCGGCGGAGATTCTGGATTTGAGCCGCGGCCTCGAATGGCCGCGTTGGTGCGTGGGCGGGCGAATGAACCTCGTGGACACTTGCCTTCGCCACGAGGGCGCGGCGATCGCAGTGATTTACGAACACGAGTCCGGCGCCACGGACACGTGGACTTACGGGGAACTGAAACAGCGGGTGGCGGCGTGGGCCGCGTCCTTCCGATCACTGGGCCTGGGCGCGGGGGATGCGATCGGCCTCCACCTTCCGATGACGCCCGATACGGTGGCGGCGCTGCTGGCGATCCACGCGATTGGAGCCATCGCCGCGCCGCTTTTCTCCGGCTTCGGCGCGGAGGCCATCGCTTCGCGGATGAACGATCTGGAAGCCGCGGCGCTCATCACCGCGCGATCGTTCATACGGCGCGGAAAGATTGTGGAAAGCGGGCGGACCGCGGCGGAAGCGGCCGGGGCTTGCCCCGCCTTGAAGCACCTTCTCTTCGTCGAGGACGTTCCGAGGCTACGGTCCCGGCTGAACACGGAAGAGCGCGCCGCTGAAGATCCCGCGATTGTGATTTACACCTCGGGCACCACCGGAAAACCGAAGGGCATCGTTCACACGCACTGCGGATTTCCGGTGAAAGCCGCACAGGACATGGCGCTCAACATCGACGTCCATGCCGGCGAGCGTATCGCCTGGATCACCGACCTGGGCTGGATGATGGGTCCGTGGCTGATTTACGGCGCGCTGATACTCGGCGCAACGATTTGCCTCTACGATGGCGCGTTCGATTACCCCGAGCCCGGCTGTCTGTGGGCCTTCTGCGCCCGGCATCGCGTGAATGCCCTTGGCGTCTCGCCGTCGCTGATCCGCGCGCTGGTTCCGCATGGCGCGGATCTGCCGAAACGGCACGATCTATCTGCGCTTCGGATCCTGGCTTCTTCCGGCGAGCCCTGGAATCCCGATCCCTGGTGGTGGCTTTTCGAGAATGCCGGGCGCGGCCGCGTGCCAATTATCAACTATTCCGGCGGCACGGAAATTTCGGGCGGCATTTTGTCGAACACCGTGCTGCATCCGATCAAACCGTGCGGATTCGCCGCGCCCTGTCCTGGCATCGATGCCGATGTGGTGGATGAAACGGGCCGTAGCGTGCGCGGTTCGGTGGGAGAACTCGCGATTCGGGGGCCATGGATCGGGCAGGCTCGAGGCTTCTGGCGAGATCCGCAGCGCTACCTGGATACGTACTGGTCGAAGATCCCCGGCCTGTGGGTGCACGGCGACTGGGCGGAAATTGACGAGGACGGCCACTGGTTCATTCAAGGCCGCAGCGATGACACCCTGAAGATCGCGGGCAAGCGCGTGGGCCCGGCGGAGGTCGAATCGATCCTGGTATCGCATCCGGCGGTCATCGAGGCGGCGGTCATTGGCGTTCCCGATGAGCGCAAGGGCTCGGCGATGATTGCGTTCTGCGTGGCCGGGCAGCCCTGCGATGCGGGAGAGCTGCAATCGCGGATTGCGCGGGCGCTCGGAAAGCCGCTATGCCCGGAGCGTATCCACTTCGTCGGCGCGATTCCCAAAACGCGGAACGCGAAAGTGATGCGCCGGGTGCTTCGCGCGGCGTACCTGGGCCAGGATCCGGGCGACGTGACCGCGCTGGAAAACCCGCAGTGCCTGGAGAGCATCAAACAGTTAGGAGCTTGATCATGCCTGTCTATCACACTCTCGGCGAGCTGCCGCGTAAGCGGCACCAGATCTTTCGAAAACCCGGCGGCGACCTGTACGCTGAAGAGTTCATCGGCAACATGGGTTTCTCCGGCCTGTCCTCGCTGCTGTACCGGCTGCACCGGCCCACGGAGATCAGAGAAGTGAGGCCGGTCAAATCGCTGGCGGTTCAGCCTGCGCCCGCCGAGCCCCTGCGACATCGGCATTTCCGAACGTGCGGCCTGCCGGAAACGAAATCGGCGGTGGCCGACCGCATTCCGCTGCTGTTTAACTCCGATGTGCTGATGTCGATCGTCAAGCCGGCCGATGCTGTTTCCGAACTTTACCGCAACGGCCAGGCAGATGAGATCGTGTTCGCCGCCGCGGGCGGGGGCGTGCTCGAATCGCCATTCGGGCGGCTGCCCTTCCGACAAGGCGATTACCTGGTGATCCCGCGCGGGATCGTCCATCGCTATCGCTTTGACGGCGCTGCCAAGCCGATCCTGCTCACGATGGAGAGCGCGGGTTTTGTCCGTACGCCTCCGCGCTACCGGAACGAGTTCGGCCAGCTACTGGAGCACGCGCCGTACTCGGTGCGCGATATCCGCCGTCCGGAATCGCTCGAAACGCACGATGAGGCCGGGGAATTTCCGGTGCTGGTCAAAAAAGAGGACGCGCTGATCGAGCTCACCTACCGCCATCATCCCTTCGATGTGGTGGGTTGGGACGGTTATTACTATCCCTGGGCGCTCTCCATTCATGACTTCGAGCCGCGTACGGGCCGCTTCCACATGCCGCCACCGACGCACCAGACGTTCGAAGGCGAGGGGTTCGTGGTGTGCTCCTTTTGCCCGCGGCCGTACGATTTCGACCCGGCGGGCATTCCCGCGCCCTACCACCACTCGAATGTCATGTCGGATGAAGTTCTCTATTACGCCAACTCCGAATTCATGAGCCGCAAGGGGGTCGAGTTCGGCTCGATCACGCTGCACCCGGACGGGCTGGCGCACGGTCCTCAGCCGGGGCGGACGGAAGCGTCCATCGGGCAGAAGCACACGAACGAACTCGCGGTGATGCTGGACACATTCCGTTCGCTGCATGTGGCGGAGCCGGCGCTGAAAGTAGAGGATCGTGATTACTATCGTTCGTGGCTCTGAGGCTGGCGGCCTCTACCATTGACGTATGGCCTTTCTTCGCTTGGAGCACGTCAGCAAGGACTACATCGCGGACGGACAGCCGGTTCCGGCCCTGCGTGACGTGTCGCTCGAGGTGGCCGCGGGCGAGTTCGTCGCCTTTGCCGGCCGCAGCGGGTGCGGCAAGTCAACGCTCCTCAATCTGGCGGGGGCGATGGATTTCCCTACTTCCGGCAAGGTGTTCCTCGATGATGTAGACACTTCGAGTCTGAGCGAAGCCGGCCTGACCCGGTTGCGGCGGGAAAAAATCGGGTTCGTATTTCAATCCTTCCAGCTTCTGCCATCGCTGTCGGTGGTGGAAAATGTCGAGCTGCCTTTGCTGCTGGCGAACCGGCGCGATACGCGGGACGCGGCGCTCGACCGGCTGGCTTGGGTGGAGATGGAGGCGTATGCCGCGCGGATGCCGTACCAGCTTTCGGGCGGGCAGATGCAGCGCGTGGCGATCGCGCGGGCGCTGGTCAATTCGCCCAGCCTTCTCCTGGCGGACGAACCAACGGGCAATCTGGATAGCGCCACCAGCGATGTCATTCTTGCATTGCTGAGGCGGATCGTGGATGAGAAGGGCACTACGCTGCTGATGGCGACCCACAGCACGGAAGCCGCCGCCGGCGCCGATACGATCGTGCGGCTGCGCGACGGGCGGGTCCAAGAGGTGCTGTGCCCTACCTGAAGATCTTCCAGCGGCTGATCTTGCGGCCGCTGCGTCAGGAACCGGCGCGGACGGGGCTGGCGGTAGCGGCGGTCGCTCTCGGTGTGGCCGCCGTTCTGGCGATTGAACTGGCCGGCGAAGCGGCGGCAGGGTCGTTTCGGTCCTCGATGGAAACCCTCATTGGGAAGGCTGGCTACGAGGCGAGCGCGGCCGGCGGTCTCGCGCCCGAGGCGCTCAGGCAGCTTGCGTCGCTGCCGTACGCGCTGAAGCTGCATCCGCGGATCGAAGACTACGCGGTCATCGAATCCACGCGCCGCACGGTTCCGCTGGTGGGGATCGATTTTCTGGCCGAGGCTGAGGTGGGCCCGGCTCATGAGCTGCCGAAGGATGCCACCTCGGTCTGGACCGGCTCGGATCTGCCCTACAAGCCCGGCGACCGCATCACGCTGATTGCCGGCGACTCGGAACGCGCGTTCACGGTGCAGGGCAGGCTAGGCGAAAACTCCGGCGAAACGATCGTGATGGATCTGGCCCAGGCGGATGAACTGTTGCATCGCCACGGCAGGCTGGATCGCATCCTGATCGAAAGCCGCCAGCAGGACTGGCTGCGTGACGCGCCGCCGGGCATGACCGTTCAGCCCGAGGGGACGCGCACGGAGGAGAACCGGCGCATGCTCGCCGCGTTCCGGTGGAATCTGCGGGTGCTCAGCTACATTTCGCTGGCGGTCGGGGCCTTTCTGATCTACAACACGATTTCGGTTTCGGTGGTGCGGAGACGCGCGGAGATCGGCATTCTGCGGGCCCTCGGCGCGACGCGCGCGGGCGTGCTGGCGGCCTTTCTCGGCGAAGCCGGGTGTTTGGGACTGCTCGGCGCGGTGGCCGGAATCGGGCTGGGCCGATCGATGGCCGTGGGCGCCGTCCGGCTGGTGGCCTCCACGGTGGAATC
>Ga0070739_10005417_pt1 | contig 14571 bp, 11 predicted proteins | sample Coa_R1_7_FD_66445 | JGI IMG/M metagenome (GOLD analysis project Ga0070739, IMG submission 66445) | Surface soil microbial communities from Centralia Pennsylvania, which are recovering from an underground coalmine fire - Coalmine... | ecosystem: Environmental > Terrestrial > Soil > Unclassified ... | reverse complement strand
ACCCGCTACCTGTACAACGTGATAAGAGAGCGTCGTCGTCCCTAAAACTTCGCTACTCTCTCGAAGGCAAAGTTCCTGTTCTCGCTGAACCAATACACTCCGAAAACACTCGGGGCTGGGAGCTAAAGAATCGGCTGGAGGCAGCTACTGGGACGGAATGGCAAGTAGCCAAAGACAAGTCGACGCTGATTCCCCATAAGATTCGCACCTACAAGTTCATTCAGGGTTCCGATCACACTCTTCTGAGTGATCGGTCGAACACCTACATCTCGGTAGACAAGGAGAATTACTACTACCAAGACAAAGCTATTGCGATGACCTTCACCAACAAAACAATGACAACCATCAAGCCGCACCAACAGAATGATCCTCCTGGTTACGATGGAATTCCGCTTGGTGCGGTGATCCCGTACTTCGGGAATCATTTGCCGAAGGGGTATCGTTGGTGTTATGGAACAAACGATGGAAAAGATCGCAAAAATGTGTTTCCTAATGCGGACTGGGTTCCGGAGCGACTCAGAGGGATGCCGCTTCCGGACATGCGGGAACACCTTATTGGTGGTGCGAAGAAAGACAGCGATGTGGGGCTCATTTTCAACAAGGGACGGATCACCCTGCAGAAGGTTACGGTAGCCGGAAGCAACTTTGCCGTGCCGATGAAGCAGAGCCGCTTGGCTGGTGATGGATACATCTTCCGCTGGCAAAACGCCGATGGCTGGGAGATCGGTAAGCCCGAACTAGAGAAGTCGCTCCCGAAGTGGGTCGAAGCCAAGGTGGGGGATAGTGGCTTCTTTATGCGGTTGACTCCAGTTCGTGCCTTCTTTGATACCCCTCAAGGTAGTATCTCCGGACAACATGTTATCGAGGGGGTGAAATCGGAGCCGATGAGCAGTGCCGCAACAAATCCGCGTCACGTTATGTGTCGATGGATTATCCGTGTCGAGTGAATCCTTGGCGTTTTCTGACACCTAAACCACGGCCCGCGGGTATAGTCTATGTGGGCCGTGGTTGGTTCGCCCTTGAGGATGTGTCATGTTCTCAATGCTGGTGACACTAACCCTGGTGATCGGTGCGCATCCGACACTCCCGATTCTGCCCAAAGTGGAGATGCCGAAGCTGGCGGATGGTCCTGCCCCAATCAAGCCGCTGTCATCCCAGACACCGCTACGCCTACCTGTGATGTCTCCACTGACAGTCTCATCACAGCAGTCGCTGAATCTACCTGCGCGCAGACGGGCGAGTCTTGACACTACGCCGACAGTCCCATTGTTCTCACCTTCGACGGCACTGCAACCAACTGTTCGCAGCAAGGTAGTTCCCAACGGCTGTGGTTCGGAAACGAGCTTCTTCAATCCCAACCGCGTTCCCCAGTCTTTCGCAGGGGCCAACTTCGGTAAGGCGTGTGATGCCCACGATATTTGCTATGGAACGCTGTGGGCTAACAAGATCGCTTGCGACAACAGATTCGTTTTAGACCTGTATCGGTCGTGCCTCACGACTCCTGGGATGAGTCGTGCGACTCCGATGTGTCTCGGGTTATCGACCGCCTACTACGCTGCCGTGCGCTTCGGGGGTAGCTCAGCTTTTCAACAAGCGCAGATACAAGCTCTGATGCCGGCGCAGTCAGGGCCTAGCCTTTTCGGCTCTCCCGCTCCGTTCACCGAAAAATTCAGTCTCCTACCGAAAGCCAATCCTTCCCCCAAGTACCGACTGGCTGATGTTGATTTGTTCAAAGAAGTGAAAAAACCTATAGCACCTCAATCAGGTACCCGGAAGATTAAGTCACGATGACAGATCAAGGCGTCCGCCCGCGCCACTGTTCCTCCGCCGAACTAGGCCGCAGATACAATGGTTCCAGCGTCCACGGATCGTCGCGCTCGCCTGCCAGGTATCGCGCCAAGCCAATACGCAGCAGGCTCGCTGCCTGCGGTTCCCACAAGCTCGCATCTACCTTCGGCACATCTGTCGGCAGATGCGTCGCCCACTTCAGTAAGCCCGGTCCCGTCACCCAGGCGCTTGGCTGACGCGCGGCCAGCCAGTCGGCGAAGCGGCGGATGGCCAGCTCCGTCGAGGACTGCCGGCCCTCTGTCGAGCGAACGAACGATTGCGCGTACACCTTATCTTGCTGGGCGTCGGCGAGGACATCGACGCGCGGTACGGACGACGGTGCTTGCAGGGCGAGGGCGGCGAAAGTGTCCACGGCGAGTAGGGCGCAGCCGGTGGCGTAGGCGAACGTCTTGGCGGACATGATGCCGACACGCAGGCCGGTGTAGCTGCCGGGACCGCGGCTGACGATCACTGCCTGGATGTCGCGCGGACGCCAGCCTTGCTCGGCGAGGAGCGCCGCCGTCGCCGGGGCCAGATCGCGCGCGTTGCGGCGGGCTTCGTCCAGAGGGCGCACGCCGCGCACCTCGTCGCCCTGCGCCAGCGCTACCTGGCCGGTACGGCTCGATGTTTCCAGGATCAGCACACGCGGAGCAGCGACGATAGTCACGCAAATCACCTACCTTGATTGACGCCTCTCTACGAGGATTCTACAATCCGCTATCCGTCCTCCGCCATCCGCATTCCGTCAAACGGTTGATGGACCGTCGATGGCTGCTTGAGGATTTTGGAGAGCGTCAATATGGATGAAGCAACCGTCCTCACCATTTACACGGATGGCGCTTCGCGCGGCAATCCCGGCGAAGCCGCCTTCGCCTACGTCATCCGCCGCGATGGCCAGCCGGCCATCGAGAAGGCCGAATGTCTCGGCCAGATGACCAATAACCAGGCCGAATACATCGCCCTCATTCGCGCGCTGGAGCACGCCTTGGAGCTGGGGCCGCAGCATCGCGTCATCGTTCACAGCGATAGCGAGTTGATGGTCAAGCAAATGAACGGTGAATATCGCGTCAAGAACGAGGAGCTGCGCGGCCTGTACGAACAGGCCCGCGCCCTGCGCCAGCGTTTCGAGGGGCTGGTGACGATTCGCCATGTGCGGCGAGAACAAAACAAACGCGCCGATCAGCTGTGTAACGATGCACTCGACGGCAAATGTTGAATCGCATTCCTGGCGACCGCTGTGATAAAAAAGATTTCACCGCAGAGAACGCAGAGAGCGCAGAGGAAAAAATGAGTCATATGATGTCGGCAAAACAACAGATTATTCGAAAACTATCTTTCTACTCTTTATGTTTTTTTCTCTGCGCTCTCTGCGTTCTCTGCGGTGAAATTCTTGGCAGTTCGCCTGCCGTGCCGGTCGGCGATGCATTGCAAGCCGGGTTCGCCGAGACGGACATCACGCCGCGCGTGAAGGAAAAAACCGTGTTCATGGCCGGATTCGGCCACAATCGCAAGGCGACCGGCGTGCATGATCCGCTCAAGGCTCGCGCGGTCGTTTTCAAACACGGCGAAGAGAAGATTGCTCTCGTTTCCATCGATCTCATCGGCTTCTTCCATCCGCGCGTCGAAAGTGTTCGTCAACGTCTGCCGGGCTTCCGCTATGTTCTCGTTTCCAGCACGCACAGTCACGAAGGGCCGGACACGCTCGGTTTGTGGGGGGCCAGTCCGTTCAAAAGCGGCGTCGATGCGGCATACATGGCCGAGGTCGAGAAGCAGATCGTCGCGGCGGTCAAGGAGGCGGATGCCGGCTGCAAAGCCGTCCGCGCCCGCATCGGCAGCGCTCGCGCCCCGGAGTTGTTGCACGATGGCCGGGAACCTTATGTGAAGCATGAGGAGCTTGTTGCCCTGGAGTTCCGCAACAAGGATGACAATCCGGCGGGTCTCGTCGTGCAATGGAATTGCCATCCCGAAACGCTCGGCGACAAGAACACGCTCATCAGCGCTGATTACGTTGGCGCCACGGTCAAGGCTCTGCGCGAGAAGCATCGTTGTCCGGTCGTGTACCTGACCGGGACCGTCGGCGGGCTGATGACTTCGCTGAACGTCGAAATCAAGAGCGCCGCCGGCAACGTGTTGAACGATGGCACTTTCGAGAAAACCGAACGCTATGGCGAACTGCTGGCAGAAGTCACGGAGCGCGCCCTGAAATCCGCACAGCCGGTCAGGCTGACACCGTTCCAGGTGCGGCGAAGTTTTATTTTCTTGCCGCTGGAGAACAAGCTGTTTTTGCTGGCTCGGCAGCTTGGCGTTGTCCAGCGCGAGGGGTTTCTGTGGAAGGACGATCTCTACAAGGCGGAGCCTGCAAATGAGGTCAAGGCGGACAAGTCGGTTTGCCTGCGTACCGAGGTCGCCTGGCTGCGGTTGGGCGATCTGGATATCGCCGCTATTCCAGGGGAAATTTATCCAGAATTAGTGCTTGATAAGGTGCAGAATCCGACCGATCCCGGCGCAGACTATCCCGATGCGGCCGTCGAGCCGGCCATCTACAAGCAATTGCGCGGTCCGCACCGGATGTTGATTGGACTGGCCGGTGACGAGATCGGCTACATCATTCCCAAGCGCCAGTGGGATGAGAAAGCGCCCTTCTGCTACGGTCGCAAGAGCGCCCAGTACGGCGAAGTCAACAGCCTGGGACCGAATACGGCCCCGCTGTTGTGTCGGGCATTCCAGGAGTTGGTGCAGGGCAAGAAGTAAAGGCGAGCGGGGTCGCGTTAGCGCCACGAGTGCTTGATTCTGGCGAGCGGGGTCGCGTAAGCGCCCCGAGGGCTTGCTCCCTCGGGGCGCTTACGCGACCCCGCTCGCCGGAAAAACGTCTAGCGCCGCCCGATGCGCGAAGATGGCTCCGCGGGCAGCGGCTGCGCTCCATTGGGGATCGGACTCAAGCGGCCCGGATCGACCGGCATGGTCGGCGTTCCCAAGCTCGGCGGAAACGGGGCCGGCGCTCCTAGTCCCCCCGGCGCGGGAAGGGGCGAGGACGGCGGCAGCCCCGCTGCGGGCGGCATGGCCGTAAACGGTGCGCCGCCGGGCGACTCCAAGATTGGACCGTCGCCCCAATCCATACCCATGCCGGCGCCGACAATCGGAACGCCGCCTCCACAATTGCTACAGCATTCGCACGGGCAAGCCGCCCTACGTGCTCCAAATAAACTCAAACGCCGAGCTCCGCCGCAACCGCCACAGGGGCTTGCGCACCCTGTCGCCAGCACGGCGCCGAGCAGCGTCGCCGAGGTCGCCAAACGAAACCAATTCATGTGCGGTCCCCTTGTCGCAATCCATCCCAGAACGGGAGCAAATGACGGGTGTTGTGCGGACCAGACGCCGGGTTTTATTGTTCGGCGAGCGGGGTCGCGTAAGCGCCCCGAGTGAGCGAAGCACTCGGGGCGCTTACGCGACCCCGCTCGCCCGTAGCAGTGCAGCTGTCCGCGAACCAATCATGCGCCAGCGCAGCTGACGTGGCAAATAGACTTGAGGGAAAAAAAGAGCCTATGAGGCACTCCTCATAGGCTCGATAAGCGTTACCGGTTTTGTCGCGCAGCCAGGCAAAAACGGACCTAACCCGCCTTCTTCTGGCCGGCCGTGCTGGCCGTCTGAATCTGGTTGCGCAGGTACTTCAGGGCCGCGTCAAGCTGTTTGTCGTCGAACTTCTTGACCTCGGCCGGCTTGTTCTTGGGGCGAATGACCTCGGTGGAGTGCAGATGTTCATCGAGATCAACCCGCTCCTTGGCCGGCAATTTGATAACTTTGTTCGGCACGACACCCCACTCGTCCTCCTCCTTGCCGGAAGTGCTGGACTTGTTGAGGTTCTTCTTGCTTGGCCGCCAGAACGTGGCGGTGGTCAGCTTGATCTCGCCGCCGTCGAAATCGAGGATGTGCTGCACGCTGCCTTTGCCGTAGCTGCGTTCGCCGATGATGTAGGCGCGATCGTGATCCTGCAAGCAGGCCGCCACAATCTCGCTGCCGCTGGCGCTGTAGCCGTTGACCAGACACACCATCGGGAAGTCAAGCAGACTGCCGCGCGAATTGCCCGAAAGCTCCTTCTCCGGCCGGTCGCGCTCGCGGATACTGACGACTACGCCATCGTCAATGAACAAATCGGAAATGTCGAAGGCGACGTCGAGCAGACCGCCCGGATTGAAACGCAGATCAAGGATGAAGCCCTTGATGCCCTGATCCTTGGTCAGCTTGAGCATAATATTGTTCATGTCCCGATAGCTGTTGCGGGCGAACTGCGTCAGACGGATGTAGGCGATCTTGTTTTCCGGATCGATCATGTAGTCCCAGCTATCGTCGGACTTGCGTTTGTAGCCGAGCACCGACTCGACATTGACGTAGTTGCGCCGGAGCGTTTTCACCAGCGGTTCTTTTTCGCCTTCGCGCTGAATGGTCAAGATGACCTCCGTGCCCGGCTTGCCGGTGATCTTCTCGACGGCATCGTTGAGCTTCATTCCCTTGGTCGGAAGGACTTCGGGCGGATTGAGCGGATTGCCTTCGCTATCGACTTTGCGGGTGACGGTGGTGATGATGTCGCCGGCCTGGATGCCAGCCTTGTGGGCCGGGCTGTCCTTGATCGGCGTGACGACGAGAAGCTGATCGGTGGAGCTGTCCTTGCGGATCTGGATACCGACGCCGGGGAATCGGCCGCCGATCTCGCGCTTCATCCGCTCCTTTTCTTCCTTGTCGATGTAGGTCGTGTACGGATCGGTGTGCTTGAGCAGCATCCGCTTGAGCGTCCAATCGATGTCCTTGTGCTTGTCGAGATCCTCACGTTTGCCGACCGCTTCCCGGGCGTCGGCCAGTAGATCGGTCAACTGATCCTCGTTCATGTCGGCCACGTCTTTGAGCTTGGCCGCGATCTTTTCGGGGATCTTGTTGGGATACAAGACGGGCGTCGTGCCGGTCACGTCCACTTGCCGATACAGCCCCCGGATGGCCCACACAACCATGTCGTGTGGATCGAGCTTCTTGACGTAGCCGCGGGTGATGATGCGGATAGCGTCCATGACCTTCTCGGCGAACTCAACGGCATCCGAGCGCTGCAGCTTGGTGCTTTCGACGATCTTCTTGCGTTCGCTGGTGAACTTCTCGAGGTCGATCTTGCCGCTCAGAAGCGCCTGATAATCCTTGCGGAGCTTGCGCTGCGCTTCCAGCCGCGGCATGCGCTCCAACAGGGTCTTGCCCTCTTCCGCGTACTTCTGGGGCACCTTGCCACCCTTGACCAGCTGGGCAAACTTGTCTTCTTGTTCCTTGACCTTGTCGGCAACGGCGGGATTGTGCGCCAAAACATAGTGATTGCCTCGGCCCCCCAGAACGATGGGGAACTGATCACGTTCCTCTTTGGTCTTGGCATGAATGCGGATCTCTTCCCGCATCTCCTTTTCCAGATATTCGGTCAATTCATCGACCGTGACCAGGCCATCCGGTTCGTAGCCGTCCTTGTCGGCGGCACCGTGCAGTCCTCTCAACAAAGATTCGCCGAAGATGCCGTGATCCTTCAGATCGAGAGAGCGAGCCAGACCGAGATTGGCCAGGAACAGGGCGCGGCCGGGCTTGGCCGGCTCTTCCTCGTTGTCATCGGTGCCCAGAAATTCCTTGTACGGATTGGTACCCAACGTCGGCTCGGCGACTTTTTTGTCGTTGGTGGTGAAACCTTTGAAGTCCACATCAAGCAGAACGCAGAAACGCTGGCTCTTGATGTCCTTGAGCACTTCACCGACCTCGGAGGCGGCCAGGGCATCCTTGTCGCGCCCGGCAAAGGTCGAATCGGAAGCGAAATAGCAGCGATGGGCTCCGGTATCGCCCAGAGGCCCGCCTTCGCCAAAGAAGCCGAAAATTACCAGGTCGCCGGCCTTGGGTTTTTCGGCGATCCAGCGCAGGGCTTTGAGGATGTTTTCGCGCGTGGCGGGTTGACTGCCGGGAACCTTGGACGAATCGCCCAAGAGCAGCCGGCTGTGCTGGGCATCGACGCCAAGATATTTCTTATCGGTCAAGAGATCGAACAGCGCCTTGGCATCATCCTCCGCGTGGGGCCGAGGTTTAATTTGTTTGTCCGCATAATTGCTGATACCGACCAGCACCACATAGGGTTGCGAGGTCTTATCCTGTTCAGCCTGGGGTTGGTCAGCGCGGAGAGGGAGGGCCAGCAGCCCGAGGGCCAGCACGGCTCCCAGCCAACGAGTCAACATCGCCTGGGTCATGTAGATGGGTCCTTTCGCTCAGTTTTCAGTTTTCAGTTTTCAGTTTTCAGTTTTCGGCAAAGAATGCGGCTCATTTCTGAAAACTGAAAACTGAAAACTGAAAACTATTGGCGGGTTAAATCCCTCACAACTGGAAAACCCGCCTATCCCTTTATTGTGCCTAACATCGCAATCCAGTCAACCCGGACTGGCTCAGCGGGCAAGTAAGCGTCCGAGCCGCGCACGCAGCGCAGCGGAGTAAGCAGCAGCGCGGCGCAACCGCTTACTCCGCCGCGCTGCGTGCGCGGCTGGGACATATTGTGCCTAATTCCGCAGGCACAATCGGCCCGCCGGAGTGTGCCGGCTCACTCAGGGGACTGGATTCGGCGTGATCGCTTGACTATTCTTCCAATGCGACGTTGGTCCTGATTCTCAACCATTTTAACGAGGCACATCATGCTCAAGCTCGTTGTGCCACGGCTGTGTCAGCCGTGGCGGCCCTCCACGGCTGACACAGCCGTGGCACAATGCTGGAAATCGGCCGCTCTGCTGGCGTTTGTTGCGGCGTTCGTCTGGGGCAGCGCGATCCGCGCGGGAGAAACCGCGCTGGACCGTTACGTCCGTAAGCCAGATTCAACGTACTCATGGAAGGTCGTTCACACGGTCAAAGGCGACGGACTGTCGCAGTTCATCGTCGATCTGAAGAGTCAGACCTGGCGAACGGAAAAAGATGTGGATCGTCCAGTTTGGCAGCATTGGCTGATTATTGTCAAGCCGGATAAGCCGGCGTCGAAGACGGCGTTTCTTTTCATCGGTGGCGGTGCCAACGGCGACGCAGCGCCGCGTTCCGCCGAGGAGCGTACCTTGATGATTGCCAAGGCGACGAACACGGTTTCCGTGGAATTGCGGATGGTGCCCAACCAGCCGTTGATCTTCCACAACGACGGCAAGCCGCGCAAGGAAGACGATCTGATTGGCTACACCTGGGACCAGTTCCTCAAGACCGGCGACGAAACCTGGCCGGCCCGTCTGCCGATGGTCAAAAGCGCCGTGCGCGCGATGGACTGCGTGCAAGAGTTGCTGGCCGGAGAGCAAGGCGGCAAAGCCTCCATCGATAAATTCGTGGTGGCCGGCGGCTCGAAGCGCGGCTGGACGACTTGGTGCACCGCCGCGGTCGATAAACGAGTTACGGCAGCGGTCCCCATCGTCATCGACGTGCTGAACGTCAACGCTTCCATGAAGCACCACGCAGCCGCCTATGGCTTTTATACCGAAGCCGTCGGCAACTACGTTGAGCATCAGATCATGCAGCGCCGCGATCATCCGCGCATGAAGGAGCTTATGGACATCGAAGATCCGTATTCCTACCGGGACCGGCTGACGATGCCCAAGTTCATCGTCAATGCGACCGGAGATCAGTTCTTCTGTCCCGATTCGTCGCAGTTTTACTACGACGGACTGCCCGGCGAGAAGCACCTGCGCTATGTGCCCAATGCCGATCACTCCTTGAAAGGCAGCGATGCGCTGGAGAGCATCGTGGCGTTTTATCAAATGATCCTGGAGGGCAAGGAACGGCCCAAGTATTCCTGGTCGTTCGAGAAGGACGGCTCGATCCGCGTGCGGACGAAAACGGCTCCGAAACAAGTTCGTCTCTGGCAAGCGACCAATCCCAAAGCGCGGGACTTCCGCTTGCTCACAATCGATAAGGCATATAAGAACCAGCCGCTGGAGGACCAGGGCGACGGATTATACGTCGGCAAAATCGAGACTCCGAAAGAGGGCTGGACGGCCTTTTTCGTGGAACTCACCTTCGATGTTGGCGGCAAATGGCCATTGAAGGTAACGACAGCAGTGCGCGTCCTCCCCGATAAGTTGCCTTACGAGACGATTGATGCGGCGACGGCCCCACTCGAAAGGAGACCGCAAGCGCGGTAGAGAGGGTTTCATGAAACTACTGGGTAAAAAAGCCCTGGTGACCGGCGCAGCGCGCGGCATCGGCCGCGGCTGCGCCCTGGAGTTGGCCCGTGCCGGCGCAGATGTCGCAATCAATGACCGCGAGCGCTCCGAACTGGCCCAGGCGGTCGTCGCCGAAATTCAGGCGCTGGGGCGTCAGGCGATGCTGGTCGAAGGCGATGTGTTCGTTCGGTCTTCCTGTGAGCGTGTCGTTGCTGCGGCGCTGCAAGCGCTGGGACGCATCGACATTTTCATCAGCAATCCCGCCTTCTCACGGCGCGCAGCGTTTTTGGAATACGATCCCGAGACGTTTGATCGCGTGCTGCAAGGGACGCTGTTCGGCGGCTTCCACATGAGCCAGCTCGTCGCCCGGCACATGGTCGAGCGCGGCGGCGGCGGCAAGATTGTGTTCATCTCCAGCATTCATGCACGTATCCCGTACGTCCGCAGCGTGGCCTACAATGCTGCCAAGAGCGGACTGAACAACATGGCCCTCACCATTGCCGCAGAGCTGATTCCCCATCGCATCAACGTCAACTTCATCGAGCCGGGGTGGATCGACACGCCGGCGGAGCATGAGACGTTCGGTACGGAGAGGCTACGGCAAGTTGGCCCGTCGCTGCCTTGGGGCCGCATGGGAACGCCCGAAGACATCGGCAAGGCGGCCGTCTTCCTCGCCTCGGACGATGCCGACTACATCACCGGCACTGCCCTGCTCGTTGACGGCGGGTTCGCCCTACAAGCAGCCATCCAAACCGACACGTGAATAGACGCTTGAGGAAGCGGAGGATCTCCCCAGCACGGAAAACGAGGGACCATGATTGAAAACCCAGCTGCATTGGACGAGAGCCTTCGGAGCGGCGCGACGCTGCCGGCCTCGTGGTACACGTCGGAGGCCGTCTTCTCTCAGGAAATGCGGACCATCTTCAGCCGCTACTGGCAGTACGCTTGCCGCGTGGACGAAGTGGCGCAGCCAGGCGATTACCTTGCCTGCCGCGTAGGAAATGTGCCCGTGGTTGTGGTGCGGAATCGGAGGAACGAGATCGCCGCCTTTGTCAACGTCTGCCGGCATCGCGGCGCTGAGATCGTCCGCGATGGCAGCTGCGGCAACCGCAACACCCTTCAGTGCCACTACCACGCCTGGACCTGGGATCTGGATGGCCGACTTCGAGCAGCGCCTGGCTCCGAACACGAGCCGAGTTTCAAGAATGAGAATTATCCTCTGATCCCCGTGGCAGTCGCCCTGCTGGGGCCGTTCGTCTTCGTGAAGCCTGATCCGCAGGCTCCGAGCTGGGAGGAAACGGTCGGGGAGCTTCCCCACATTCTCAGCGGATCGCCCACACCGTTGACAGCGCTGCGATTCCGTGAGCGACGCACCTACGACATGAAAGCCAACTGGAAGATCGTGGTGGAGAATTTTCTGGAATGCTATCACTGCGCCATCGCACACAAGGGCTTCGCCGATCTCATCGACCTGAACGAATACACGGTCACTCCCCATCGCTATTTTTCCATCCAGCGGGGGCCGCTGAAATCGTCGGCGAAGAAATGCGAGAACATGACCTGTTTCTCGAAGGAAGAGGGAGGGCAGGAGGGAATCTACAATTATCTCTGGCCGAATTTCATGGTGAATATCTACCCCGGACGCGGGAACGCCTCGACGAATATCATCCTCCCCATCGCGCCGGATCGGACCCTGGCCATCTATGATTTTTACTTCGAGGAAGGGATGCCGGAGGCGGAAACGATCGTGGCGTTCATCGATCAGGTCCAGCAGGAAGACATTATCCTCTGCGAGTCGGTACAGCGTGGACTCAGCTCCGGTTTCTACGGCCAGGGCAGGCTCATGCTCCGCTACGAAAATGGCATTGGGCATTTTGAAAGGCTGGTTTTTGAAGCCCTGACTCGCAAAGAGCGGCCGGAGCCTTCCGATGATCGTTCTCAAACAGGTGAGTAAAACCTACGACACGGGCCAAGTCGCGGTTTGCAATGTCAGCCTGGAGGTTCCGGCCGGGCAGTTGCTTGTGTTGCTGGGCGGTTCGGGCTGCGGCAAAACCACTACTCTGAAAATGATCAATCGGCTGGTCGAGCCGACTTCGGGACGAATCGAGGTGGACGGCCGAGATGTCCTCTCGATGGACCCCGTCCAGCTGCGGCGAAGCATCGGCTATGTGCTTCAAGGAAGCGCCCTGTTCCCACACTTGAGCGTCGCCGAGAACATCGCTGTTGTCCCCCGGTTACTCAACTGGCCTGCCGAGCGCATCGACAAGCGTATCGAGGAGCTGCTGCGCTTGGTCCATCTGCCGGCGGAGGAGTTTAGCTCGCGCTTGCCGCGGCAACTTTCGGGCGGACAGCAACAGCGTGTCGGCTTTGCCCGCGCTTTGGCTGTGGGGCCAAAAGTGATGCTGCTGGATGAACCGTTCGGCGCCCTCGACCCGTTGACCCGCGACGAGCTGCGTAATGAGTTTCTCCAGATACGCCGGCAACTGGGACTGACGGCTGTGATGGTAACACACGACATGACCGAGGCGCTGCTCTCGGCCGATCGGATCGCCGTCATGAACGCAGGTAAGTTACTGCGGGTGGGAACACCGCATGAGTTGCTGCACAATCCGGGAGACGACTTCGTCGCCGCCCTCCTGTCTACTCCCAAACGCCAGGCCGACCAGCTGGAGGCTCTGGTCGCGGGCCGGCCGAACGGAGGTCCGCCTTGAGCGAGCAACTGATCGAATGTTTCCGTGACTTGCCCGACTACCTGGGCGGGCACATCTTGCTTTCGGTCAGCGCGCTGGTCGTGGGGTTGGCCTTCAGCGTGCCGCTGGGGATTGCCGTTAGCCGCCGGCCCAAATTGGCCGAGTGGACTCAGGGCATCGCCTCCGTGATCCAGACGGTGCCGAGCCTGGCACTGTTGGTGCTTATGGTTCCGCTCTTGGGAGGGCAGACGGGGTTCTGGCCGGCCTTTGTGGCGCTGATCCTTTACAGCATTCTGCCCATTCTGGCCAATACGGTCGTCGGCCTGCGTGGGGTGGACCCGATCTTGATCGAAGCAGGACGGGGGCTGGGAATGAGCGACCACGAATTGCTGCGGAAGGTTCAACTGCCTCTGGCTGCCCCGGTAATCATCGCCGGCGTCCGAACGGCCACGGTCCTCGTCGTCGGCACGGCCACCCTGGTCACTCCGGTCGGCGGCACGAGTTTGGGAAACTACATCTTTGGCGGGCTGGAGACGAGCGATTACCTGGCTACCGTATTTGGCTGCATCCTTGCCGCTGTGCTGGCCATCGTGATGGACCAGCTCGTCCGTCTTTTTGAGCTGGCGGCTCAGCGCCGCGATCGACGTTTGGCCTGGATGGGCGCCATCGGTCTGTTGATACTGCTTGCTGCGGGGCTTTACGGTCCCATCCGCAAACTCTTCGGCCCGTCTCCGGAATATGTCGCCGGAGCGCCATTCACCGAGCAACACATTCTCTCCGAAGTGATGAAAGAACAACTGCGAAGGGCAGGCTTCACGGTGAACCAGCAGAAGGGGATGGCGGAGGGAGTCCAGTTCCTGGCCCTGCGCAGCAACCAGATCGATTGTTGCATCAATTACACCGGCAACATCTGGACGGTGCTGATGAAAGAGAAGCAATCGGCCGAGCGCTCGATCCTCCGAGAGCGCGTCCGCCGTTTTCTGCGGGAATCCTACGGAACGATTTACCTCGGCGAACTGGGCTTCGAGAATGCCTACGCACTGGCCATGAATCCCAAAAGGGCGGAAGAACTACTTGGTCCGAATCGATCCCAATGGACCGTGAGTGCCCTGGCGGAACAAACGCGGTGCCTGTCTGTCTCGATCTCCGGCGACCTTCAATTCTTCCGGCGGCCCGAATGGCGTCAACTTCGCGACAGATACGAGTTGCGGTTCCGGGAGAAAAAAGAAGCGGACCCTACGCTTATGTACGGAGCGGTCCGCGATGGTCAGGTAGACGTGATCGTGGCCTACACCAGCGATGGGCGGATCGAAAAATATGGACTGATTCTCTTGCAAGACGACCTGGGCGTCCTTCCTTCCTACGATGCGATTCTTCTGGTTTCCGCCACGGCCGCCGCCAAGCCGGGGTTTCTGGATGCACTGGAGCCGCTGGTAGCCAACGGCGGCTCCATCAATGATGCGGCCATGCAGCAAGCCAATCGACAGGTTGATGTTGAAGGGAAATCGCCCCGTTCGGTCGGGCTGCAATTGCTGGAGGCCATCTCGGTTCGACAAAAGGAACAAAACAGAGAATGAGGACGCTCCGAAGCACCTCAGTCTTGCACAGTAGGCCGCTTGCCTCTCTCGCTCGCCGCGATGATTTCACTTGCCTATCGAATGGGCACGAATAGTTTCTGTGCCTTGTTCGTTAGCCCAGCCCTTTAGGGCTGGGGATGTGCGGGCCGTAGGGGAATGGTTGGGCCTTTAGGCCCTCCGCAGCAGCAGATGCACAAGGGGCTGAAGCCCCGAAGCATAGCTAAGGGGCTAAAGCCCCAAATCGATCCCGCTCTGCCGCTATTCCCAGCCCTAAAGGGCTGGGCTAGCGAA
>Ga0070739_10005413_pt1 | contig 14578 bp, 12 predicted proteins | sample Coa_R1_7_FD_66445 | JGI IMG/M metagenome (GOLD analysis project Ga0070739, IMG submission 66445) | Surface soil microbial communities from Centralia Pennsylvania, which are recovering from an underground coalmine fire - Coalmine... | ecosystem: Environmental > Terrestrial > Soil > Unclassified ... | reverse complement strand
TGTTTCAAGCGGCCTGCTGTTGCAGTGGCTCGAGCACCGCCTGCCCGGGGATGCGTTGCTGCTGCGCGCCAGTCGTCCGTCGCTCATGGTGGCGCTGGGCGTGCTCGCTCCGCCGGCCCTGGCCGGCACGCTGCTGCTGGCCCTGCTGCCGGCCGTGCATCTGCTGCGCGATCCCGGCCAGCTCCAGCTTGGCTACGGCAGCACCGTGCGCCGGCAGGTTGTGCGCTGGCTGGAGATGGCCGTCACCGTGCAGATGGCGCTCTGCATCTGCACCTGGATTCTCGCGGGCACCGTGGCTGCGGCCGTCCAGGCGCTGCACCGTGTTCCGCTGGGCTACGACGCCGACCAGCTCGCTGTCGCCGAGGTGGGGGTCCGGCCGAATGCTCCCTTCAACACCGGCCGTGAGCTTTTTCCTGCCACCGCTGTTGTGCGCAATTTGCTGGAGTCGCTGGCCGCTCTGCCCGGGGTCGAAAGCGCCGCCTTCGCCGATGCCGCCCCGTTCGGAAGCAGGCCGCCAGTCATCACCATCGAACGGAGCGATGCTCCGGGACCAATCCGGAGTGCCGCCGTCATCGAGGTCGCTCCGGGAGTCTTTCAGACCCTGGGGACCCACCTGCTGCGCGGGCGCGACTTTCTGTGGTCGGAAACCGGTTCCGATGCCGTCATCGTGAGCAAAGCGCTGGCGCAGGAACTCTGGGGCGATGCGGACGCCGTCGGACGTACCATTCGCCTGTCGCGCTATTACGCCGCCATAGGCCGCACCCTGAGCTGGGTGGGGCGCGTCGTTGGCGTGGCGGAGGATGTCCGACTGTTCGGAGCCACCGAATCGCCCGAACCCACCGTCTATCTGCCCCGCCGCAGCAGCACCTACGGATTCTTTCTGCTCGTGCGGGGCAGCTCGACGGGCCAGGCCGTTGCCACAACCGTCGGCGAACGCGTGCACGCGCTGCTCGCACCTTTCATGGAGATCAGCGACGTCTACCAGGTCGCCGAGTGCGCCCGCGCATCCCTGCAGGGCGAGCGGGAGCGCGCCGGGCTGGCGCTGGCCGTGGCGCTGCTGATGGCTCTGGTGGCCTACACGAGCCTCTACGCGCTGGCCGCGCACTATGTCCACACGCGCCGGCGCGAACTGGCCATTCGCGTCTCGCTCGGTGCGCCGCCCGAGGCGATTGCGTGGCTGGTGCTCGAGCGCGTGCTGCGTGCCGGGCTGCTGGCCATAGGGCTGACGTTGCCGGCCTGGCCGTGGCTCGCCCGTCTGACCCGGGAGCCCTGGCTGGGGCATTCGTTCTGGTCCACCGGCCGCGCCGTCGGGATCGCTGTCGCCTGTGTGCTGCTGGCATTGCCGATCACGCTCGGACCGCTGCGGGTCGCGCTGCGGCTGGCGCCAGCCGAGGAACTGCGGATGGAATAAGCCTGCGCAAGGCCGGGACGCTCAGGCCGGCCGCAGGACCGGCAGGCCACGCTTCTGCCAGGCCTCCATGCCGCCTGCCAGATGCCCTGCCCGGGTGAAACCTGCCCGGCGCAGCAGGCTTGCCGCCATGCTGGAGCGCATTCCGCTGGCGCATACCGCGCAGATCGAAGCCTCCCGCGGCAGCTCGGCCAGGCGTTCGACCAGCTCGGCGCAGGGAATATGCAGCGCATCGGGGATGTGGCCGGCCTGCCACTCGGCGGGGCTGCGCACATCGAGCACCAGTGCTGACGGGCGGGCGGCCAGCTCGTCGGGCTCCCACGGCTCGAGCGTCTCCAGCGGCCAGCCCATCGCCTGCCAGGCCGCTACGCCACCGACCAGCACACCCCGAATCCCGTCCAGTCCCACACGCACCAGCGCCCGCCGCGCAGATTCCTGCTGATCGTCAGCCCCGGCACCCACCAGCAGCAGCGGCCGGTCGCACGGCAGCACCCAGGCAGCCCAGCTCACAAAAGACCGGCCGAGAGGAACGTTGATCGCACCGGGCAGATGCGCGGCGGCGAACTCATCGGGGCCTCGAAGGTCCACCACAATCGCGTCCTCCTGCTCGATGGTCCTGCGGCACTCCTGTGGAGACAGCGCCTGCCCGCCCGGCAGCGTGCCCAGCAGGGGCGGACCGGCGGCGTTGAGCTGCTTCATCCGGGCAAAGTAGGCCGGGCGGGGCGGCAGCTCGGCCAGCACGCACTGGACGAAGGCTTCGCGGTCGGCCTCGTTGAGAAACCGGTTCGTGATTCGCTCCCGGCCCAGCGTCGAAAGCGGCTGCGCGGCAATGCCGCTGCCGCAGAGCGAGTCGGCCCCGTGCGCAGGCAGCACCAGCGTGTCGTCAGGCAGCTCGCGCAGCGGTCCGTGCACGCTGGCATAGAGCATTTCGGCCAGCCGCCGGGTCGCGGCAGCGCCCAGCAGGTCGGGCCGCCCCAGAGACCCGACCAGCAGAAAATCGCCGCTCAGTAGCACCGGGGCCGCCGGCTGCGGCGGCGGCAGCAGAAAGCAAAGATGCTCGGGCGTGTGCCCCGGCGTATGGAGCGCCACCAGTTCGACGTCACCGACCCGGATCCGATCGCCATGGCGCAGGCTGCGGTGCGGAAACTGGTAGCGATACTGCTCGCCCTGATCGTGCGCGCTCAGGCAGAGTTCGGCGCCGGCACGCTCGGCCAGCTCGCGCGCACCGGAAGCATAGTCGGCGTGAATGTGCGTTTCGACGACATGAGTGATTTTCCAGCCGCGTGCCGCCGCGCATTCCAAATAGCCGTCCACGTCGCGCCGCGGATCCACGACAGCCGCCAGGCCGTGCGAGGCGATCAGGTAAGAGTAATGGGCCAGGCCGGACACTTCCCATCGCCGTATCTGCATCGTTCATCCCCGCCGGGCCGCCTCCAGCAGCCGGCTGGCACGCGGGCCAAGCATACGCACCGATGGGCTACCGGACAATGTTTTTCCGCACTTCCGTAAAAAAATAAAGCGCGGCCGAACCCTGCGCCGCGCTTGCAGGGAAGCTCCTCCCCCGCCTCGACCCCGATTCGCAACCTGCCCAGAACCAGCCGCACAGGCGATGCCTGCGCTTGTGCGTCCAGCTTGCCTGAAGAGGGATCGCATGGCCATGGATCGAGCGATTCATTTTCTGTGGAACCGGCGTACCAGAACCCGCCGGGGTGCGTTGAACTGCACCGGGCTGCGTGTTAGCCTCGAGAAGACCCGACGGAGAGCGGATTGCCTTGGCGACCTTCCCCGTACGCAGTGACGCGCAGGCGCTGCGCACACTGCTCACCCAGACCCTCAGCCAGCTTCTGGAAGAAGGGGGCAGCGCGCACCCGGGGATCGTCCTCCAGGACGGTACGCACCTGGAGCGGGACCTGGGCCTGGGCAGCCTGGAACGGGTCGAGCTGCTCGCCCGGCTGAGCACGGCGCTCGAGCGTCCGTTGCCCGACGAGGCGTTGGCCGCGGAGACGGTCGGCGAGCTGCTGGGCCAGCTTCAAAATGTTCTCGGCGAAGAGCCAAGCGCTACAACGGCCGGGCCAGCATCTGCAGCGCGCTCGGCAACGAGCACGCAGCTGATCTCCGTTCCCTCCACCATCGAAAGCATGACAGAGGTGCTGCGCTTCCGGGCTGCCACGCACCCGGACCGCCCCTACATTTTTCTTCACGACGGTGACCGGGAACCGCAGCCGCTGCGGTTCGGCGAGCTGCTCGAGCTGGCCACGCGCGTCGCGCGCTGGCTTCAGTTTCGCGGGCTCGAGCCCGGCGATCGCGTCGCGCTGATTCTGCCCACGTCGATCGAGTTCCTGGCTGCCTTTTTCGGCATCCTGCTGGCCGGCGGCGTTCCGGTCCCGCTGTATCCACCGTTCCGTACCGACCGGCTTCTCGAATACGCCGAACGCCAGGCCGGCATTCTCCGCAATGCGGGCGCGCGCTTTCTACTCACGTTCGGTCCCGCCGAGTCGCTGGCTCGCCTGCTCGGCGCGCAGGTCCCCGAACTGGAACGGGTCGCGCTGGTCGCGCGCATCCTCGAGGAGCCGGACAAACCCGTCGTGGCCGTTTTCCCGTCAGCCGGTCGCGACGATCTGGCGTTTCTGCAGTACACCTCGGGCAGCACCGGCGATCCCAAAGGCGTGCAGGTCACCCACGGGAATCTGCTGGCCAACCTGCAGGCGATCGGCCAGGCGCTGGCGATCAGTGGCGATGATGTGGCGGTGAGCTGGCTGCCGCTTTACCACGACATGGGGCTGATCGGCGCAGTGCTGATGACCCTTTACTACGGGCTGCCGCTCGGCTTGCTCTCGCCGGTGAGCTTCCTGACGCGTCCGGCACGCTGGCTCGAAGCCATCCACCGCCACCGCGCTACCCTCACTGGCGGCCCCAACTTTGCTTTCGAGTTGTGCCTGCGCAAGGTAACCGATGAGGAGCGAGCCCGGCTGGATTTGTCGTCGCTGCGGGGGATGCTGAACGGTGCCGAGCCGGTGCTGCCGGGGACGCTGGCCCGATTCGCCGCGCGCTTTGCGCCCTGCGGCCTGCGGCCTGAGGCGCTGATGCCCGTCTACGGGCTGGCGGAAGCGACGCTGCTGGTGAGCGCACCCGAGCTCGGGCGTGCGCCACGCACTGACCGCATTGACCGCGACCTGTTCGAGACCACCGGGCGTGCCGTGCCTACCGATGCGCCCGACGCCCTGGAATTCGTCAGCGTGGGCCGCCCGATTGGTTGCCAGGTGCGCATCGTGGACGCCGACGGACGCGATTGCCCCGAACGCGTCGAAGGCCAACTCTGGTTCCGCGGCCCTTCCGCCACCGCCGGCTATTTCAACAACCCGCAGGCCACGGCCGCACTGGTGCGTCCCGACGGCTGGCGGGATTCTGGCGACCGCGCCTACGTTGCCGAAGGCGAGCTGTTCATCACCGGCCGCAGCAAGAACATCATCATCAAGGGCGGACGCAACCTCTACCCGCACGAAATCGAAACGGCGGCAGCGCGCGTCGAAGGAATTCGCGCCGGCTGCGTGGTGGCCTTTGGTGTCTCCGATGCGGCGACGGGCACCGAGCGACTGGTGGTGGCAGCGGAAAGCCGCCGGCCCGCAGAGGCCCGGCAGCAGGAAGCCGCCATCGTGCAGGCCGTCCTCGACGCTGTGGGCGTCCCACCCGATCTGGTCCGCATTCTGCCGCTGCATGCCATCCCGAAGACCTCGAGCGGCAAGCTGCGCCGGGACGAAACCAAACGGCTGTTCCTGGCCGGTCAGCTCGGGGCACGGCGTCGGCCCGCCTGGCTCCAAACGTTGCATCTGGTGGCCGCAGCTGCGCTCGCCCGGGCGCGCCGCGTCGGCCCGCTGCTCCGGCGGGGGCTCGAAGCGCTTTACGGAACCTACGCGCTGACCATGTTCGGGCTGTGGCTGGTGCCCACGGCGGCTGTGGTTGCCCTGCTGCCGCCTCGGGCCGCACGCCGGCTGACGGCGTGGGCCTGTCGCTGGTACCTCCGCAGCGTGGGCTGCGTCGTGCATGTTCGCAACCGGGAGATCCTCGAACAGATGCGCCGGGGTACCCTTTGGCCGTGCGTGGTGGCAGCCAACCACACCAGCTACCTCGACGTCATTGTGCTGCTGGCCCTGCTGCCCCCCGACTGCCTCTACTCGGCCAAGCAGGAGGTTCTGCGCTGGCCGCTGCTGGGCCTGATTGCCCGGCGCATGGGCGAGCTGGGATTCGATCGCCGCAATCCGCGGGCGCGCGTTCGCCAGTCAGAAGAAATCGAGAGCACGCTGGCGTCCGGTCTCTCTGTGGTCATCTTTCCCGAAGGCACCTTCACCCCGGCACCGGGTATCCGCCCCTTCCTGCTCGGCGCCTTCAAAGCCGCCACACAGGCGCAGGTGCCGGTGGTGCCCGTCGGGCTGCGTGGCGCCCGCGCCATCTGGCGCGACCATACGCTGCTGCCGCGTCCCGGCTCGGTTACCGTGACCTTCTGCGAGCCGCTTCAGGCCACCGGCAGCGACTGGCGCTCGATGGTGCTGCTGCGCGACCGGACACGCCGCGCTGTGGCCGAAGCAGCGGGCGAACCTCTGCTCTGAGGCAGGCACAACCGCAGCCTGATCCCCTGCATCTTCAGGAGAGAACGCTACGGGAGGAGGCATGAGGAGCCATATCGTTCTCGCTGCATGTCTGTTGCTGTTGCCGGCCACACTGCACGCGCAACGGGTGGAACTTTTTGGCTGATACTCCTACCTGAGGCTCGACAGCGCGGGCGGCGTGAACCTCAATGGCTGGAACGCCGCGCTCAACCTGAAGGCCAATGCCTGGCTGGGGCTCGCGGCTGACTTTTCCGGGCACTACGGCTCGCCCTTCGGGCCCTCCACCTCCCAGCACACGTTTCTGGTGGGTCCGCAACTTTCGTTCCCGGCGCGCGTTTCTCCGTTCGTGCATGCCCTGGTCGGCGGGGTGCGGACTTCGACGGCCGGCGTGACCGACACCTCCTTTGCAGCAGCCCTCGGCGGAGGCATCGACTCCCGGGTTGCACCCTTTCTGGCCTACCGGCTGTTTCAGGTGGATTACCTGCTGACGCGCTTCGGCGGCACCACGCAGAATGACGTCCGTGTGAGCAGCGGGCTGGTGATCCGCTTCTGAAGCGCTGGCGGCCGCTGGCCGGGCTCGCTCCAGCGACGCCATTCAGCCGCAGATGCCGCGGTGACGCTCGTCAGCCGAGCCAGCGGTCGGCAAGCTGCTGGCGCAACAAGCGGCCGATGTACACGAGGCCCTGCAGGGACCCATCGGCCAGGCGCCACCGGTAGAGTAACTGTTGCCACCGGCCGCGCGCAGCTCCCCGAGCCAGTTGCTCAATCAGCCGCTGCACACTGGCGTCATCACCCAGCCTGCGTTCGACCCAGGCCGGGCACGCGGTCGGCAGACTGTGGGCGGCCGTGGCCAGAGCCAGCCGCGTCATGCGCAGGCACCCCCAGCGCCGCGCCCGCTCCAGGGCCACCTCCCAGGCGAATGTGTTCGCGGAAACGAGAGCAGCAACGTCGCACGCCCAGAGGAGACGCGCCCAGAAATCCTTGGCGCCGTGCACCGCCAGCAACACCAGCGTGTCCTCCGGGCTAAAGACCGGCAGGGGCACGCCGCCGGCGGAGACGCGCTCACAGCGGCCCAGCAGCTCCGCCAGCGGGAGCCGGCGCGGGAAATGCCGCAGCGTGCCTTCGGTGTGCACCTCTAGGTGAAAATCGGCTCCGACTCGCGTAAACACATACTCGCCGGGTAGCCATCGCCTTCGCTCCAACCGCTGCGGCCGATGCGGACCGTAGCCCAGGCCAGAGAGCACGGCCGCCAGCGCGGGCAGGTCACGATGAGGAACGATCAGATCGAGATCGGTCGAAGCCCGCGCGGCCGCATCACCGTAGATCTGCACGGCCAGTGCGGGACCTTTGAAGCAAACCAGTGGCAGTCCGCGTTCGTCGGCTGCACGGATAATTTCGCTGAGCCGTGCGACCAGCAGGAGGTTGCGAGCAGCCTGGGCGCGTGCCTGCGCTCGCAGTCCCTCCCAAAGGGCCTCTGGTACCGAGCGTTCGGGTTGAGCCTCGAGCCCTGCCCAGGCCAGTCCCGCCACACCGTGTGCGGCGGCCCGCTGGAGCGCTGCGACGGGATCGGCGCCTGCTTCGCTGCTCAGCAGCCAGTCCAGAACCGCGCGGCCCGTACGCTCGAGGATGCTTCTGCCCGCAATGGCAGGAGAAACTTCCGAACCTCGGCGGATGGCCTCAGCCGGCACCGGCCAGGCTGACCTCCAGTTCGGCAGAAGCTGGCGCGGCGGCAAACAGGCCAGCGGCGTCCGCCTCGACGGCCCGGGCCAGCTCCTCCAGAGTCTCCAGACGCTGCGGACGCCGCAGGCGCCGCACCGGACCGCGCGCCAGTTCCGCCACCATGGCCAGCTCACGCGGGGCTGCGCCGGGAGGCTGGATGCCAAAGCCGTGCCCCAGAAGAAGGGCTGCGGCAGCGCTGCCCGTCACGGCCTCGAATTCCGGACGGTCGGTCGCAGGCGAAGCTTCGAGCAGGTAGACAGCGCCCACCGGCGCCGGCTGCCGGGCAAACTGGACGCGCCGGCCGGCGCGCAAACACCGCTTGTCCTCCTGCGGAAACAGCCGGGGCAACCGCGCGGCCGGGCCAAGCAGTTGCCGCGCCGCGGCAGGCCAGAGATTGAGTTGCGGAATGCCCGGCCAGGCCAGCAGCGCGCCACCGGCAGGCCGCAGCGCCACCAGATCGTCCGCCAGCAGCGCCGTACCCCGATGCACGAGCGCGGCCGCCAGCGTGGATTTGCCGGCGCCAGGGGGGCCAGCGAAGATCAGGGCGCGGCCGTTGGAGACCACCGCGCTCGCATGCAAACAAAACGCCCCGCGCAGACGCAGCAAAAAGCTGAGGATATTGCCAGGGAAGTAGCAGGCCAGCACCTGATCGGCCTCGTAACCCGAGGGCCAGCTCACCCACAGGTGGCTGCCATCGGCCCGCACAACAAACACCGCGCCGTCGTTCCACCGCAGAATGAACCGATTATGCTCCGGCTGCCACCAGGCGCACAGGAGCGGCTGACCGTCAGGCCCGTGCTGGCAGGATTCCCACCAGGGTGCGCTCTCGAAGACCGCAGTCAGTGCCAGATCATCGGGAAGCCGGCCGCAGTGGACCATGACGTCCACCGGACCGCGGCCGCGCACGGGCGACAGCCAGGGCAGCGGATGGTTCGAGACCATCCGCAGGCCACAGACTTCGTACACCGCCGGCCAATTGCCAGGGCCGCGCACGGGCATCACGGCAGGGAACTATCTGCCGCAAACGGGGAGGGTCACATGATTGCCGCAGCTCTGACAGTTGGAGGGGTCATCACACCCGCTTCCATGCGAAGTCTGCGTGAGGTCATGCAGCCTCCCGTAGACCACCACCTGCGGCGGCCGATAGGGTTGCTTTTCCCTTTTAGACACGGACTACCTCCTTCCGGTGAGTCTCGAGAAACACCGCATCCCACTTCATCCAAAAATTCAACATGAACGGGCGCAGGTGCACGACCGTCGCCCACGGCTCGCACTGCTCCAGGGCCTGCCGGGCACGTTCGACATCCACAAAATGGTCCAGGCCGGGCTCGGCGCGAAACAGCTCGAGCCACGGCCGCGGGTCGCGTTCCAGATGCGCCCCCAGATAATCGGCTGCAACCGGCGTCTTCCGTCGCAGACGCACCTCGTCGGGCAGCAGGCCCTTCATGGCACGCCGCAGAAGCTCCTTGTCGGCACACCACGGTAGAGCCGGCAGGCCCATCACGAACCGCACCAGACGCAAATCGAAGAACGGATGGGCCGGTTCAATGGCCACGCCCGCGCACTCCGGCGCGGCCTCCTCGAACAGGGTCTGCCAGACGGGCGATCGCAACAACCAGTAGGCTTCCGGCCGGAGCACGCCGCGCGGAGCCGTGTACTGCGGCCGAATCTTCTCCTGGTAGCGCTGCCGCAACTCGAGCCGGCGTTCCAGCGCAGGGTTCAACCAGTCGGGAAACGGCCTGGCGTCGCTCAGGCGGCCACGGAAACGCTCCCAGTGCACCCGCAGGTACAGGCGCCGCCAGCGGCCCGGGCTGAGCAAGTAGCGGCCAAGATCGCTCGCAAGTTGTCCCCAGCGGCCCTGGCGCACGAGCTCGCGACAGTGCCGCAGGCGCAGGCTGGAAAACAGCCCGTCGCTGCCCTGGCCGGTGAGCACCACCGTGCCCGCCGGCGGATGGCCCAGGGTATCGGCCAGACGGCGGTCGAAAATCCGCACCCGCTCCGGTTCCGGTTCGCGGAACTCCGGGCAGTTCCAGTGCTCCATCAACCGGTAGTCATCCAGACGGAACACCTGCAGCGGTAGCTCCAGCGCCTCCGCCACGCGGCGAGCGTAGTGGTGCTCGTGATACGGGATCAGCTCTTCGTAGGCGGCCACATGGGCCGTCAGCAGGCCGCTGCCGCGCTGCCGCAGCACCCGCACGGCCATGGCCGCCACCGCACTGGAATCGAGCCCGCCGCTCATCAGCACCGCGGCCCGCTCGCCGCGCAGCCGGTCAGCGACCGCCTGCTCGAACAGCCAGAGGAACTGCGCGATCGCATCGCGCCAGCTCGCCGGGGGTTCCGAAGGCTCGGTCGGAAGCTCCCAGTAGGGGCGGGTCTCCACGCGACCGCCCTCGACAACCAGCAGGTGGGCCGGCGCCAGGCGAAACACGCCGGCATGCGCGGTGCGTTCCTGCTCGTGATTGAAGCCAAGAGCCAGAAAGTCTGCGAGGGCCGGTTCGTATAACGAACCGTCCACGCCCGGCTCGGCGAGCAAGGGGTCAGGGTGGCTGGCAAACAGAAACTGATCGCCGGCGAAGGCGTAATAAAACGGCCGAACGCCAAAATGATCCCGGGCGCAGAACAGGCGCTGCTGGCGGCTATCCCAGAGCGCAAAGGCAAAATCGCCGAGCAGGTGCTGCACCCCGTCCAGACCCCAGACGGCATAGGCATGCAGCAGCAGCTCGGCATCGGAGGTCGCCAGCGAGCAGGAACGGCCATGCGACTGCAGCGCGCCGACCAGGTCACGCCGCCCGTCCAGGCGGGCATCGGCGACAATCCACACCGTTCCGTCCAGCGTCAGCGGCTGCTGCCGATCGACAGGCAGCACGCGGAGCAGCGCGTGAGCCAGTCCCACCGTTCCCTGGCACCAGCAGCTGAGCCCGTGCGGGCCGCGACGCACCAGCCACGCCGCCATGCGCTCGAGCTGCGCTCGCTCCACCGGCCCTCCCGCCAGGTCCACGATGCCGGCCACGCCGCTCAACGTATCCTCCCCATGGCTTCCGCCAGATTGGCCGCAAAGGGAATGAACGGCTCCGCCTGCCGGCCTGCCCCTTCCAGCACGACGCCGTCGTACTCGACCCAGGCATGGGCCTCGAGTCCCTCGCCGTGCCGGCGCACGCCGACCCGCAGCACCCCCTCGGCGCCCTTCCAGCGCAGCATCCACAGCAGCACCAGGGCGCGGGCCAGGCAACGGCCACCGGCGACGCGCGCGGCCCCGTCGATCAGCCGCGCCAGCCGCATCGCGTCCTGCACCGTGACGGGGCGCGCAGGCCGCCGGCGCAGCAGGCGCGCCGCCAGCCGCTGCGTCCGCCCGACACCCGCACAGCCCATCACCAGCCGCGCCAGCACCAGCCCGGCCACCGCCGCCAGCAGCGTCCGGCGCTCGCCGGCCGACAGGCGCCAGAATTTCTGCCAGCTAATCCGCCACATCCACAAGCCCATCCGCCCGGAGCTCTTCGATCAAGCTCATCAGATCCCGCTGCAACCGCTCCGGATCGACGTCATAGCGCGCCAGCAGATGCTCAAGGGCCTCTCCAATCGTGGCTGCGCCCAGAAGCGCTTCCCACATCGCAGTGGCTGTTTCGTCCAGCCCGTAATACCGCTCCGTCGCCAGGTGGAGCAACACGGTTTCCTGCCCGACGCGCTGCGCCAGGACGCCGGAAGACATGCGCACCCGGGAGCCCAACGACAGAGGTTGCGGAGCCGATTCCATCGCCGCCCTGGGGAAGCCAGGCAACCTGCCAATCGCGGCGATTCTAGCAGAGGCAGGGAAGGGGAACCAGAGCCATGTGCGCGTTCCGGCAGTACCAGAAGTACTACCGGCCGCTTCCGCCGCCTGCCCGAGCTCAGTGCTTCTTTTTGACTTCGACGCGCGTGCTCACCCCCGCGCCGAGCTGTTTGAGCACCTCCAGCGCTTGCTGCGCTTCGGCGGCGTGCGGCCCGTTGGGAGCCAGTTGGAGGTATTTCTGGTAAGCCTCGGGCGTCTGCGGGTCCACGACCGCCACCAGCTTGCCACCTTCCATGCGGCTCTCCATGGTGTTCATCAGTGCATTGCCCAGCAGATACCAGGTATCGGCATTATTCGGATCGAGGCTCGCCGCTTTCCTCAGCGGTGCAATCGCCTCCTTCAGCCGACTCTGGTTGAACAGGACGACGCCGATGTTGCGCCAGCAGGTCGCGGCGCTGGCCGGGGCGAGTGCCGCCAGTTTGTCACAGGCCTGGCCGGCATCGTCCAGCTTGCCGGTGTAGGCGAGATTGGTGGCGATACCGAGGTAGTAGTTGGGATCGTTGGGTCGCAGCTCGGAGGCCTTGCGGAACGCCTCGGCGGCCTCGGCATGCTTGCCGGCGGCCTCGTAGGCCACGCCGAGATTGCCCAGGATGACTGGCAGGTTGATGCTGGTGGGCCCGGCCACCTGCTCGGCCTGCTCCAGCTCGGTGATGGCCGTCTGGCTGAGCTGGGCGATCTGCTGCTGGGTTTGTGCCCGCTGATCGGGGGGCTGCGCCGCAAGCTGCTTCCGCAGCTCATCGATCTGCTCGATGGCCTTGCGGCCCGCGTCGAAATGGGCCTTGAGCTCGGCAAACTTCTTCTTGGCTTCTTCTTCTTTTTTCTTCTGCTCCAGATACTGCGGATTCTTCTTCAGCAGCTCCTGGAAATTCAGGTCGAGCCGCTGCTCGCCCACCGCGATCCGCACCTCGAATTCCTGCACGGGGAACCGGTCGGTCGCAAAATCCACTGTATAGATGCCGGGCTGAATGCCCATCTGAACGTATTCGCCATGGCTGTCGGTCGTCACGGTGTACTTCTGCCCGGTGTTCTTGTTGGTCAGCGTGACGGTGACGCCGGGCCAGGGCTTGCCATTCTCGTCATAGACGGTGCCGCTGAGCCGGCCGAAATTCTGCGCCTGCGCTCCCAGCACCAGGACCAGCACTGCCACCACCATCGCTGCTGCCGCCTTGACTCTGCTCATCGCTTCTGCCCTCCTTCAGACCCGCACCGCTGTCCGGGGCCGGTAGGGAATCGGATCGGGGATCCCAGCCCGTGCGAAAGCCCGCAGGCGCAGCGCGCAGCTCTCGCATACCCCGCAGGCTTCCTCCTCGTTCTGATAGCACGACCAGGTCAGATGCAGCGGAGCGCCCAGCTCCATGCCACGTCGAATGATGTCCTCCTTGCGCAGGGCGATGACCGGGGTATGAATGGCGATGTGGGTCTCCGGTCGCGTCCCTACGCGCACCAGCTCGGCAAAGGCGCGGTAATATTCCGGCCGGCAATCGGGATATCCTGAGCTGTCCTCGGCTACCGCTCCGATGAACACCGCCTGCGCCCCGAGAACCTCGGCCCAGCTCACCGCGACCGCCAGAAAATGGGTATTCCGGAACGGCACATAGGTCACCGGGATCTCTCCCGCACCGATCTCGGCACGCGCCTCGGGCACAGCGATCCGTTGGTCGGTCAGTGCCGAGCCGCCGATCTGGCGAAAATGGTCCATCCGCACCACCAGTCGTTCGCGGACCCCGTAGAAGTCTGCAATCTGCTCGAAAGCCTGACGTTCGCGGCGCTCGGTGCGCTGGCCGTAGCTGACGTGCAGCAACGCCAGCCGATGCGTCAACCGGGCGATGGCGGCCGTCACGCAGGAGTCCATGCCGCCGCTGAGCAGCACGACACCCGTCGGTTGGCTCCTCGTCATCATCTAGCAGTATACTGCGCCGGCCTCGGGCAGTCCGGCCCGTCTGTTCCTGCCCGTGCACGCCCGTCTGCCTAGACGCCTCGCGTGGCCGGATCCCAGATGAACTTATGAAGCTGCAACCCCAGCCGCACCGGCAGCGCATCCTCTAGAATCCATTCCGCCAGTTGCACCGGAGCCAGCCCCGTCCAGCGCCCGGCGGGATCGGCAAACACGGGCGAGAAGATCACCTGGTGCACGCGCTCGGCCAGGCGATGTTCAAGCGTGAAGGCGCGAGCGAATTCGTAATCCCGACGACTGGCAATGACGAACTTCACCTCGTCGGCAGGTGCGAGCAGGTCAAGATTGGAGGGATCGAAGCGGCCGCCTTCGCCCGAGTCTGGACATTTCACGTCCACAATCCGGATGACACCCGCCGGAAGCACACCAATGAAGCGTTCCCCGCTCGTTTCGACCAGAACCCGGTAGCCGCGTTCGAGCAGGCGCGCGGCCAGAGCGGGGGTTTCGCGCTGCAGCAACGGCTCTCCGCCGGTGATCTCGACCAGGCGCACCGTTCCACAGGCGCCGGCGGCCAGCCGCTCGACTTCCTCGAGCACCTGCTCGAGGCTCATCGTGCGCCCGCCGGTGAAGGCGTAGTCGGTGTCACACCAGACACAGCGCAGATTGCAGCCGGTCAGCCGGACAAAAATGCAGGGGAGCCCCGCATAGGTACTCTCGCCCTGAATGGAGCGGAAGATTTCGGTGACGCGCATGGAACCGGCTCAGGGTCGTCGCGCAGCGCGACGGCCCAGTCCCTGTGCCGCCAGGAGCACCACCAGGACCGCAGCGGCCACCGCAACGGCTGCCCGAGCGCCCCACAGCGTGGCCGCGTAGGCACAGGCCACCACCCCGGCAACAATCCCGATCAGCCACAGCCCGGCGTTCATCGTGCGTTCCGCACACCATCGGGGCGATAGGTCGCCGCGGCCGTGTCGGTCTCCCACACCGTCACGCTCGACAGCCGCACACCCCGCTCGCGACCCGCCAGCCGCCGCTCGGTTTGCTCAAAGATATACCGCGCCAGATTTTCCGCCGACGGATTGACGGCATCGAACGGAGCCTGGTCGTTCAGGAAGCGATGATCGAGC